>Ga0302271_10004146_pt1 | contig 11755 bp, 7 predicted proteins | sample III_Bog_N1_1_FD_198767 | JGI IMG/M metagenome (GOLD analysis project Ga0302271, IMG submission 198767) | Peat permafrost microbial communities from Stordalen Mire near Abisko, Sweden - III_Bog_N1_1 | ecosystem: Environmental > Terrestrial > Soil > Wetlands > Peat | place: Sweden: Abisko... | reverse complement strand
TTTTGATTCAATTCTTTAGTGTCTCCCTAGTAAGAAATATCTATCTTCTGGGAGCAATCGATGTGAGTATTTTGATAAATTCGGCTTGTGCATCAAGTGCTTTGATGGGTTTTACTTAGGATCATTACACACATGCTATCCGAGGAGGAATTCATTGAAATGTAGGAAGTTCAATCATCTAAAAGATGAATGTCTTGAATGTCAAAATGGATTCAAAATGAAAGTCATTTCTGAAAATGACATAGAACGAAAGATTTGTATGAAAATTCAAGGATTCGAGATAGTCTAACACTGCGATATCTACGAGCCGAATGGAAATAAGTGCAAGTCATGCGAGAAAATCATTGAAAAGGATATTGTAATGTATGTTCTAAATGAAAAAAATAATAAGTGTGAATATGTAGTGCATCTCATGTGCAGGAGGATTAGCAGTTCAAGCAAGGGTTGTGATCAGAAATACATACCAAATTGCTTGCTGTATAGCAATAATGGCAGTAAAGAGCTTGATGGTTATGGGGGATAGCAAGATGCAGGATGTCAAGCCTGTAAAAATGGGTATTACTTAGAAAAAGATAATAGGAAGTGTACACAGCATGTATTAATTCAAAATTGCTTGGTTTACAGTAAGACATCTCCTAATACTTGTGAAAAATGTCGTCAGGGATATATCCTCAAAGAACCGATTGCATGCTAGCCAAATCTTTTGTTAAATTGCTAAATTCTTGAAAAAGACTCTAAAAACTGCTAAGTTTGCAAACATAAGTAAACATATTCATTAAATTTTAGTTCAAAAACAAGATAAATACAGTAATTCATTTATTTTTAAACTGTATTCAAAAGCTTCGCCGTCTTGATAACTACTGGCGAATGCATTGAAAGTCATATCCCACATTGTCAAAGATTCACCTATTCATTGATCTAGCCGGGCTTGTAAATCTGCTAAGCTTGCAGGAAGAACTTCTTCCTTGATCGAAAGGAAAATATCTGCAAATTGAAGTTGCTAGATGTGAATTGTAAGAGAGTTAATACTGAAAACAATGAGTGCTTGGAATGCAACGATGGATTTTTCCGAAATAGGGAATCTGATTGCATATCAAAGAATTCACTTTGCAAAGTCAACAATTGTCTGGAGTATGATGTGAAATCTACCTATTATGACATACTGTGCAAAGAATGTCTACCAAATTACATTTTAAATTAAGATTACAAGTGTTTCCCTCTTGATCCAGAGTCTAACTTAGCATAATCAATAACCGAGGAATAAATTAAAAAAGAAGAAGAAAAATAAAGATAAATTGGGTTAGATGATGGAAATGGAACTAGTTCAATATTATTGATTATTGTAGGTATTATCACATCTATTGGGTTGCTGCTGTATTAGCTGTGGAAAACAAATCGAACGCAGAGATACCAAAGAAAAATTAATAAAGTAGCAGCTTAAGATGCCTCTTACACTAATCAATCAAACATTGAAATCTAGTTGGAATAATCAATGCAGAGAATGGGTCATAATTAGATTGAAATCTTTTAGTAATAAGAAACAAATTCAGTGGCAATATGATTAAGTTTTATTATTTTTAGTTAACATACGAATTAAATATGATATGAAGATCGCTTTTGTAGATCCTTCTAGAAAAGAACATAGAAACATTTTAATATCTTCATCTTTCAACTGTATTTGTATTATTTTTTGATGTAAAATTCATCTTTTTTCACAAATCCTTAATAATTAGAAAGATTATCAGGAAAATCAAAACCAAAACCTTTATCTTCTTATCTCGAGTATACTTTGATCAAAATGATCCCCAATAATATCAAAACCAGATAATTAGTAATTAGTAAATCAATCGAAAACATTAAAAAGCACAAGCATCTATTCTTGGTTAAAAGATCAAAATATTTGGCTTTTTAATTGAAACTAAATTATGTTGAAAAATTTTGTGGAAAATATGATGATAATAGGGCTAATGATGATTTTTATGAGTATAGCTAGGATGTCATTAGCTGAGATTCCTAACTGCTTCAAAATCGATTAAATACATCAAGATATTTGTCTCAGATGCAATGAGGGCTATTTCTTAGACTAAATAGGAGGTTCTTGTAGATAACTTGAGCTTGAGGAACTAAATAAAAGCCTTGTGAATTGCATTCAATTCTCAACCTCAGGGGAATGCATGAGATGCGACTGCGGATATGCACTATAAATAGAGCTTGGTGTCTGCATGCTCGCTTCTGATTCTCTGATTGGATGTGAGACTTTTACAGGAGACGACAGCTGCACGAGGCCGAAAGCTGAATTTATGTTCCTCAGAGAAGACAGCAACAAATCACCTTTCCTTTTGTTTGCGCATGGAACCCACTGTGAAATCTTTGATCTTATCAGTAATCTTTTAGCAATGCTCCTTCATAACTTACTTTTGAATATTATTTCTGCTAAATAACGAACAGTTGCTTTTTAACTCAGATGGGAGCTGCTCGCAATGCCATTCTGGATACAAACTTGATAATGAAAATAGATGCTAGAGCTTAGCTCAGAGAACTGTCAATGACTTTTACAGCTACTTTTCTCCTGATGGAGAATTGCTCAGCAGATCCATTCAGTTTATCACTACTGCTTATGGAATCTACCCTAAAATAAACAATTGCGATGTTTACCTCATCCAAGCAAACTCTTCTTCCCCATTGTAATGTGAGAAATGCTCCTCTGGAAAATCTCTAAACAGCAGCAAAAATCTATGTCTAAAGTAGCCTTTTGACTCATGCCAAACAGTCTCAGATACCGATCACTCTCTTTGTGAAGAGTGCATTGAAAATGATTCGTTTTATCTCAGCACAGATTAAAATCAACAGTAAATATGCCTGCCTCGTTCACAGCTCGATCCTACATCAAGATGTCTATCATTCTTTAAATTCTTTCCTGGATGTCTCCAATGCACAAAAGGTTTGATTTCAACCTTCCAAGGATGCACATTATTAAACTAGATTCCAGTAAAAAAGCTGTTTTCATAAACCCAAGAATATCAACAAAATTACTCATTCGAATCCTCATACATAACACATTCACTTACTGATTTCGGTTGTGATCTATGGGTTAGGTACGGAGTCTGCGGTTCCTGCAAACAACAAATGATCCTCAATAACTTAGGTTATTGCTAATTCACCTATGATAAATTTTGCAGAGTAGCTCGAGCAACTGGAGGGTGCTTCCGATGCTAGCTGTTTATGTACTACAACGAAGAATAAAACAAATGTGTTGAGATTACCAATAATACTTTCTGTTAGCATAGTTCAGGATTTGAAAATAAATGTGATTAATGCCAATCTAGATTCTTCATTGATCATGATGGACAGTGCATTCCATTGACAGACCCATATTGTATTTCATCTTCTGGGATTGAAAACAAATGTGAAGTATGTGGAAACCTTATTTTTCTCACAGATAGAGATGAAAAATGTCAAGTAATCACTAGTTTTCTAACCTGCTTGCTATCCGATGGAATTATAAATACTTGTCTGCAATGCAAAAGAGGTTTTGTCCTCAACGAAGTAGGCAATTGCATCTTTGAATAGTAAATTCTCGACAACTATTGCATTAGTAGAAATCATTATTTCGATGAAATCACAAATTCCTGCATTTAATATGCATTTCTTAATGATGGTTTCTGTTATTTATTCGATCAATATGCGAACTAGTGTCTCAATGCAAAATTGGGTTTTATCTAACCGAAGGAGGTTGCATGAATATTGATAACTGTTTAGTTTCTGATGGTGTAAATAATGAATGTTTTGTAGAATTCGTTGTACTGAATACTCCTACCACCACAGGATAGTAGTAACTTAACAATGAAGACACTGATATTAATAACCTAAATTCCTAACCAAGCATTTGCACAATGCGCTCAATAGGTAAAGAGGAATTCATCTTTCAACTATCTGAGAGCAAGTGCCTTCTCTATGATCAAGTGTTCAACCAAAAAATACTCGAAAGATGCAGATAGTTTTTTGAATAAATTAAAACCCATGTCCCTCAAGGCTACTGCAAGGACTTATTTAAGCCAAAAAATACAAATATTTATGAAACTGAAGCATGTTAGAGTCTACTAGATGGACAATGCTTGATCAGTGATGTAAAATAGAATAGATGCGTTCTGTGTAAATTTCAATACAATTTGAACGAAGAAACTTAGACCTGCGAGTTAAAAATGAATATTGTAATTCCGTTCTGCGAAGAAATGCAAGAAGGTATCTGCATGAAGTGTAGGAATCTTTATTTCTTGGAATAAAATTACTGCATAGAAATTCACGATCCAGAGTGTGAATTATCAGATGGGCTGAGGAATCAATGCCAGAAATGTGCAAATGCAAATATGATAAACTCAAATCTTTTAGTTGATTTATCGCTGACAATCACTTGTGCTTAATTTAAGATAATTTCATGGAGTAGTGCTGAAAATGATACAGTTATTAACGACAGTCGCTTAGGAGTCTCTAGAATATAAATGGTAACTAAAAAGTTAAAAAAAAATAGAATGAATAGAATGATATTTTGTTGTTTTGGATTGATTAAGCCAGTAATTTTGATTGGATTGATGCAGAACTGCAAGAGTCACAACATATTAAATCTAAATTGCGTGGAGTGTAATGAAGGGTTTTATCTGAATTAATAAATACACCCTTCTTAAGTAAGTTGCTTTAAAATTGATATTGAGAATTGCATTGACATGACAAGTGATGGAAATAGATGCTCCAAATGTAGGGAGGGATATACGATACAAGATTAAACGGGATTCTGTGTCTTCAACCCCCATTGCTTGAAATTCAACAAGGTCTGCTTAATTTGTTCTGAGGAATCCATATTAGAAGATGGGAAATGCCTTGAAATAGCTCATTGTTAAGAACAGAAGAATGAAACTTGTTTGAGGTGCTCACCAGGGTTTTGGCTTCGTTCTATTGATGGAGATAATTGGAATGCTGATTATTAGCAGAGAGTGGCAGTCTCAATGGGCTATTAAGGAGATAAACGAAGTGCAAATAAAACGAATAATAATAATAAAAAGGTCAATTTTACAAAAATATTTTATGAAAAATCCCAAAGCATCATTCCTTCTAATCCTTTTAAATTAGAATGCATAAGAATCATCCATTGCAATCACAACGATGGGATAAGTTAGTTCTGCTCTAAATGTGATCTTGGCTATAACCTCGTGAATTAGATTTGCTTGAGAAACGATCACTTTCAACGATTTCTAAATTGTTAGGAGCTCAGAGGAGATCAAGAGAATGAATGTACAAAATGCTTCAATCTTTTTTTCATAAATAGCTTATCTTGCACTGAAATAGATGAGAAGAATTGCTCTTTGTCAGATGGAGTTATTAATTCCTGTCAGTTATGTACATTCGAAGGGTTTAGATTGACATAAGATGGTGAATGTCAGGCAATCGATCATTGTGTGGTTTCAAATGGAAAAGATTGGTGTGTTCTCTGTGAGAGTGGTTATATCGTGGATGATCAAGGGGAATGCGTAGAAATCAAGAAGAAAATTGATAATTGCGAGATTTATTCAAATTTTTTAATTTCAGTGTATGATAGTATTTCCAGGAGTTATATTAAAGCTCAAAGATAAGAATAAAAGACTTTTCTTGATAATGAAAGTGACATAAGTAGCGATTCTATGATTAAACCATTTTGCATTAAATGTGAAAATCAATTCTGGATTGAAAATAAAAGTTTTTAAGAATGTCTACCATTTTTGCCTGATCTTGAAGGCCGTTATTGTGAATTATCAGATGGAATCTCAAAAGACTGTTCAGTTTGCTAGCAGGGATATTCTCTGAGATAGTAACTTAAGAACCTAACGTTTTAGTGTGCCTTTAATTAGAAAAATATGAGATTGATGAACCTAGGATGCAAATTATTTAACAGGTATCTGTAATGCTATGAATGCTTTGATAACTTTTTCTTTGGTACAAATGATTTTTGCTATGCTAGAAGTGGTTTGAGAGAAAAATGCAGTAAACTACACCCTTCTAAAGATGAATGCTTGGAGTGCAGAAACGGGTATAAAATGAAGGAAATAATTGAGAATAATATGAAAAGGATGATTTGTATGGAGCTTCAAGGAAAAGAAATTGTCAGAAACTGTGAGAAATATGCAGTCAACACGAATAAATGTGTAGAATGCAGCAGAAGCTAACAGAAGGATTTAGTGGAGTTTATCATTAACGAGAAAGAGAACCTCTGTGAGGATGTGCTCTACCTCATGTGCAGGAAATTCGACTCTCAAGGAAGTTGCTAGGAAGGGTACATTCCAAATTGCCAGGTTTACAATGAACATCCTAGAAACTCTGGGTGTTTGATTTGTGAGAATGGATATTACCTAGATGAATCTAAGAAAATATGCAATTTTCATGAAATAATTCCATATTGCTTAATTTATAGTCAATTATTAAAGGACACTTGTGAAGATTGCAGTCAATTATTTTTCCTAGAATATCCTTCCAAATGCAAGCAACGGTCTTCTTCTTTTTTAAGCTGTAAGGTTCTTGAGCGAGAAGCCGACAGATGCCTAACTTGCGAAAATAGGTAAGGATAACATTAAAAATAAAGAAAAGTTCATTTAAACTTGTTTTTTCAGTTTTCGCTTTTTAAATTGATTTTTCAAAATAACACAGATTTTCTGTTTCGGTTGATAATGGACATTGCATTGAAAATCAATCCATCTCAAACTGTTATTCTCTATCATTTAAGCCTCAGACAAGCTAAACCACTTGCCATCAATGCAAAGAAAGCTTTTATCTCAGCACAGATCTCCAAGGATAACAGCATTGTCTACTAAGGATAATAGACAACAATTGTAAGAACTTAAATCCATCCAATGAATGCATCGAATGCAAAGAGAACTTCTTCTTAACAGACAAGCATGACTGTATTTCAATGAATTCTCCCTGTTAGCTTATAAATTGTTTGGAATATGATGGCCAATCTAATTCTTACTAGATGATATGTGCAAAATGTCTGAGTAATTATTATCTTGATTCAACTAGCAAAGAATGTTTGCCACTTGACCCTGAATCCAATTCCCAAACAGAACAAGACAATCATCAGAATTTAGAAGAAGAAGCTAGTCTAAGGCTGAATGGATTCATGTAAGTCATTGGAAGTATTCTGGCTGGTTTAAGCTTAACTGCATTGGTCTTGCTAGGATGTAAAACAATTAAAAAAAAGTAAAATTCAAAGTTAACTCCTAAAAACGATAAAATCTCACTAAATGCTATTAATCTCTCAAACACAGCGATATAGCTGGAACAGCCTATGAAAGTTACAGAGCTATCTTATTACAACAATAAAGAAGAGTCGATATTTGAAAGTATATGAAATTGAACAATATCATCGATGGGGGATTATGAGAATTAGAATTACAGTAGTTTTTGTAAAGTACACAGAGAGAAATATAATCAATTTTGTTATTTATAAACCCAAATCAAGAACTAGAATAGATTTAATTCTCAAATGTCAGTGAGGGTTCATGGTTGGACTCCATCTGAATTGGCTAACCCATTTATATTGATATATTAGTTTCCATGACATACTTATTATCCTCATAATTAGTTATTTCATCTTGCAATCTCTTATTTTTAAGCTTTATTTTCAATGCTTTCAACCCTATTCCTATTACAATAACTACGAAAACAGCAATAACCAATATCCAAATTGCTATTGTTTCAAATATTGAATCACTATAGTTTGTTATATTTTATGTAACTTCTTCTTTTTCTTCTTTTTATGGATTTCTATCATTATTCATTTCCTAATCTAGAGCAGAACACTTCAGAAACTCATTAAGAAAATAGTTTTAATCACATTCTGTGCAGAGAATATTCTCACTACTGGATATTCCATCATACTTAGCACAATTTGATATCCGACAATATCCATTCGTCTACACGCAATTTCCTTAAAGCGTTAGGAGAAATCCCTATTGGCACTCAATACATTTAGCTTTTTGGTTGAATGATTTACAGTTATGCTCTGTAAGTCTGAAAATGCATTCTTTCAAGCCATCAGAAACATAGTAATTGTCAATACATGCTAGGCAGAGTTAATTCATTGATGATTGTTCTTGAGTTCTTAGAATTTTGCAGTGGAGGATCTGACTCACAATGCATATGCCGGTCTTTGAATCTAAGGCAAATCTTCAACAAAAAAATGAAGTTAATTGTTATCATGAATTCAATCAGAAAACTAACTTTCCTTGCTGTTATTGATATTTTTCAGTGAAATTAGTTAATAATTCTCTTACTCATCTTGGCAGGAAGTACATCTTTTTTAATCTATTCCAATAACCTTGCAGTTGGATTAATCATCAAGTGAAATGCACAAATCAGGCTGTTTCAAGAAGAACTGTGGTTGACATTCATCACAACCATTCGGAACATCCTAGCTGTAGATCCTACAGTTTTCTATTGACATATGCTTCAGGCATATGATTTCCTCTTTTTAAGAGCCCTGGTTGAAACGATAATAAGTATTCTTGCATTCAATGCACCCTCCTGTAAGCCCATCTTCCTTGCTTCCATAGGTCTTACAGTTTACAATGTAATCCTCCTTGCATTTGTACCCGGAAGATAATCGTACTACCGTTTTGCACATGAGATGAAGGATACCATCACATTTGTTCTCCTTTTCATCGAGAAAATACTCTAAAACGTCTTGTTTAAGTCTTTTCAAACATTTTATGCATTTATTTGTGTTTGGGAAATATTCCTAGCAGTTTTCTACGATCTCAGTGGTTTCTAATCGCATGCAGATGACTTTCTCCTAAAAATGTTCTTTGATTGTTAGGAGCTTATATTCGTTCCTGCAAATCAAGCACTTGTCTTCTTTTGGATCAATCTGAATGCACTTTTCTTCAAGATTCCTAATCTAGCAAAAGCTACCATTCATGTCCTTGGAAAGATAAAATTATTGTTCGTAGCATTTCAGGCATTCATTCTCATAGGAAAAGACTTCACAGCCAGGATTTAAGATCTTGACAATTCGTTTAGCTTGCTGGCACTGGATTCCTATTCCTTTTTACCTTTTCTTCAAGGCATATCCTGGATAACAAACTGAACAGTTTTACTCCATTCCATTAGAAAATGCACATAAGATCTGATCTGAAGCAGGTAGTTTCTAGCATTTGTTTTAGTTCAAGGGGGTTATGTAATAGAGATTAGAACATTTATCACAGTCTATTATGTTTGTAGATGAATTATCTGAAGCAGCAGTGTTCTCCTCTTAGAGTTAGCTTTACGAAGAATAAAGATCACAATTTTCTAGGGGAGAAAGTATTTTCTCACATTTTCCTTGCGAATTAACAAAGTAACTCTCTTCACAGAGAATGCAAAAGTTGATTCCATTTGATATTATGCAAAGATCTATTTTCTGGCAATGACCATCTTTATCGACTGCAAAGCCTTTAAAAGAGCATACCCAACAGTAGCTACTGATTCCATCGTTAGACTGGCAGTGAGGATTGTTCAGATTACTAAGTGGAAAACACTGATAATTTGATAAATAAAACAGATTCTTGCATTGCAAGCATTCCTTTGAGATTATATCTTGCACAAGGCAAAAAAGAGAAGAAGGAGAAGAGCTGGAAGTATTATTAGAATTATTTCCATCACTTTTTGTAGTTAATTTCTCTAGAAACAAGCTGTTTTTAACACAAATTGAATTAACCAGCTTAAAATCTTTACTTTTCTCACATTCCAAGCAAGATTCGCTAATCCCATCGCTGAGAGAACAACCTGGAATCTTTTAGCATGGTTTCATTAAGGTAATACCTCTCTTTCCAAGGTCTTATTTAGTTTCCTCTATCTTCTATTGTTCCTCTTTGCTATTTTATTCATTACGATTTGTTTATTCTAATTATTTATGCATATCTCGACTACTTTCCGATCCTCTCATTTCCTCTTTTTCCAAAACAAGTGCATATCCTGGATCGCATTAGTAGCATCTATCTTTGTATTAATCCTCACAATGATCTAATTTAATGCATATTCCATTGACTAACAGTGAATCATCAGTACATTTCACACAGACAACATTGAATTCTAAGCAATACTCTAGGTGTATGCAAATGTTATTTTAAGTCAAGAAATATCCTTGAGCGCATTTAGTGCAAGTAAATTATTATTCATTGAGTGATATGCAGTTTGGAATGTCTATTTGGATACAAACTACAGTCCTAACGAACATTTCTCGTAGATAGAAGCCTTCGTTGCATTCTAAGCAATCAAATGTGTCAGTGGAAAATATCTTGCATTCGACTTGAGAAATAAACTTTTTAAAAAACAAAAATTATTATTAAAAGGATTAGAATCAAAGAAGAATGAGATCGCACATTTATTTTGGGTTATGAAGAATGGCATGGGAAAAAGAGGAAAGATATTAGAGCTTGGAATAATTGAACATACCTTTGTAATTCTCTTCTTGGATTTAAATGCATTGTGCTCTTCCCTTAATGATTCAGTATTGCTATTTTCACTGATAATTTGATCAAACTCAAGACAGCTAATTTGACTAATCTTATTCTCAAACAAAAACTTATTGATGATATTTCCACTTGCGCATTTAAGACATCTATTGTGAATTCCTTCTGATTCTACACAATCAGGATCGAAAATAGGCAGACATTAATAATGCACTGTGTAATAGAGATTTTAGCATTTCATGCAACTGCTTTTTTTCATTATTTCACAAAATTATATTCTTATTTCATTATTTTTAACCATTTCACAGGAGGTACTAGTTTCGCTGTTTAATTCATAATTTTTCTTGCAAAGACTACAGATTTAAGATCTTCCATTGCTAACTAAGCAATGTAAATCAAGGATCGGCTTACATGTACCATCTTCACTGGGATAATAAAAACTCGAGCAAAGATCACAAGCGTAAGAACTGGTTTTTGGATAATACCTTAAACGAAAGCATTTATCAAAAGTTCGTTCATATTGTTCTTAAATGCTGCTGGAATCGATGCAGGATACTTCGTCTTGACTAGTTTCTACGTTTTGTTGCACTACCAAGACCCCTTTTCGTTCCAAATTATTATTATTATTATTATTATTTTCTTCAAGTTAACAACTTTTGCAGATTTTCTCGATTTTATTCGTTTGGCATGATGCATCTCCAGCAACTTTAACTTCCCCTAAATCATTGATATAAGCATTCGCTTGAGAGGCCTAATAGCACCAGTTATTAATACCATCTGAAAACTAGCAGTCTTTAACTTCAGCACATCCATTTTGGTGTATAAAAAATCCTAATTTACATTCAAGACAGATATTCTCATTGCTATGAAATCTATAGCAAGATGCAACATTCAGGAAGGAGAATGCTTTACAACTATTACTTGTTTTGTCCAGATAATAAGCAGAATCAATACAGTATTGTTCTTCCTAGTTATTTCCAAGAATGGCTATTTATGGAACGCATCCTTCTGAGTCACTCAAAAGAATATAGTTATTCTAACATTGTAAGCAAGAATTTTCATATCCATCGGATATAAAGCAGTTTTTTTTATGGGTTATTTCCTTACAAGTAAAAGGATTGCTGAAGTAATAGAGATTCTAGCATTGCTAGCATGAATGATCATATTCAGAAAACCATGCGCATCTTCTAATTGTTTTAAAGGGCTCACACATGTTTGAATCAATGATAAATTGATAGTTTGATAAACATCTGTCACAATTATCGGAAAGCCCTTAGCTA
>Ga0302271_10004145_pt1 | contig 11755 bp, 5 predicted proteins | sample III_Bog_N1_1_FD_198767 | JGI IMG/M metagenome (GOLD analysis project Ga0302271, IMG submission 198767) | Peat permafrost microbial communities from Stordalen Mire near Abisko, Sweden - III_Bog_N1_1 | ecosystem: Environmental > Terrestrial > Soil > Wetlands > Peat | place: Sweden: Abisko... | reverse complement strand
TAAGTTTGTACAAAGCAGTTGGTGGAAAAATATAATTATAAAAGACTAGTATACTTATGAAAAATTACTAAAGTAATCTTTTAAACACTTAATTTGCGATACATCAGAGTACTCTGAAATCAATTCATTTGTATCCTGATTGGAAGCCTTTAATTTAGCATACTCCAGATTAAATTCACAAAATCTTTTAAATAATTTATAATATGGCTTTTCTTGTTCTTCTTGTGTATATATTTTGGGATTACTTATAGATTCCAGTATATTCCGTGAAGTTTTAACCCATGTTTCAGATTTATTAGTAGCCATAACCGTTTTCAGATTTTCAACAAGAGCAAAATTAGACTTATATAAATCGGCTTTGTCTGGATTCGCAAGTTCCGGGTGTTTATCTAAAAGTTTGATAACTTTTTTAGCGTGAAAACCTGCCTGAGTCTTCCCGAACTCAAAATATTTTGCATAAATTTCAAAGCAATTTATATCTGAATTTAAAACTGTATCCAATGCTTTTTGTTTTAATAATTTAGGATTTTTAAACTGGTTTTTGATTTCATTTTTAAGATTTTGATAATGCATGATTCCTTCAATGTTCCCATTGCGTAAATAGTAACGTTGTTTTTGGCTATAATAGTCACTTTCCATCTTTAAGCAATCTTTATATTGTTGAATATATGCAGTTTCACCCTTTCGATGATAACAATCCGAAAAATAACAATTTAAAAAACGATTTTTAAAACTGTGCAAATTATTTTCTTTTACATTTTTAAGAGGGTTAAATTCGTATGATCTATTAAAATCAATTACATTAACACCTTTTTTAGTAAATAATAGGTTCCCTGCCCACAAATCATTATGGATAACACCTGCTTCATCCATTTGAGAAAATGTTTTAAACAATTTTTTAATTTTTCTATTAGACAATAAACCAAAATCATAGACAGCACCATTTTTGGACGCCATATCACCATCAACCCAGCTCATAATCAAGTAGTTATCTAGGGCCGACTCACCTTTCCCATTTAAATTCCCATTGTAATAGCAGAATTTGGGGATATTCTTAATTCTTTTAACTTTTTTATAGATATATGCTTCAGTTTTTGTTTGTTCAATTGGATTAGCAGTCACAGATTTTGCTTTATCCCTAGGATAAACCCTTTTTATTGCATAGGTTTTTTTAGTTTCTGGTGAAAAATATTTTATTATTTCTGCTAAATATCCTATTGTATTTACATCAACAACATTTTTACTCTCTGAATTTAGTTTAACAATATTAATATTTTTAAATTCATTAGGCAATTTACCAATTACAATTTTACCTGTAAAATGAAGCGTATCAGGTTGAACAGCATAATAACCAGATTTAATATTTGCATATTTTTTTGTATTATTAAAAGTAATTGGCTGAATCGTCAACATAATATTGATTGAATACTTCCATTTGGTTAATTAACACTATATTAAATAAATGTAATAAAAAAAATTTGCTAATAAGCTTACAAAGTATTATAAAAATTTACCAATGCGGATATATTATGCTGAATATAATCTATCCGAATCGAAGGCTCTGTAAAACTCTGAGCAAATGCGCCAAGAACCCATTGAGGATTTATAAAATACATCGCACTTTCAGTTGCATATTGAGTTTGCAGTTGAAAAGAAATTCCCAACTTAATTGTTTCCATAATTCTTTGTAATTCACTATCATAATTAGCTTTTTGACAGAGCTTGTAGTCCGCTAATAAGCCCTCTATTCTTGTAGCTGTTGAAGTAGAGCTTATATTGCCAAAACAACCTATCATATCAAGGGAAGGAGTATCTTTTACTTGAAAATCAATTATAGCATTTGCTATCTTTTGGGAATGTTCTACATATTTTTTATCTGGGACAATAGAATATAACTCATTTAGAGAATACATAAACCAATGATGATGGTTTTGTATTGTTTCTTCCGCTAAATTATTAATTATATAGTCAACGGCTTTCGTCGACACATCAACCCATTCATAATTTGAATCAATTTCATAGAGCCTAAGCAAAGCAAAAATTGCTTCACCTGGATAATAATCACTTCGATAATCAGAAACCTCATCAGTAAGAGCAGACTGTTTATGTATAGAAAAATTACCATTACTGTCTTGCGAATGCTTAATCCATTTTGCAAGATTCTCCATCGTTTCTTTGTACTGATAATCTTTTGTTAATTTTGTATATTTAGCAAGTGCAAGCAAGGCAAGACCATTTCCGCCAAGCCGTATTGCATTATGTTCTATCAAACAAACCGTTTGAACATCTTTTATAGTGACTGGTTTCATAAAATCCATCAAGTATTGAATCCCAAGAACTGCAGCATCTAAAAATTTTGTGTCTTTGAATAATTCATATAACTCCAACAATGAATATACAGTCCCACAATGCCGTAACATATTATATTGAAGAGAATTTTGGTTACGTATGGGATCATAAATATAATTGAACTTACCTTTTGAATCAATTGAACTAATTAAATATTTACCAGCTTTATCTAATGAACATTTTATATTTTTCTTAGTTAATTCACTAGACAATTTATGGCCTCTATATAACTCAACTATGCCATCACCATCAATATAAAAACTTTTTGTAGTAAATGATGACCAAGAATTAGTATTTTTATCTACTTCATCCATAAATAACTTGAACTTATCTTTAAAATATAGTTCACAATATGAAGGATTTACAACACCTTCATCATGGAATAATTTGTTATATATAATTTCTTCATTTAAAATAACTATTTCTCTCATATCATCATTTGCTAATCCTAACAAATTATATTTTATATTTATAATTTGTTCAGCATCAAGGGTTATATTATTATAAGATTCATTTACAAAATCTACTTTAACAGAACAAATATTTCCAGGGAAAAATGCTACAATTTTATTTATTGACTTATTTATAGCGGATAATATCCCTTGCGAACAACCAACAAACACTTTAGCTTGCATATTGCCATCACTTACTGAAATAAATACAATTCTTGGATAGGTATCATTTACAATATCATCAGGGAATACCTCATTAAATTTTTCTTTTTTTAAAAGGCTTGAAGAAATATATCTCACAAGTATACTTAATGATTTTTTTTTAAATAATAAATTATTACTTATATCTTTGAACCAAATAGAATGCATATTAATAATATTCACCTATATTGTGCTAACGTAAATATACTACCATAAAATGAATAATATCTATTCAATAAATGCTAATAGAGTATGGGAAGCCACAAAAACTACAATAACGGGAACCCTGGAGATGTTTCGGGCAAATTTTCATAGCAAGGAAGTGAATATACAACCTTTTTAATGTACTTACTAGTTTCTCCACCTTTTTTATATAATAAATTGAGAGTTTCCTCTCTACATGCTAATGGATGTAAGCTCTCTTTATATTGCGGATATTTTTCGACAAGTTCTTCCCAAACGATAGCTTCTGTTGTCCAAGCATATGTTTCCTCCGAAAGAGAATTAAATTTGTATTAAATAAGGGAAAACATTTAAATGTTTTCCCTTATTTAGTTTGAATTATTTTTATTTATAATCATTTTGACGAATCTAATACATCTACTACGTCTTTTGTTAGATCAACGCCACCTGATACTAAACTGTCTTTGGTAAAGACTAAATCTATGTGTTTTTTCTTTTCAACATCCGCAACAGCGGTTTTAATTTTTTGTTGCACAGAAATAAAATCATCTCTATACTCTTTTTCAAGATCTTGTTTTTTCAATGAAACATTACTAATGAGTGCCTTTTCCAAATCTTGTTTACTTAAGGATGTTTTAGAATTCATCATTTTTTCCTTTTCTGTAATTCCAAACTTTTGTAATTCAACCGTTAGCGTATCTTGTTTCTGTTTTAACGCTTGAGTTTGCTTACTATTGTTAACAATATAAGTAACATCAATAAAACCAACATTTTGATTAACTAATTCAGCAGCCTGCACTCTTTGTTCCATTTTGATTGGGACTACTAATGTTGATGCGACAATCGCAACAAGTAAAAGTTTTTGTAATTTCATGTTATTTTCTCCTTTTTTACTATATATGTTCGACTAAACTTTTGTTATATTTCTGACACCACAAGTTGTGAATGTTTGATGTTATTGAAAAAGTTACTCTAGCACTTTGTTTAATAAATACTTTTTCACCAATGGGAATTCCCAAATCAATATTTGCTGTCAAAATTTTGCCTACAGGGAAATGTAATCCAACGCCGACACTTTGAATTACATTAATTGATCTATTGGTTAAATAATTTTTATAACCTGTAGTGTCACAAGCTCCTCCCACATCATAAAAGAACCCAAGTTTAGTTTGTTCTTCAAACTCCTTACACCTCTCTTTTAATATTTTTTTTACAAATGGAACAGGCGTTCTTAATTCGACTGTTCCGAATAATCCCATATCACCTAATAATGTAGCTGCTTCATACCCCCTGATATTGTAGCCACCAAGCATAAACTTTTCAGATGAAAACAAATCATTTGGAGAATATTGACCATTCAAATTAAATAATAAATAACATCTTTTGGGCAACATTTGTAATCTATTAACTCCTATATTTGCAGAAACAAAATCGGAATAATCATGTCCTGCCGAGTAGCTCATAAAAGGTAATCCTTTATTCACAACAGCATTAATAAGCCAAAGTCCTTTCCCATCTTCTCTTTTTCCATATATTCCTGATCTTAATACGGTCATATGGACATCATTCAAATTTCCAATGGTATTCATTGACTGTTTTATATGTCCAAAATCAAGCGTTACACCTGCATCAACTGTCCATTTTTTCCCTTGATAAAGTTGCTGGCTAAGACCTATTGTAAAATCTTGAGCCCTACCATTCAATCCAGAGGCTTTATATATTCCACCATAATTTGTATTAGAAAAAGAATGTCCAAAATTAAGTTTAGTACCTTTTGAGCCGACAGGGATACTATAATTTTCAAAAGTACCAATTGTTCCATTACTTACAAATGCACTCAGTGATAAGGCATCACCATTGCCTGTTATATTGTTCTGAGCTACTGTAAATACACCTCTATCTCTTCCTGCAAGTTCTTGACCTGCATTATTCCAGTCTATGTTAAAATCTAAAGGATATCTGTCTTTAACGTTTAAAACAATATCATTTTTATTTTTTTCTTTTGAGTTTTCAATAGACATATCGCCTTTAATGTAGGTGGAATTGTTTAACATTGCGATGCTGTTTTTCAAGTCATAGACATTCAAGATAGAATTTTGTTTTATATTGTATGATTTTAGAACTCTTTTTAGATAAGAAGTTCTCGCCCATTTATTACCGTTTACAATTACATCGCCATATTTACCTTCATTTATAGTTATAGTAACGCTTTCATTTTTAACCCGTTGTTGAGATAATATTGCTTGTGTGGTTATGTATCCTTTGTCTCTATACTTTGCAGTAATTTGATCACAAAGATCAAGCAGGTCATCTATGGTAATTTCTTTCCCTTCATATTTTGAAGTTAAATCCGCTATAGCCTTATCTTTAACTACTGTATTTCCTGAAAAAATCACCTTGTTCACTTTAAATTTTGGGGTTTCTGAATCCACTAGTGGTGCTTCTTTTACGATATTACCATTCAGGACATTATTGAATTTGCTGTCTAAAATAGAATTGATATCGTAGTCAGTTTTCATTTTGTCTACGTTATCATTTAATGAGTCAAGATTGCTATTTCTGATTACACTTGGATTTAAATTATTTGGCAACTCAATATTTTCACACATCGCTGCATTATTCATAAATAAAAAACAAAATACTATTAATAAAAATACTATCTTCAATAAATTAACTTTCTTACTTAGTACAGGTAACTATTCAAGTTAAATTAAAAACTTGAATAAAGGCAATTAGTAGAGTATCTAAGAAATACAACTAAGAAATATAATAATTATTTAAAGGCTAATAGATTAGTAGAGGTTACATAAAATATTGAATGCCCATATGGTTAAATCAACAAATAAATTTCCCAATTAGAGCGGAATACCAGTGAGGAGAGTAATGTATCAAAAGAAGCTAACATCGGCTATTTTATGCCTGTTATTTACTTGTAATAATGTGTTTGCACTGAATGCTGCAAGTGATTTAATAGAGCACACATCTGGCGTAAATCCAACTACAAGCGGTAATGTCACAAATATCACTACGACCCACAATATTGATACTTATCATTGGTCATCGTTTAACATCGCAGGCAATGAAACTGCCAATTTTATTTTTGGAGCTAATGGACAAACCGCTCTTAATTATCTTAGCCCAGGTGCGAATGCTTCCGCTATATATGGTTCAATAATGAGTTCAGGAGCTAAAGGGAACATCCTATTATTCAACCCGAATGGTATTATGATGGGAGCAGGCGCTTCAGTTAGTGGAGCCAATACATTCTTTGCATCAACTAACAAATTTGACGGGATAGTTGATGGTAAAGTAACTTTTTCAGAAGCTGAAAAGAATAATCCTTTAACTATCGGAAATATAAAATTTAATGATGTTAATAACGTTCATTTTGTTGCACCTAATGTAATTGTTAATGCCGACAATTTAACAACATCAAATTCCATTAGTTTTAGAGCAATTGGTGGCGGAGAATATGATATTAATGCAAATCTTTTCTCTAATAAAATAGGAGTTAAGAATCCTATAACTAATACAAATATGCTTGACGTTAATGCCAACATTACATCCAATAAAGTCACAATTGACGCAAAAGCGGATGCGGATATATACGCAACAGCTTTAGTTTCCGGCGATATAAAGGCCAATAAAACTGTAAAAGGGGAGAATGGCGAAATATACATTGTAGCTTCAAATGACAATAATTCATCAACAGCCAGTATGCAAGTTGTGCAAAATGCTACACTTAGTGGTGATGGTGCAAAAGTTGATATTAATACCCAAAATCTTGTTCAAAACGGCAACATCGATGTTTCAAGTAAAACAGGAGGCGGAGAAATAAATCTGGTTGCGACAGATACAATTAAGCAAGATGGAACATTAAAAGCAAATTGCGCCGGAGAAAATGGTAATGGAGGGAATATTAATCTTTTCGCAAACAAAACCGCGGATATTTCAGGAACAATTGAAGCTAAAAAAGGTTCATCTTCAGGAACAGGTGGGAACGTAGAAATTTCGACCCTTGGGCAATTAATACTTGATGCAAGTGTTAATACAACAGGTGGTTTTTTAACAATTGACCCTACAGATATTGATATTAATATTAAAATTGATGCCTCGGGGATTAAATACACTCCGACTTATGTGCAAGACTTATTAGCCAATAATAACGTCAGTTTTTTTGCACATAATGATATTACTGTAAGCTCTCCTCTAACGTGGACAAATGGGAATAGTTTAACCTTGGATGCAGGTAGAAATATTACAATAAATGCAGGCATAACTTCTGCTATAGGAAATCTTTCATTAATAGCAAATGACATTGATAATCCAGATATAATCCTTTCAGAAAGAGGAGCAGGACCTGGAGGCATTACTACAGCCAGCGGCGCAACAATTGGTTTAGGAACAGGCAACTTGAGCTTTTTAACTAAAGAAACAGGGGCAACATACTTAGCTGGTGATACCTATATAGGATCTAATATAAATGCGAATAATTTCACCGTTACTAATAATGGTATAGGCAAGGATATAATAATCGCAAGCAATTTGTTGACCACAGGAAAGACTACTTTAACAGCTAATAATATATCAATAACAAATACAAATCCAGCAATTTCATATGGCGGATTTGATTTGGAGGCACAAGGGAGTGTTTCAACAAATGATTTAAAAACAACAGATGGTACTACAACTTATTCTGGTTCGGATGTAACTATAAATGCCAATAAAGGTGGTCAAAACGGCACTTTTATTGAAACAGGTGCTATCAACGCTGGTTTAGATACCAGCAATATTACCATTTATCTGGGTAACACGCCTGGCAACACTAATGGCAGTATTACTATAGGTGATATGACAAGTGGAGTAAACACACGTATGTTTGATATTGATATTGATGATGAAAATGATTCTGCAACATCCAAGCTTAAAATAAATAGCATTAACTCACAAGGAGTAGTTTATGCATTTGCAAAAGATATAACATTAACCAATGCCTCATATGCTTATAGCGGATTTCGCTTTGAATCTGATGGCAGTTTTACTTCGAGCGACTTAGAAACCAGCGAGGGTGGTGCTTGTTGGATTTTGACTAATGCGTCTGGACAATCACCTTTGTCATATTTAAACGTTGGAAATATTACAGCATCTACGGGAAAACTTTCTGAAGTAAAGATTATAGCAGGATCAGAAGTGGGAGCTACAAATACTGTTGCACATATTAGTGTTAAAAATATTGATGCTGATGATATCAGAATTGATAACCAAAATGAAGATGCATCAGGGATCTCAGATATTACTTTGTCAGGGGATTTAACAGCCACAGGCGACATTACAATAGAGGCTCCACTAATTAAAACAACAAATACTCCTAATATAACTACTTCAGGCGGTAGCATAATCTTTGCGAATTCAGATGGCGATCCGGGAGGCAATTTCGGTGCAGGTTCTTTAAGCTTAGTAACCGATACATTGAATATATCTAACACAATTGGAGGTTTTATAACTAATTTATCATATCAACCATATACACCTGCTACCGCTATTTCAAGTACTCAAATAGCCTCTTTATTAACTAACATCAGTGTAACAAATTTAAATCTTGGTTCAACATCACAAATTGGTGATATTGGGGATTCTACGGCAATTAATTTTAAAGATACGATTGTATCAGCTACAACTACTGGTAATGTTTATTTCAATGCGTTAAACGATTTGAATATTGGGACAATAATCGCATACGACGGAATTGATTTGGAAGCACAAAAAAGTGTTTCAACAGGTGATTTAATAACAACAGACGGACTAACTCATACTGGGGGTAATGTAACTATAAATGCAAACAAAGGCGGACTAAATGGTACTTTCATTAAAACGGGGGATATCAATGCTGGAAAAGATTCAGGCATTGTCAATATTAATTTAGCAAACACAAATAACAATACCAATGGTTCCATCACGACTGGATATATAGTTGCTGGTGATGCTCCAGGGGTTAACGGCATTGAAGTTAATGACGATAATTCAAGTCCTACTTCCAGAGTTTTTATAAATTACATAAACACACCTAGTTCAGTTGAATTATCTGGGAATAATATAGTTATAAATAGTAATTCTTATGCGGACTATGGTTTCAAAATTTTTGCGAATGGTGGTGTTTCAACTGCTAGTTTATCAACAACTGACAGTATTGTGTGGATTTTTGCCAATCGAGATCCAAACGCTGGAGTTAATTCAAGTGTCTCTACAGGTGATATAACAACGGGGGATGCCAATGTAACTATCACAATGAACGATAATGGAGACTATGCTACAATTAGTGTTGGTAAAATTACTGCATCTTCGATAAGTCTTCTTAATCAAAATGGGTCTAGTAGCTCAACCATCAATTTATTGGGGGATTTGTCAGTAATTGGAGGATCTATTACCGTAGCAGCTCCAATTATTAAAGCCAATAATTCTAAAATCACTGCTGATAACTTAATAATAGGCTCTGACAACTTAAGTATAGCTTCTACTACTAAGGGAGCTGTTACTAATTTACAATATGAAACGTATTCAAATAATACAAATATTTCTAATGCTAAATTGGCGAGTTTATTCACTGCTTTGAGTGCAACTAATGCGACTTTGGGCTCTACTGGACAAATTGGTGACGTTGGTGACAGCACAGCGACAACTGTTGATTTCGGAGATACAATTATAACAGCTGTAACAAAAAGTGGCAGCATCGACTTAAATGCTAAAAATAATATAACTCTACACAGTGTGTCTGCACCAGGTGGAACTGCAACTATAAAAGCTGCGGGGAAAATATTAGCGGATACAAACGTAGTAGGAAGAGTTGGTATAAACGGAGATAACGGGATATCTTTTATTTCAGGACTTCAAGATATAGAAATATTGCCTTATACTGGTAGTGAAACTGACTTCAACGCCTCTATAAATGGCTTAAATGTTCAAAAATTCAAAACTAACAGCACTTCAAAAATATATTTAGAAGCAGGTGACTTAAATTCTTTAATAGTAAATAATTCATATAACAATCCTAACCTTCAATATCTGGGACTTGCTGGAGGGACAATTAAAATGGCGGATGTAGATACTCGTATTGACATCTCAACAAGTACAATTCAAAATCCTGCTATTTACCTTTTATGGAAAAGCTCAACTTCTCCGCACATGATAAAAGATACAACAACATGGAGCCAAGATAATAAACTAATTGCTGATAATTTCGGAACGACTCAGCTCATAAAAGTAGAAACCAATAACTCTGACTTATATTATAACGTAGCTGACACAAGAGAGCCTATTTCTTACCAAGCGGATAATGGATATCGAGTAATTGCAGAAGGTGGTCCTACACCTACGCCAAGTGGTGGCGGTAGCAGTAGCGGAACAGGAGGAGCAATTGCAGGCGGAACTATTGGTGGAGTTGCAGCGGCGGGAGTTGCAGGAGGTGCATATGGATTAGGCTTGTTGCCAGGTTTATTACTTGGTTTAGCCTCTCCTATACAATTCGATGAAACTATGATTGATATTATTGACCAAAGTAGGCAAGCATATCCACTACTCGTTAGAAATATGCAATATGTTTATCAAACAGATGATATTAGTAAACTGGATTCAAATAAAATTGGTAGTGCCAAATATATTCCTGATCAATCCATTAACAATGGTTCTTATGAATTAGTTAAAGTCCAAATTCCTCCACAATTTGCAAATGCACCAAAAGGAGTAACTGTAAAAATTACTCAAAAAAGTAATCCATTTGGAATAAGCAAAAGTATTCCAGATATGAATTTTAATGTTTTCAATACATTAAGTGACAAACAAATAAGTTCTCTTTACCAAACAAGAAAATTTTTAAAAACAAAATATTTTTCAAATAAAATTGCAACCCTAAAAACCAGTCAAGTGGAAGCAAACAATGGAATAATTCAGAAAACTCTACTTGTGAAACAGGGTGAAATTAAAAACAATTTATCAATTACAGTAAATTACTTGAAAAATGGACAATTCCCGAGAAAAAATAGTAATTTAAAACTTGACAAACAATCTTATTCCTTAGTTGTTCAATTTCTTGAAAATAAATAGGTAGAAAGTTTTAGACAATTTAATGCTATCTTCGACAATTAGCCGAGTATCTATTAGTCATGTATAAGTAAATACAAATGAGAAATAGTTCTTTTAAGGGCTAATAGATTAGTAGGGATTACAAAAAATATTGAATGCTCATATTGTGACAGAAATAATAAATAAATTGTCCAATTATAGCGAAGAAACAGCGAGTAGAGTAATGTATAAAAAGAAGCTAACATCGGCTATTTTATGCCTATTGTTTACTTGTAATAATGTGTTTGCACTAAATGCGGCAACTGATTTAATAGAGCATACATCTAGTATAAACCCAACTACAAACGGCAATATCACAAATATCACGACGACCCACAATATTGATACTTATCATTGGTCATCGTTTAACATCGCAGGCAATGAAACTGCCAATTTTATTTTTGGAGCTAATGGACAAACCGCTCTTAATTATCTTAGCCCAGGTGCGAATGCTT
>Ga0302271_10004141_pt1 | contig 11760 bp, 16 predicted proteins | sample III_Bog_N1_1_FD_198767 | JGI IMG/M metagenome (GOLD analysis project Ga0302271, IMG submission 198767) | Peat permafrost microbial communities from Stordalen Mire near Abisko, Sweden - III_Bog_N1_1 | ecosystem: Environmental > Terrestrial > Soil > Wetlands > Peat | place: Sweden: Abisko... | reverse complement strand
TCTCCACTTTAGAGTCGCTATTGCACTTCAATCATGAAAATTGTGTGACTTCTAGAAGAATACTCATTTAATCTCGTCTCCCTTGTCCGTTTGGTGTCGTACCCCAGCTGAATCAATGCAATTAATTCCTCCTAACTAGCAATGCTTGTCTGATTCAATCCCTAATTTATTTATCAAATTCCCCATAAAATTAACATTTTTTACATCTCCATTCAAATGTGAATTTTTTTGTTACTTGCACGAAGATGCCTTTCCCGGTTGTTTCTTTAATTTTCAGTTCTTTTTTCTCATTCGAAAAAGAATCATAAAGTACTTCCTTGTATATCTCGAGCATAGAGCAATTTATGATATACTCAGTTCCTTCTTCGTCCCCTCTCACGAGCATGAATATCTACTTGCTAATTCTTGGGATAACACCCATTTCGATGATATTACTTAGATTTCCAAACATTGTATGAGTTTTCCCTGATCCAGTGACACCATATGTGAAAATAGTCCCATTGTATCCTTAAAACACATCTTTGATGACTTCCTAAGCAACTTCAGAGTAAATTGTCTCCTGAGAATGAGCATGATTGAACACTTTATCGACAGTGTAGGTAGTCACAGGGTCATTACACATAGCCACAGAGTAATCGTCGATGAAGGAAACGACATTTTATCCTAAATTCGTAGAATTTAGCTCCTCTTCCATTTGGTTATTCGGACGGAATCTCAAAAATGTCTTCACATTGCAAGAGTGATTGCTTGGACTGTGTGCATTGTAGTGAGAATTGGAGTTATTATTACTGCCATCAGTCAGTTCATTTTGAAAACTAAGTCTTTTCTTGGTATTGATTCTGCTTGAAGAAGTGATAGACATTCCAGGATGGAGGAAATCTGTTCCTTTTATGGATTGAAACAGCGATACACGTGCTATTTTGGAAATATTCTGTATATCGGAGTTTCTTTTAGTGTATTTGTTAGGTGAAAAATCAGGTAGCATCTTTGAACTCACGGAGGTTTTTCTTTAAATTGGATTCGAGGCTGGAACTGATTACCTATGCTTGGAAGAAGACCACCCTTAATAGCGCTTTAAATTATTCTCCATCATGCTCACTTCTTCGCTTTCTTCTAACATATCATCAGAAGAACAATTCGAAAGAGGAAACTAAGGAGGGGCTACTGTTGCAGTTGCTCCTGTTGGAGTGAACACATGTGATTTCGTGAGTTAGGGACCTGCTTTAGTTTGAGATGTAAACTGCTAGCCATTCTAAGGTGGTGAATAAGGAAAATAAGGTGCGATTTTAATCTCCAGATTACTATTGCTTGGTATAATCTATGAAGTCGTAATGGTTGCTTAGAAACTATCCGATTTTTACAAACCTGGGAAAAGTTATGGATCTATTTTAGAAGGCTCTGTAGAAAGAGATATGCTAGCATTTCGTACTGCTGAAGCAAGATATGTAGAACGCTTGCTTGCTTCATCTGATAATTTAGATTTCTTGGGCGAAGTATTAACGGAGTGGTTCTTCGAGTGTGTAGAATTCCTTTTAGCTTGAGAAAAATTGGAGTAGATGGAATACCCTGCATTGATGGTGGCATTATTATTGTTATCTGAATATCCTAACCCAGTTTTAGAAGAAGAACGGACAACATATCTAGAACTTAATGGTAGCTATTATTGTGACTAGTAATTGCTAGGTTCCTTCGATGGTGATTTGGTATTATTAGAATTTCTTTTGGGTTGCAATTCAAGGGAATCAGAGAAAGTTTGTATGCCTGAATTTGAGAATCTGGAGTTTTCATTAGGAGTGGCGCTATTTAGATTTGAGATTGCTGAAGAAGGTGTTTGGACTGCTTAAAAGGGAGCTTGCAGGTAAGACAGATTCTTGAGAGTATTAGTTGATGGCTATTTTTGTAATGAAGGTCCTGAGATATGAATGCTTGGTGAGCCACTTGGAGAATTCTATGTGCCATTCAACAATAATGAGTTCATCTGTGAACCTGCTGTATCATTCAATTGCTAGTTCAAGGCATATGATGGCGATGGCAATGTTGAATAATGTTTCGGGGAGAGAGGTGATCGAGGAAGCTGATGGCTTGATGAGGAATTCTACGGGGGGTCTAGAATATTTCTTAGATTAGACATGGCTGGTATTGCAAATGACCCTGATGGTTTAACTGACGAAAGAACGGTTTAGTATTCTAATCGTTTTTTAGGGTAATTGTTACTGTTGTTGTTCATTTCGCCTATTCTAGTAGAAGTACTGCTTTTGTTTAATAATTATTATTTTAATTATTTCTTTCCTGTCCACTCACGCTGCTCATTGATTTAATTCCCTTGTGTTGGAATGGCTTAAGTTTTAAATCAATTAAAAATAAACAATATTTTCATAGGTAGATTAAAAGGTTGTGAATTATCATATTTGTCCATAAAAGTGGAGTTTAAGAATTCTTCAATTAAAAAAATTGTAATTTTTTGAAATTTGATTATTATTTTATTAAGATTAACTCAAGTCTAAAATCAAATTAAAAAGCTATTTTGTTGCTTGTTTTGTGCTTTTATATTGAGCTATTTCTCAATGACTGAATATCAAATAGATGAGTAGTTTTTATCCTCTTTGACAATTCCAAATATTACGATATTTGCTTATGTAATTAATATTCCCCCCTCAAATAGTTTCTCAAAATGAAGTTAATCGCCTATCTGGGGAAGGATACAAAATTTTCTACTTGTCATGGTGATTAGCCACATAAAAAGTGAAATTCCTTTTAAAACTAACTTTTCGAAAATTAAACAATAATTAAGTAATTTGTGTGATCATCTCCTAAAGAATAATGATAGAAACTGCGACTCGAGGAGTTAGAATTGAGAATTTGGATGCTTTGATTCATATCACACTCTTGCAAGATCAAGTCATAGTGGTCATCACAGATAAATCGTTGTAGCTCTCCAATCTGCATATGACATTCCAAACCAAATATGTAAGTGATGTTTAAGTTTCTCATTAATTTGTTACTAAAAAAATAACCAAAAACCTACAGGAAGATTTCCCAACTGCGACATGCATTAAAGATGACCAAGGAAGACCAGACGAATCCAATGTTTAATCACTAGCACGCTCCTTATGTAAGAATAATGCATCAATCAAATAAAAATAGAGCGAGAGAGTGAGTTTTCCATACAAAAAGTGCATTCATAACAATTATTGTAAATTAAGATCAATACTTTATGGTTTTCTGCAGGTAAAAAAAACTAGGTATCAGTATGTCTCTCCTACAACCTACCACCCAGGAATGATCCAGGATACTACCTTCTTGTCTCAAAAATAGTGAATGAATAGCTGGCTGAGGTGCTTGCTGCCCATAAAGCAGTAGAAGCGAAGAAATCAGAAACAGACAAAATATGAATCATTTTAATATGGCTGTTAGTTAGAGTAATTTCAAGTTTTTCTTTCTCAAATTTTATGAACTGTATTCAAACAATATGGCAAGTCATTAGTTGAAAAAGCTTTTTCAAAGGAAATTAACTCCATTGAAAATGATACGAAAACATAACAAAAACTGAGCAGCTTTTAAATCCAAAATATATTTGTACTAAAGAAGGAGAACGCATATTTAACAAAGGAATAAATAGTAAAAGCAGAAAGAAATTTATTTACATGGCAACAATTGAGGGGAACGCTTTTCTCAAAAGATTTGCTCTTTGCCAAATTCTAATCTCATTTTTTTGTAGAGCGCTATTTTTGTAGTTGCAATTATGTTAGGGAGGTGATGATTTACATTTCAATACAATACAAATTTCGTGCATAGATTTATGCACTATTAGGAAGAAATGTAACACCTTCTGCTTGAGTATTTTTGTTGAATATCTCATCATGTTTTCTTTTATTATTTTAAGAATATTCTCTGTAGTTATTTTTTGGGTATTATTTTCTAAAATTGATTTTCTATTCTTGACAATCCCCATCATTAAACGTGTTTGAATTCTTAGTAAAACCAAAATAGTCTTCTTTTCAAAACTACCCAGTTTAGCCAATTTCTACTTTCAAATAGAAACTCTTCAAGCATAAATCTGAAGTATTTTTAAAGGCATCTTTTTTAGTACTCGTAGACGAAATAGTGAATGAATACATAAAATTATTCTTACCTTTTAAGAATCTAGTTAAATTTATCAAAGTCAATATTGAGAATTTTTTCTTTATTGTAGTGTTAGATTTTAAAAATTCATGAAGAAAAAAACTCCCTATCCAAAAAGTTTCCTTTTCATTTTGTTTAAGATGTTTAGCTCACCATATGTGAAGCGAGTACTTTTTAGCACTAGATAAATAGAAGTTGCTCACGTTAATTTACATGAAAGGGGCCGTAGCTCAGTGGTAGAGTGGAGGACTGCAAATCCTTAGGTCGCCGGTTCAAACCCGGCCAGTCCCTTTTTTTAAATATTTTTGTTTCCAAAAAATAGAAATTATCTTTCACTGATGTAAAATCAATTTATCAGCGACGCATGATGGGAGCTTCAATTGAAAATGGTAAAATGAAACGAATTGATTTTTGTTTTAATTGTTTTATGCTAATCAAGCCAAACAGATAGCAATTTAGCTGCTTCAAAAATAAATAGAAAGTACCATTAATTGCGGAAGTTTATCATTTTGTTAAAAAATCTCTATTTTTGAAAGTTGATTTTACCTCACATTCACACATTCACAAACAATTTCAAAAATAATCACAGGCCTCTCAGGATTCCCAATTATGCAGTTTAACTTTGCTACAGATCACTTATCCCTCCATTTTCCTCAGAATTTGAGATTCATAAAGTTTCTTTTGGAGAGTCCAATCCAGAACTTGTTATCCCATGATTTAGCTCCATTAGTGTATAAACTGAAAAAAAAAAAGCAACACAAATCAAAATTACAGCCAGAAAAAGATGACAAATAAACATCCTCCCTTATCTTCTTTTCATATGTTTCTTCTGCCAAACAATAAAAATATTCTCTTACATTTTAATGAGTCTCAAGACAAGCTCTTCCTTTGCTTGTTTCATGAAACTTGCGAGTTTTTCAACTTCCGATGAAATCTATGATTCTTTCATGATTCCTCGCATGAAGAATCCTGCTTCGTGATACTTTGGAAAGGGCATTCTAGCTAATTCCACAAGCGATCTCTAAGCAAGATCTTCTTTCTCCCTAAGACACAAAAAGACATATTTAGCTAGAAATCAAAGTTATTTTGATTTTCTTCAAAATGCAAAGAATATTTATAAGATTTGAGTATTTCTATCAATATCTACTCATTAACAACTTTGCGGAGACACTATGTGATGAACACCGTCATGTAGATGATGAAAACATCTCCTGGACCTATTTATGAAATATCAAAAGAATTGTTATTGTTATTCTTTTTAAAATTATTCAAAATCATGTACATTTAACATAAAGCGGTTTCAAAATCTATTACCATTAATTTCATAATTTTTAAACAGCAGATTCGGTCTAAAGAATTGAAGTGCTTCATCTATGATATCAATCTATGAGTCACCAGCTAGTTGCTGTAGAACAGCAGCTGGGCCTGCTACTTTGGTCTTGATGGGTGGCATTGCGATTCCACATGCTTATTCGTATTTTTTATCGTTGAATGACGAGTGAAGAGACTGTTTTTAGTGCAAGATTAAGATGTCAAAAGAATATCAAAGAAGGAAAGTTTAAATGGCTTTACCATGATTATGGCAGTTCAGAGTTGAATCTTAAGAAGGTGTTGCTTTTAAGTAAATTATTTATGTTAATTCGTTTATTAAAAATAGTATCTACGCGGAACTCTAATTCCCCTGTTGATTTTCCTGAATTCAATTCTCAGAAATTCTCAATTTCTCACTTTATCTCAATTGTTTATCTTTCCCTTTAAGGTGAGTGGTTGAGTATAATATCTCAGACTAAGTATGCTATTGAATAGAAGCAGTAAAGTTAAAGTATTCTGATTAATGCATTTAAAATAGCAAGATAATCATTAAATTTTAAAGGGGAATAATATTTTTGTTTTTTTCTTAATAGTAAACTCTGGAGAAGCTAGCAATCTTCCAATTTAAGAAAGGATTATTAAATCATTGCAGAAGATAAACAAGTATTTTTGTGATTGTCTCAGCGAATGTAGGATGGCGAGGGAGCGCGTAAGGTTGCTGATTATCAATTGGAGTCATGTCCGCCGTAGGTAAACATAAGAGAAAAATGAGATAGTAAAATTTTTACTCATGTTTGTTTTGTTTTGCTGTGTATTGGATGGTGACTAATAGAAGAAATCGATAGGTGATATTACAAACATCCCTTGTGATTTGATCCGCTTTGAAGATGATGAGGAAGATGAAGATGAGCGAGAAGATAAAAAAATACAAACTATCGATAAATAAAGATATTCCCGAAATCATAATAGCTAAGAAGAAATAGCTAAGAAGCAATCCACTCCAGAAACTACAGGAAAAACCTCCAAAAACGCAATTTTCAATAATAGTGATTTCAAAAATCGCCTTGATATTATCGAGTCTTGTAATCTAGAAGATCCAGAAGTTTAGAAAGGTTCTTCATCTAGGAGAGTCATATAGGCGATCATCACGCAGGATATCTCGAAATACTACGGACCTTAATTCAATCATTCCCTAATCAACTTGGATTCCTCGAGCAATACTTCTAGAAATCTGGTTACAGCTCCAAACAATCAAGCTCTTGGGGCATCCTACATCGGGATTGTTGTGTAGAACAATGAAGAGTTGCATAGTGAAATGGTAGATCTCACTAACCCTGTTGGTGGTGGTGCCATAGCAACCAACCCAGGAAAGATGAAATTTAAAGATAGATTTGAAAAGTTAAGTGTGAATTAAATCGATTTAGATCTCGCCGCATTAGCTGAGAAGGATTAGCAAAAAGAAGCCACAGAAAGTCGTAAGATAATGTTTGAGAAGCGTAAAAGAAGTTGACAAATTTGCATATTTTTGAAACAACAGATGAGAGAAATTAGGAAGACAAGCAATCGCATCAAGATTGCTAGAATCCTAGCAGTAGAAATAACAGGAGGAATTCAGGAGATTAGAGTAATCGGCAGAATCAAAAAGACTAATATTCGCTTGTTGATAGGAGAAATGATGAACTTAGAAATAATGAAATTCTAAGTAGAAATAACAGCAATAATGTCGATGCTACAAATGCTATCAATATTACTCTTAATCTGCAACATTCTTCCTCTGGTATTGCTGCAAACGATAACAACACACATCATAGGTACAACTTTCATAAATTTCACTGATTATTTGTATATATTTCCCTCTAAATCTAGAGGAGAGGGCGGTAGTTGTGTGAGTATTGTGGAGAGTGAGATGAAGATGTAAGTCCACTCTCAAAATGAACAAAGTAGACCTCTACGAGTCTTCAATAGCAATAACAATAGCAACAACGTTGTCCCAGGGAGAAGATTACCTAGCATGCAAAACCCTCAATAACAACAGGAGCTCTTACCACCACAAAATGATTAGCAATAGGATGAAGATGCAGAAGCTGAATAACTTGAAGAGTTAATGTAATTCTCCGATGAAGAATGGAAAGATGCTCGTGGGTTATTCCTTCGCACACTCTTGATCCAGAGTGAAGTAGCCGTTGCAAATCTACTCGCTGCTATCTCGCTATTCTTCTAAGCGACAAGACAGAAGTTTTTCCTTTTGTTATCAATCCCCCTGTGCCTTGCTGTGCTCTTCAGGGCATTCCTCTTTTACCTCAAACTTAAGTAACAACAATAATCACACACAAGAGGGGGGGAGTAGCACACATTAGCTTGAATTCCCTGGGTTTCTTGCTTATGATTTGACTTGAAATTACTAGGAGAAAAGCAACGATTACGAAAGACGAGCGATTTGGACTTGCTGAGTTAATCAGTTTCACACTGTTTTGTTGGCTACTCCATATTCTGCTCGTGCATATTCATAAACAAATAATATTTTTGTTTCTCTACACACCATTTGTCCATATCATCTGGTGGAGATTATCGCAACAACCAACGAAAGAAACAGTCTTCTTTATCAATGTAATAAAAAGAAGAGTTTTAACAAAGATTCGATTTGAAAATGGAAAATCATACGATGAGATGGCATCTCTTTGCAAATTAGAATTCATCCCTTTAAACATTTCCTCTTTTTTATCTAAAAAAACGAACAGGTTAAGATGATACTACGCCTGTTTGTAATAGTACAACTCATGGCAATAGGCTTGAGATAAGATTAAATGGTTAACTGGTCATGGATGATGGTGTTTGTGCCATCTACTCTACTGTTAATAGGTATGCAATTTACTTGTTTTAGCCTGTTTTTTTCATTATGGTTTTATCATCGACCACAGGAATGATTTTCTATCTAATCTAAGTGTTTGTTCTCTCAATCTGGCATATCATCAACACCTGCCTTATCGGCAATTCTTCGATTGAATGTACTACTTTATCAGATACACAATTAACATGTCTCAAAATAGAATTCTTTCTTTTGAAAAACTACTTCCAATAGTCTTCGGCATGATATGGGGATTCATCTCTTTCGGCGCATACACAGCATGTTTCTGTCTGATTCTCCTAGGTGCCATCGATTTCTTCGACGGCTAATCCTCCTGTAAGCTCATCAGAAACACATCAATTAAAAAACAAACTTTGTTTATTTTATCTTACCCTTCAAAAAACTAGAGGATTTATCATATGGACTCGCAAAGGCCTTTATCTGCAATGCAATCCTCCTCCTCTTTGATATCGCATTCCATTTTAAAATACGGTAATAAGAGTGATCAAAAAATAGATTTTTGTCATGTAATGCACTAAAGCACAAATTATTTCTTGATTTCCTTTTCTTTTTCTTCTGATAATTTCCTTAATCAAAAGATAATACATTGCTTACACTACTAAATCTCGGTTTAGAGAACAAAAAATGTTAAATGATCTTGAGAATCTCTCTCAAGACAACGACAGATAAAGCCAGTAACGCAGTAGTTAGGATAATTTTCCAAATGTCAGAGACAAACCTCCACCCAAGCAGAAACCATCATTAGCACAGCAAGCATCGACTTTCAATCGTTTAGCGTTCCCACTTTTCATGGTAAGGAACTCATCTACGTATTTTCAGTAAGCAGCAACAGCAGCAGAAAGCACTGCTAACGCCAAATCGAAAGATCATCAAGCAGATTAAAAATAAAAGGAGTAATCACGAGAAGTAGTAGTCACTCCTGGAATAGTAATCCCTCCTCCAAGCTTTTCATAATAGAAAAAAGAAAAAAGAATATCTGGAATTGGTCCACACTTGCAGAAAAGATCTTCCAGCAAGATGCAAGATTAAGGAAGAAATGGATTTAGCGGAGGAGGAGGTGAATAGCCATTTTCATCATCATCAAGTAGAGTAGAAATCTAGTCTCCTAAGCTCGATGGTTTCTTCCAATAAAGGAGCTTCGCCTTGACAAAATAACCAATGATTCTATCGCCATAAAGTAAATTACCTCCTCTTGCTGATAATAAAACAAACGATCAACAAGGTATTTCAGCGAAACCAAGCAATCCTAATAATAATCGACCTAGCTCTGTGAAATCAAGCACTACTTCTAATTTAGACAACGACAAAGAGCCTATCACATGTCTAGTCTGCTTTGAAGCACAACCTGATGCTGTGCTCATGCCTTGTGGACATGGAGGTATCTGCTTTAGTTGTGCGCTCGATATTGCTTCGCATAATGCTCTCTGCTACCTGTGCAGATAAGTAAGATCGATTAAGAGAGTCTTTTTTATTGTGGGTGAGGGTGGGAAGAAAAAAAATAGATTTTTTTTTATGAATTACTAACTCACCATTTGGTTGCTTTGATCTAGGCTGTATCGAACATCTACAGATTGGAAGAAGACCACGTCAAAGAGAAGCTCCGAAAGGTCGTGAATATCATACCCATCGAGCCTCTTAAGACAGTTTCTAAAAAATCTTGATAGCTAGGTTTCAAAGATCTTTGAATTGAAAGGAGATCTTTGAATTGCTTTTTTGTTGCTAATTATTGCTAATTGTACTTTTTGTTTATTTATTCTATCTCTCTATCCATTTGTTCCTTATGTTCTCTCTCTCTCTCTCTCTCTCTCTCTTCTCCATGTGTTTAAGTACTTGTATTATCCTTATTTTAACCTGTATTTCTGTAACTTTCTAAATGCTGTTTCAGTAAATAATTACTCCAATCTAGTTATTGCGAACAAACTACTTTTCCCACGAAAAATAAAAAATTAAAATATTTTTTTATTGATATTATTTACTAAGCTCCCAACAAGTTCAGACTGCCCTCTCCCCAGCTAAGAGAAGCTCAGTAGAAGCTCGCAGGGAAGGAATGTTTGTCTGAACGAGCCACTTCTAGCTTCAAGATTAGCAAAGAAGCCATTGAAGGATGGTGTGATGATTAATCTAAAGATGAGGAAATAGCATTTAATAGTGTTGACTGGGAATCATTCAGCGAGCTATTCAAGTCAACAAAAGCAAAAGAAAATGCAAATATGCATCAGTCATTTGAGTCATAATAATATTCTCAGAAATAATAGGGATAAATGCTATCACCTGCAGCAGGTGTACAATCTTAACCAATTTACATTGAAAACTCACAATACCAATAATCATAGACATCATCATCGTTTCCATTAGATAGATAAATCCGATTCTTTGTTAATGTGAAGATATCCGAGTCAAAGGCCGTCAAGATTGCTATTTTCGATGGAGATTCCCCAGAGACTGTGGCTAGGGAGTTCGCAGATATTCACAGTAATTTAATAATCTTTTCAATTCGAATAATGAAGAGATTTAAGCAATGTTCTTATTTAAAATATCAGGGAGGTGTAATATAAAATAAATGGTTGTTATTTTGTTGATTATTAGAGTTAGATGAGAGTGTGTAGATGAAGCTGAAAGAGCAGCTAGAAATTCAGATGGGATCGTATATTTTACAGAAGATTGAAGAAGTCGAAGGTATCGATGAAGAGCAAGAGGATGAAGACGAAGAACTAGAGGAGAGTGGCAGGTAATTTACAGCAGGGTCTATTACTACAAGGAATAAAATGAAGTAGCAGCCTATGAACTCTAGCGACTCTAGATATTAGAAAAACTCAGCTAGTAAATAGTAAGCTTTTTCGCCTTGTTTAACTTCTTGGTCATCTCTTAAGCTAATCAGTGCCAAGAAGCAGAAGACGCTAGCAATGAAGTGAAAGGAGATTTGAACAATTCACACTTCAAGAGCACTTCTCATTTGATTACTAGTAATACAGTCAATAAATTCAAAGGATTAAATCAAAGTCAAGAGAAATGAATTCGTTAATTGTGTGGTGGATTAAGATGAAGAATATATGGTAGTTTTATAAGTTTGTATGATACTGTAGATTGGGTCTATTATTACTACAATCAAAATGACTGTTGAGCTGTGCTTTTTTAGAAATATTTGTGTGGAATAATAGCCATCATTTTATCATTTTTATTCATTATTAGAATTTATTAGGTGCTGCTTCAATTACAGTGATGAATAAAGAAAGATACTCAAGAAAAAAGGGAGGAGGAGATTGTGATTATGTCGGGTTTGTATGCTAATGTGTTGTCGAATTTATCATGGTTTTCTAATTAAATTGCAGAGGCAAAATAATTGACTTAAGAAAAATCTTTTATGTGGCTAATGGGGTTGGGGTTGGGGTTGGGGTTGGGGTTGGGGTTGGGGTTGGGGTTGGGGTTGGGGTTGGGGTTGGGGTTGGGGTTGGGGTTGGGGT
>Ga0302271_10004140_pt1 | contig 11762 bp, 7 predicted proteins | sample III_Bog_N1_1_FD_198767 | JGI IMG/M metagenome (GOLD analysis project Ga0302271, IMG submission 198767) | Peat permafrost microbial communities from Stordalen Mire near Abisko, Sweden - III_Bog_N1_1 | ecosystem: Environmental > Terrestrial > Soil > Wetlands > Peat | place: Sweden: Abisko... | reverse complement strand
ATTTCTTGAATAACTTTGCAACCTCTGGCTTTGATAATGGCTTCACTTCCGGAGCGGATAGAGCCAATTTCTTTTGCTCTTCGATCAAAGTTTCCTTCCAAGGTTCATGTCTCACTGGTGTGTTTGGTTATCTTGATTCGTACCACGTTCCATTCTTGATAAACATTTTTGGCCGTGCTGAATCGATGAAGTTTTGGTACTGGTCCATCGAAAGTATTTTAACTATGTCTGCGGAGTTTAACATCATTCCCAAGAAAGGAAATGCAATCAATCCTCCGGCCTGCCATTGCTTCATTGATTCAGTGAATCGAACTTGAGTGAACTCAATCTCGTGAATCTGGCCGTCTCTTTCTATTATATAAAAATATGTTTTCATAATTTAATTTATTACTGCGATTGATTTTGCACGACTATTATATTTATCATTGTAACCGGCGAGGTCATCGTTCCAACATTCATTTCCGAGGAATACCGGAGGAGCTTTGATGAATCCTTTCTTCCATCGGTCCGTCTTCTTGGCTTCTTCTACGAAGGCCAATATCTCTGGAAGTTTTGAATCAAGTTTCTTTGCTTTCCATTTATCCTCGGCTTTCTTTTTTAATTCTTTCTTTGGATAAGAAGACCAGAAGAGGGCGAATGCGTCGGGTACTCCCGACTGTATCTCTTCTGATTTAGTATTATGTTTATCTAGTATAATGATACGTTCAGTTTCGTGAACGGTAACCGTTTTGTTTGGTGAACGGTAGCGTTCATTCTCGTGAACGGTAGACAAAAATAAACTATCTATTTTATCGGTGAGACGAACAAATAATCTGTCACCATTTTTGATATCTGTCTCAATGAATCCTTCTTCTTTTATTCTCTTAATTCTAGGGGTCAATGCACCTTTCGATTTGATTCGAAGTAATGGCATATCTCTTAATAATTGTGAGTAGTTAATCCACGTCATACCATCGATTCGTTGTTGTTCAATTTTGTAACTCTTCGAGCCACACATTGTTATAATCCAATCGAGAATCGCACAGTCCGCTAGATCAAGAATTGATTCGCTTAACACTAACTGATTTATATTTATATTATATTTCATAAACACTATTCTCGTATCCCCACCACCTTATAAGAGATGGGGAGACGGGAATATATAAGGTTTGTAATTTGTACTTTCGACTTGTACGCCTAACATAATAACATTAACATAAGATGAACCGCAAGCTTGAACTTGTGTATAACTTGTGGCATAAAGTGTGAATAACTATTTAATACCATATAAATGACGGTCTTTTTTAATAAAAATTAAAGAAGCACGAGGATTATTCTTGTCTTTTTTTCTATGACAAGAAACACATAACCTCTCCCAGTCACCTAACTTTCTTTGATATTTTCCTGAAATATTTGACCACTGGTAACGCTTTTTTGGATCAGTTGTTTTACAGCAAGAACATTTTTTTGGTTGAAGTAAACGAGAAGAAACCCAATCATGAAGAGTTCCATAACTAACTTTGTCACCTTTCCAAGCATAATGATTTTCATCTCTAATACTTGGTCTTATTTGTCCAAGATTTGCTTGTATAACCTTCTCGATATGTTCTTTACTTTTTGGTTTACCAGATAGAGCGATAGATATTTTATTACCCCATGAATGTGATACACCAATTTTGTGTTGAGAATAACAAAAATGAGAACAAAACTTTCTCCAAGTTTTGATTTCTTTATTGCATTGTAGACACTTTCCAACAGTGTTTACTTGCTGACCATGGTTGTGTTCCGTATTTTTCATAAATATATAAAGCCATTTGTTTATTGCCTTCTTCCGTATATATATTATATCCTAGTTGATTTGAAATATCAAGCCAATACGTTTCAGATATTTGATAAGTTCCTATATCTTTTGGATTTATCTCCCCACGATAAACAGAACCGTCCTTGTTGAACTGTCGATTTTCACTCTCACACCACGCAATTTTCTGAAGGACTATTGGTACTTCTGAAACGGGTTTGATCACTGGCAGAGGTATAATATCTTCTTCAGCTTTTTTCGGTTGTAAGGTTAGACCCAACACAACCACCGTGACTATCAGAAAGAAAAAAACTTTTTTATTTGTTGTACTCATTATAAGTGCAAAACAAAGAAGGCGATTTCTCACCTTCTCAATTTGAACTTATATTTTTTTATTCAAGAAGAATCCGTAAACTGTGGAAGCTGTTCCAAGAACAACAATCACTGTTTGGAAGTAAGGTGTATTTTTTACCCAAACAAACACTCCTGCTACTACAATGGCCAAGACCAATGTAATTAACTTTGTAAGAGATGGGTTACTGATTTTCTTTGTAACCAATTCTATTATCAAAGAAAGAAATACTCCAACCACTGCTATTGCTAAAAAGTTTTGAATATCCATTATTTTAATTTTTTAATTTATAATTCGACCTACCTCTTTGGGATTCTCTCTTCGATGATTGTCGATAATCTTTCAATGTTTAATCCCATAGCATTTACTGTCTTGATCAATTCATCTACCTTAACATCTACGGTGTGAGTATGGTTTGTTGCGAGTAAGAAAGCGTCATCTAATCTTTTCCCCATATCAGCGAACTTTTGTATATTTGATTCCATGTACCACTGAAATTGTTTTTCTAATACTCCGGCTTTGTTTGCTACTTCTTGTTGAGAAACTATGGAAGCTTTATCTTTTATATCTTCTTCAATTCGAATCTGTTCTTTCTCTGATTTGATTTGAGGACCTTGAACCTTCTGCCAAATAGTAAAAAGTAAACTAATTATTCCAATGGCAAACATGATATTACTTGGTGTGAGTAGGAGTTCCATTCATAGATATTTTAATAAAACTTAATTGATAAAATTGTACCTCTATTATAACATTTTTACTTATTTAAGAAAACCATCACTCAACCAAAACGACAAAGAATTAGGAATAAAAATTGATAGAAATATAACTATCCAAAAAAATAAACAAACAATTTCTTTCACATATTCTATTACAATATTTTTACTCATTCAATAATATTACTTTCGATAGAAAGCTTGAAACACGGCTGAACTAACAACCCGATACTTAATAATAAATCGCTTCAGATCAGCGAACTCGCTATTAGACATTGTTTTTTGATATTCCTTTAATAGGGCTACCTTCTCCTCATTAGACCCCGCTATAATGAGTGAATCTACCCTCCTATCAGCTGTTCCACGTAGTCGTAGGGTATCGAATCGTTTTTCGAGGTTACGGGCCTGTGTGCGGTCTTCTGGCGTCTTGGGGAACCCTCCATAGATAGATTGTATCATCTCTTTCTTAATTTGAGATGTTTCGGCATATGACTTACCTTGTGCCTTATCGACGTAATCAAATACTACTTTTCTATTCTTTAAGCGTTCTTGAGCTTGTTGAGTAAGAATATCATTTTTAATCTTTTGTATTTGTTCAGCTTCTCCATAATCTGAAGTTTTAATAAAACGTCCGGCAATGTTTGAAAGGACAGGAAGGTTTACAATCTTTTCAGAAAGTGAAGGTGTTTTTGGAACTGTTGTATTTGTGTATAAATTAGCAAATACTCCACCTCCCATTTGTTGAAACATATATGATAAGAAAGGTTTTACTCTCTCCATTCCTCCGGCTTGTTGTTGATCATCAGTTAGAACATTTCTACTCCTAAAAAAATCATATGGATTATTACCAGCTAAGAATGTTGGAATCGTCCAACCGAGTAATTCGGCTGTTGGAGTAATTGATGGAACTTGACCACCGGCATAGTTTATCATATCAGTATAAGTTTGAAGTTCAGCCAATCTCTCTGGTTCTTTAATAGAGTTTGCCATTTTCCAAAATAACCCACCAATAAGTCGGCCTGTTTCATCAGATGGCATACGGAAGTAAATAGCTTTACCATTCTGGTCGATACCAAGTGGAATAGTTGAATAGTTTGCTTTATCATATTCACTAATTTTTCCGAATAATTCTTTTAACCAATCACCCATCAGTCCGGCCGAAGCCATAAGCATAAGTAATTTTGGAACGATTTCTGATTCAGCTGTCTTCAACCAGAAAGCACCTCTCGTTTTTGGAGTGGTTGCAATTTCGTAGTCAGAACGGATACCTTGGAATATAGCATTGGAGAAAAGAAAGATTTCGTTCAAAGATTTTTTATCACGGCCACCGGCCAAGAAGTCAGGAGAGCCGACATATTTACGAACGAAACTTCTCATCTCTCGTGGTGGCATTGTTCCTTCAAGGGCCATTACTCCGGCAACCTTTGGAAGTGTTTCAATCATGTTTCCTGTTTTCTCAATGAAGTCCATAATACCAAGAGCTTGTTTTATTATTGGACTATTTTTTGTTAGACCAATTTTACTGGCCAATAATCCAAGTTTTGAATCTTGGGTTTCACGTACTCCTGTCTCACGAAGTATTCGATCAATCTGTGCGTCTTCAAGTGATTCACCCTTAATGATGTCATTATAAGTGATTGATAAAATCTGTTCTTTTTCTAATTTATTTATTAAATCGTTAGCTTGAATATCTTTAAGTGATGGATTGTTTGGAAGTCCGAAGGCACGAATCTTTGAAGCACGAGCTGATCGAGCGTAAAGTTTTGTCGCTTTAACAAGTGTCATGTTTGGAATATTTTTCCAAAATCTTTTGAAGTCACGAATAGCATTGAAAGCTTGGAACCCCATATTGAAAGTGATGAATAGAGGTCTAAATAATTTTGAGTTAGCAAAACGTAATCCATGGATAAGAAGGTTTTGTTGGCCAGAACTATTTTTTTGAATCCCTTCTGCTATATATTTATCGACATAGTAACCTTTTACTTTCCCGTCTTCCATGTGAGTAATAAGAGCAAGGTCTTTATCTCGTGATTCTATTGGGTATCCGTTCTTATCAGTTGGAGCTTTTGTAATTTCATCAGAGAAGTTTGTCTGTAAGAAATCAACAGTTTTTCGAGTAACTTTATTTCTTTCGATTGCTCTAATGATTGAGACAGCTTTTTCAATTCCAGTGTTGGCCGGATTTTCAATTCCTCCAAGGGTACCTTTTTGTTGCTTAACTGTGAAAGAAGTTTTAGTAACACCGGAATACTTAGCTCCTTTGAATGGAACATAAAAAGCATTGTCAGTAAACATCTTCTCAAGGTCAGAATTATATATTCCCTCTTCACGTCCTAGTTTGAAAAACTCTTTCAGGTTTGTTCGATACTCGTTAGCTAGTGCTTGAAGTTTTAAGAACTTTGCTTCACCGAGAGTATCTTTTATTGAAGAAGTACCTTCTTCGTATTGAGATTGGTCAGGTTTTATGGTCCCAACGTCGTTATACACGTCCATAAGTTCTAAAACGAACTCTGGTTGGTATCCGAGAGGGTTAGCAATTTCCTGTCTGTCTCCCTTCAATATACGCTCATAGAACATCAATTCTCCTAGGTTCTCCCATGACATACCGTCTTTCTGAAGTTCTTGATAAATAGTATTAAACTTGGTATCTACTTCGGACTTAATTTTCCCTCCGATATAATTACGTTCTTCGAGGTAATAGGTAGGGTTATCATCAGGATTGATTGTTTTACCAGAAGCTTGAGCTTGTTTTACTTTTTCTTTTATAGCTTCAGTTACATCAACAAACTCGGTCTTGAACTTGAACCAGACACTTTTTTCTTTTGCTTCTTTTTCTATTTGATCCTGAATCTGCCTTTCTCTAGCTTCTTGCTCTGTAACTTTGAACATTGTTGTAGTGGCAGAACGTCTTTGTGCTACTAGATCACCATTGCGAAGTAAATCTTGAAGTTCAAAATAAGCTTGTTTAACCTGTGGTTTCATGTCGAGTTTTTGGAAGAAAACATTGTAAGCGGTTGGAGCCATCAATGAAACAGTTCGAGGATCATTGAACATAGCTGAAATGAAATCAGCATATATTTCAGCCGGTGACTTTCTGTAATCGAGATAACTCTTCGAAGCTGTTGATTCCTCGAAAGGTCTCCAATACTTTGATAGAGAATACATCTGATCTTTTAATTCTTGGTTGGAACGAGTGGCACCGGCTGGAGCGAAAAACTCTTTAGTAAAATTATTAAGAGTATTTAATCTTCCCATCAAGTTACCACGAGTGATATCATGATCAGGAAGATAATCAACAAGGTGACCTATCTCATGAGCGAGGGTCTTTTGTAGTTGGCCAAGATTTTTTTGTTCGAATAGTTCGTAGTTGAGACCGATTAAGCCATCGCCTTTAGCATAGAACTTTCCGTTTGCTTTTTGATATTTTTTTAAGAATGGAACGTTGCCGGATAATTCTTTGGAGAGTGCGACAAGTTCAGGAAATTGAATAGGTTTTATTGCGTCAGGATTACCAAGGAACACTTCGGTGTTATCAATGTAACGTCCGAGTGATGAGTTTGTTGAACCGTTTACTTTTTGCCTATCTTCTTGAGGTAAACTTTCAACGCCGTCTTTCCCTTTGGAGATAATTTCTCCGTAGTTGGAAGAGGTGACATTTTTGGTTTGTTCTTTAACATATTCTTCATTATATCCTAATCCTTTCAATACGTCAATTTGGTTCAAACCATAATCATGATTCATAATTTCATCAAGGGTTTTACCTCTTGTGTCGAGAGTATAAACATCGACACCATTCTCTATCAATTTTATCATCGTATCGATAGCTCCAACGTGAGTACGAATGAAAGCTGTTTCGCTTACAGGGTGTTCACCTTGAGCTTCTCTTTTGAAAGTGTAGGCACGAGCTAATTCTACATCAGGCACAATTCCATAGAAGACAACATTCTTTTTATTATTGTAAGCGTATTGTATTTGCTTCTCTAGTCCTTCGTAATTCCAACCAGTTGAATCATAAATAATTCCATCAAAGTTTTGTTCTCTATCACTAACAATAAAATCACTTTTACCGGAACCAGTTCCACCAACAGTGAATCGTACTATTGGATTTTTTATCTCTCTAACTAATCTCTCGTATAACATATTTGTGGCCGTTGAATACATTGCATGATTCTTTGGATCAAAATCTTTTCCAAAATGATATTTCAGATTATCAGCTCCAATTACGACAGCTTCACCATTGGCAATTTTCTTGGCGATTACTTCTTGATAAAAAACGGCGGAAGCTTGTTCTGCTGAATCCGGTGTTCTTGTTTCTCTGTACTTCCCGATACTAGCATTTTTACTTCCAGATAAATTATTTGAACCAAATACTTTATTATATTGATCTAAATATACTTGGTCACGTTCTGATACTATTTTTTTATAAGCGTCTTCTATTTGATTATTTATAAGAGTATATTCATTTTTTCCTACTACCTCTGGATAAATAAAAGATGGGTTACCAGCTTCTTCTAATTTATCCATTAAATCATCAAGGTCTAAATTACCGATGTCAGCTACTTTTTCACCATTGTATTTTATTTCTCCATCAACATTTATCTCAAGCGGTATATTAAAATTATTACCTTTTTCTTTTACGTTATATTTGTAAGGTTCTACTTCTAAGTTTACACCGATACTTTCTCCTTCTTTGTGTAGAGGTAATTCGTTTTTTATTTTGGCAACAAGAGGTTCTTTTTTTGAATCGAGAGCTTCTTTAATTCTTGGTTTGATTATCTTTTCAACAACACTTTGGTCCTTCTCAATAAGACGAACTTTACGTTTTGCTTTAATAGCTTCAGCACCGGTTACTCCGGAACCTGCGAAAGGATCAAGAACCACATCTCCTTCTTCAGTAGTCATTTCAATCATTTGCTTCAACATCTCTGCCGGTTTCTCTGATTGATAACCCTTTGGACGAACAAGCTTAAAATCGAGATTCTTTAATTCTTTATTTAATTCCCCTGACTTACTAAAAACAAGAATACCTTCTGGCTTTGATACTACTCCTCGAACATTTGTAACAGGACTTCCATCTTTGAAAGTTTTCTGAAGTTCTCCACGGCCAACCGGCTTGAATCCTTTCTTTAGGAATAAGTCATTGTACTTTTGCATTGCTGTCATTCCTGAAGGAGCTTGTGAAAACATATGAATCACTGGACTATTATCATTACGAGCAATAACTTTTACAGAATCAAGGACTTTTCCAAAATCAGCAACAGAAATTAAGTTATAGTTCATTCCTCTGCTTCCGCCTTTGATAGCCGGAGTATCGTATGGAATATCTAGGAAGACCATATCTGCTTTCATTCCTTCCTTGGCTAAACGTGCTAGTGATTCCATTGCGTCACCAGTTTCAACCCATGCCATGTCTTCACCATCTTTTGATAAAACATATACTCCCTTATCGATACGTTCGAAGGTTCCTTCTTTTGCACCAACGCCAAGAATCCTACGAACATTTGGTTCGAGGAGTTGTGTTTCTTTTGCAATTTGTTTTATAGATTTTGGTTTACTCTTAATTACTTCTTTTACAAGTTCACTCTGTTTCTTCGATGGTTTAATTATCGTGTTCATATCTAGTTGTTTAATTTTCTTTGGGTCGAAGATAACAGTTTCTCCTCGGCCTTCTAGGTTCAACCCATCGTATCCTTCCTTTTTTAATTGCTCGTTGTATTCATTAGCCGTCATTTTCTGTTGATCAAGAAAGTCATAGTATTCACCCTTACCATATGGAAGTTTTTTAATATTAAGGTCTCGAAGGTCCACCGCAAATACTTCAGGTTTTGCTCCGTTGTTTTCTCTGTGGTCTCCAACAATAACTTGTTTACCAAAGTAATCAGCGAGTTCCGGTGTACTTGTAAGATAAAATCCTTTTCCTATTATCCCATCTTCAGATACACGGATACTTCCGTTCTTAAGTGCTTCAGCGAAGTTGGCATTCTGTGTGCCATGGAATTGAACGACATCTTCAAGATTATTGATTTCATTCGTGTCAATTTTCTTTTGTAAATCCTCTATGGTTTTAACTTTTGAAGCGAGTTTTGATAACTCATCGAAAGCTTTTTGTTTCTCTGGTGTTTGTTCGATTATAGCTTGAGGAAGTTTTACTTCAGCTTTTGGAAGGGTTTTTTCAGGGACATTTAGCTCTTGGTTATTTGTCCCTATCTTTTCTTGAGAAATCGTGTTATTGTTTTCGATTTTCTTTTGCTGTTCCATGGCCGTGATTCCTAGTTTTTCTTTTAAGACATCGACAGCCGGTGTCTTCGAAGCTTCAACAGGAACATCTTCAACGGCCTTACGAACATTTTCTTCTTTAGCTCCGAATAATGTTGAGATAGTTTTTATGATACCTTCATCATTCATTCCCTTACCTCGAGCTTCTTTAATAAAATTAGTAAACTCTTTCTCTGCCTTGTTTGGAAGTGCAATACCAGTTGTACCAAAGATGGCCGAAATTGGAAGAGAGACGAGAGCAGTTTCAGCTAAACCAGTTCCGGCTTTTTCGCCAGTGGTGATATTACTGATAAGTTGTTGTGCTGTTTCTTGTCCGGTCTCTGAAATAGTAACAGTAAGAAATCTTTTAAGTGATGGGATAACTCCTTTGTCGAGTGTTTCAAAGAATCCACCGGCTTTGTTTGTAACATAGTTTAAGAGAAGGTTTGCAGTAAAACTTCCAAGAGCTTTTTTGGTAGCGGTCTTTTCGTCATCTCCTTTTTCAATAAGTGATTCGTAATCACTGTACCCATTGATGAGAGATTCAGCACCAGAAGAACCAATACTGGCCAACCATGGAGCAACCTTAGCTCCGACCATGGCGACACCTCCAATCATAAAAGGAATTGATGAGCCGAATCCTTCAGAAACACTTCGCAAATATCCTTTCTCTTTACCAGATAGGTCAGTGATAGCTTGATCTGTTTTCTTACCATAAGCTTCGATAACATTGCCAAGTTTGAAATTAGCATTTTCAGGAGCTACTACTTTATCAAAAAACTTTTGAATAGGATTGATTTTTTTATTGATGGTCTCTATGGCTCCAACAGCTTGGCCAACAGTATTTATAATACCGGTCCCAATCGGAGCAACAATTTCTTCAACAAAAGGAACCGCTACTTTTTGCTGAATTGAATCAGAAAAGTTTTTATATTTTTGCCAGAAAGAAGTTTTTTCTTTAGGAACTTCAGCTTTAGGAACAACCGGAACTTGATCACCCAAGTTAGAACGTAATGCAGAAATAGCCGAGTTAGGTATCCCCGGTGTTGGATTATTATTTACTATTGGTTGCGTTGTACCCTTTTTATTTAAGTCGTTATTTAGAGGTTGTACAGACGTGACACCAAGATTCTTTTTTAGTTCATCTAGTGCTGACATTTAATTTAATATATACCGGCTTCATTAGCTTTTTGTAATAGAGCATAAAATAGGGTTGGGTCTGTATAGATAGCAATCATATCACTGGCTGTTGGTGTAATTCCATTAAACAAAGCTTTTCCTTCGGCGGTACTAATAAATCGGCCGACAAGACCTTTTTGTTCGGCTGTTGGTTTTAACACATCTTCAGTTGTTGTTTTTGCTTTGGCCGGAGAAATAACCTGAACGAACTTTTTAGTTGTTGTATCCCATCTAAAGTATCCTGTCTCACTCGTTCCTATAACTTCAGGTTTTGCAGAAGAAGTTCTCGATGAAAGATATGATGATGTTCCAACCTTAGCGTTTTCACTTGCCTTTGTTGTTTTTTGACCTTCGGCTTTTGTAATTAAATAATTTAAGTGAGCTTGATCAATGGCTTGGTTTGTTCCAAAATCATTTGTATTACGAGTAATCATTCCTGTGATTTCAGTAATACCAGCGTCGTATAAATCTTGAAGGGTTTGTGCTTGTGCGAGTTTATTGTTGATTTTAGATTCAGCTTGAGATAGAACTCTCTTGCCACGGCCGACACGAGAAGCTTCTGTAAGGAATGGATTCTCGTCTATCTGTCCGGTTGCGTCTGTAAGTTCTCCTCTTATTTTATTAACCTCTTCATTGATTGCTAGAATCTTTGATTTTATATCCGAAAGACCTGATGTATCATAAGCACTTTGAAATAATTGTTGTGTTGATTGAGAAGGTTTCTTGAATACTTCTCCTTCAAGAGCAGTGATTCCAAGTTCCTTAGCAATAGCGTCACTCTCGGCTTGAGATACAGAGTTCTGTCCTTGCATTAGAGCTGTGTATTCAGAAACACTTAATCCTGCTTCACCGGCTTTTTTTGCTAGATCAACATTATTAGCGTCTGTTTTTATTTGAGGGTTTATAACCGGAGTTTGGGTTGGAATAACAGGAGTTGGATTTCCACCATTAGTACCAAGAAAAGGAGTTGTTTGTTTTCCAATAATTCCATCAACAGTCAATCCATTTTTTGTTTGAATATCTTTCACTTGCTGAACTGTAAGATTATTTGGATTGGAATATCCCGCAACCGCTTTGGCGATTCCGGTTGTTGGAGTTGGGGTTGGGGTTGGGGTAGGAGTTACAACCGGAGCCACAGGAGCCGGTGTATAATTTAATCCTGTTGAATATTTAAATCCGTTTGAAGTTGGAACTGTTGGAGTAGTAAGTTTTGATACTGTCTCTTTATAACTTTGAATATCCGAAGAAGATGGAATACTCATGTTTGGTGGAGTTTGACTACCAATGTTTAAGTTCTGGCCAACCTTGATAAAATTTGGATTTGTAATGTTATTTGCACTTGCGAGAGCTGAAACAGTTATGCCATTTTTTTGAGCAATCTGACTTAATGTATCCCCTGATTTTACTATGTATGTATTAGCCATTTAATTTGAAAAGGTTCCTATATTAGAGCTTCCGTTCCGACCTCCTTTGAACATATCAGGAA
>Ga0302271_10004138_pt1 | contig 11766 bp, 7 predicted proteins | sample III_Bog_N1_1_FD_198767 | JGI IMG/M metagenome (GOLD analysis project Ga0302271, IMG submission 198767) | Peat permafrost microbial communities from Stordalen Mire near Abisko, Sweden - III_Bog_N1_1 | ecosystem: Environmental > Terrestrial > Soil > Wetlands > Peat | place: Sweden: Abisko... | reverse complement strand
AAATGCTGTTCTTCCTGCTGCCGATATAATGTACAGTGGTGATATGACAGAATGGCAACGATTTGCTAATACTGTAAAATTACGTATTCTTGTTCACCAGGCTGATATGGCAGGGAGAACTTCTTATATTACAGGTGCTATTGCCACTACCGCTTCTTACGGTTATCTTGGCGCTGGCGAAAGTGGTCTTGTAAATCCTGGTTTTGTAATATCTGCCGGGAAAATGAATCCGTTCTACGAAATATTTTATAACCCGGCCGGAACTTCTCAGGCTGATGGTATAACATATTATTTCGCCGGGAAAGATGTGGTTGACTATTTAGTTGCTACAGCCGATCCACGTATTGGCAAGTACTTCCTGCCATATAGCGGAAACAATTATGCTGGAAACATTCTTGGTAATGATCCCTCTCTCCTGTCAACTTCCGCTCTTACATCGAAACTTGGATATATTTCAGGTGATGCCGGAACGATGATAGGCACACCCACAAAATCAGCACCATTGCTTACCGATTTCGAAAGTTTGTTTATTCAGGCAGAAGCTGCACAAAGAGGTCTGATAACCGGATCAGCAAAAGATCTGTATAACAGCGCAGTTACACAATCATTTTTATATACTGGGTTAACAAGTACAGCTGCTTCTGCTTTCCTGAGTCAGGCAAGTCCGAAAATGAATTTTGACAATGCTCCAAATAAGCTTGAGATAATACTTACCCAGAAATGGGTTGCTTTAGATGGTGTTGCTCCTGTAGAAATATGGACTGATTACAGAAGAACAGGTTTCCCACTGGGTCTGCATTTCAGCCCCGATGCTGCCAGAGCTAATGATACTCCTCCTATTCGTTTACTCTACCCACAGGATGAGATTAACGTTAATAACGACAATGTATTAGCTGCTTATGCCCAACAGAGTTATGTTGATGAGTTTAAAACAAAACTTTTCTGGCAGAACCGTTAATTTTAATTTATTTACATTAAAACATGACAAATATGAAAAATAAAATAAAAGTAATTCTAATTTTCCTGGCAGGAATGGTTGTAATAAACTCTTGCTTAAAGGACAATAAAGATTACTGGTCGGCAGACGTAAAAGGGAAAATGTACGCTACTGTTCTTGTCCCGACATTACAATCGATGGGTGTGAAACCTGTTGCGGATACAGTTGATTTTTCTTTTATGATCAATATTGCGACTGATGCCCTGCCTACAACAGACATTACTGTTGCCATGAAGGTTGATCCTGATGCAGTTACTGCTTACAATACTCGTACAGGCAGAAGCTATAAGCCATTTCCCACAGTAAGGATAGTAAATCCAACAGTGGTAATAGCTAAAGGTACCAGAACTTCAATCATCAACTGTAAGGTATGGGGAGCAGATAAGTTAAGCGCATGTGATAATTTCATTGCTGCAATTTCTATCGATAATGTTAGCGGTGGTATTCCTATTGCCTCAAATATGAAGACTTACCTGATGTCTCTGCCGATTTCCAACCCCTATGCTGCAACCTATAATACTGTAGGTTATCGTATTCGTCCAGGCAATGCTACAGAGCCAATTGCAGCAGGAACAACAGAAGTTTTTTCTACTGTTGACTGTAAAACCGTATCCAAGGATGGCTTTGGGAACTATTCAGCTTATAGTATCAGAATAGAGATCACTACTAATACAATGGTTGTTGGTGGTGTAACCTGTTATAAGGTTAATGCAATGCCTTATGATCCCGCTACCGGTGCTGATGTGGGTGGTATGTTTACAACCTGGACCGGAGATGCTGCAACACCGCCCGCTCCTCCAGCAGTTGGGACAAATATTAATTACTACAATCCAGTTACCAAGCAATTTTTCCTGAACTGCTATTATATCAGTGCTGCAGGTAACCGTATAATGTGGGAAATTCATACTAGAATTTAAATTTATTTTGTTTCTTCTCGCTCTGATTTAGCTAATAATTGAATTAAGAGTTATTGAAAAGAATCAAAAGATTTAACTGAAAATAAAAAAAACAGATTATGAAAAGAAAGAATATAATTTTAGTAATGTTGCTCGTCTTATCCGGCTTATTTGCTATGCAAAGTTGTAAGAAAGACGAATCACCTACGCCTACTATTTATAAGGCAGCAGTGACTACCGCTCCGGCCCCGGCCGTCGATGCAGTCGTACCTTTTACTGCATCCGGACAGACTATTCCCCTGACATGGGGTGGTGATGCAACCAGCGGAAGCTGGGATGTATATTTTGGTGGAACATCAACTCCTCCAAAAGTAGCTACAGTAAGCACAAATGCATATACTGCTACTGTTACAAAAGGAGGTACATATTATTGGCAGGTTATAACTGTTGATGCCAATAATGTAAAATCAACAAGTGAGGTATGGAGTTTTGAGGTTAACTCTAATCCTGCAGTTCCATCAACTCCTAAACCGGTAGTAAATGCAATCAATGTATCTTGCAATCCTACACTTACATGGGTTGATACTGATCCTGAAGGAGATGACTTAACCTACGATTTATATCTAGGTAAAACAGCAACTCCTGGTATAACAGCTTCTGGTTTGACTGCTGCAACTTATACTTCAGTAGCAACTCTTACTCCAAATGTTGTTTATTACTGGCAGATTGTCGCTCATGATCCATATGGTGGAATATCTACAAGTCCGGTTTGGAAATTTACTACTGGTGCATTACCTATTAATACATTTGTAGGTCTTTACAACGCAGATGAACCAGCTGAAACATATAGTTATGATGTAACATTCACATTTGGCTCAGCATCTACCATTAAGACCACTAACTACTGGAATTCAGGCTGGCCGGCAACTTTCACTCTAGATTTTACAAAGCTGACCTATACAATGACCAGTTACACCTTCTCTACAGGCTGGACAGGCGTAGAGTCAGGAATTATTGATACCAAGACAGGCCAAATGACTGGTACCTATACACTTTGGTTAAATGGTGTTATACAGGAACAGGGCGTTCATACCTATACTAAAAAATAGCTTAGTAAGTAGTAATTATTAATTAAAGAGGCAGCCTGGAAAAGGCTGCCTCTTTTTTGTTAAATACTTTTCTTTAGTACCGGTCTCTGGGCAGAAATCCTGAACATGACTCCTGATTATTCTATCTTCAGGTTCACAAGTTCAAGTCGCGTTGTTGAAGCTCTAAGCACTTTGATTACGAACTTGCCGATTCTGATAACATCATTATTCCCCGGAATGCTGCCATGATAAAAAAGTATCATTCCGGCAAGTGTTTCATAATCATTTTCTTCAGGTAAATTGAAATGATATTTTTCATTCAGATAATCAATTTCGAAACGTCCCGAAAGGATATATTCGTTGTGTCCCACGATCTTTTCAGTAAGATCCGTTGTATCGTGTTCATCTTCGATATCACCTACAATTTCTTCAAGCACATCCTCAATCGTAACCATTCCTGATGTTCCTCCAAATTCATCAACTACAAGTGCTATGTTCTTTTTTTCATCAACGAATAGCTTCAGCAACTTATTGGCCGGCATAGTTTCCGGAACGATTGCCAGTTTTCTTGTCATCGACTTGATCTCAGTAGGGTTTTTAAAAATATCTTTCAATTCAAAATAACCAATGATGTTGTCAATTGTATCCTGATAAATCAGAATCCTGGAAAGCCGTGTTTCGATGAACTTCTCCTTCAGCAACTCAACAGAACTTCCTGATTCAAGTGCTTCAATTTCTGTTCTTGGAATCATACATTCCCTGAGTTTTACGTTTGAGAAATCAAGAGCATTCTGGAAAATTCTGATATCATGGTGATCGGGTTCTGATTCTTCTTTACTCTGATTGCTGAGATTTACGAAATGGTCTAGATCGACTTTGCTGAAAACGAGATTCTCCTGTTTTTTTTCTGCCGGGTTAATTTTAAAAAAAATCCGGATAAACAGGTTTGATGCGGCAAGGGTGAATTTGCTTACGGGATAAAAAATGAAAAAGAATATCAGAGTGGGGATACTTAAAAACTTAAGAAAAAAATTTGGAGAAATGATGAAAATTGTTTTAGGAAGAAACTCTGCCACAAGCAGTATAATAGCTGTAGAAATGAATGTATTTACGATAAGGATCAAAAGATCGGAACCCAGAACCGGTGAAAGTAAGGCTCCAAGAATTTTAGAAAAAACCAATCCATAAATTACCAGCGAAAAATTATTGCCGATCAGCATTGTGGCAATATACTGACCCGGGTTATCAGTAAAAAGTTTTATTATTCTTGATCCGAATACACCCTGTTTCCTGTCGAGTTCAATCCTGAGCCGGTTTGAAGTAACAAAAGCAATTTCCATACCTGAAAAGAACGCAGAAAGAATTATTGCGAGTAGTATTATAAAGATCACGTTCATACAACAAAGTTAGCTCTTTTTTCGCTGCTTATCTCTTAACCATGCAAAGACAAAACAAATAACGGCCATTAATGCAAAAATGGGAATTTTGCTTCCTCCGCTGGTTATTGCGAACCTGATGCCGGCAATAATGCAAAGAACACCAGTTGCAATCCAGATTATTTCGAGTACAAGAAGTGAACTATTTCTCATCCTTAAGATAAATATGAGCTGTAACGTTCAATATCTTCCTATTAAGAAGATGAGAGTCTGATTCGAAGCCTATTCCCTGAATTACCTCATCTTCACTGGTTATCTTTACAAACCTGTCGGTATAAATATGATCTTTTTCCTGATTCCAGAATAGTAATTCAGTTTCAAGTTTTTCGTTTTTCTCATTAATAACAACAACACTGTCTCTCAGCTCCCAAAGATTATTATCGGTACATTTTCCGTATTTAGCGGTTACCTTGGCTTCAGGACTCTCCTTGCCATTGTATAAATCTACCTTAAGGCCTGATCTGAATTCGGAAAACTTAGGATCAGCCTTATCGTATTGTTCTATCAGAGGTGAAGTCAATATAAGCTGAATTCGTCCGGAATCATTTAATATCATTACTACTCCCTTTGCTGATAGCGCAGGAAGAGTGAGGAGGTCTGATTTCGCAATGACAGGCATTTTGTTTTCACATGAAAGAACCGCTATGCCAAGCAGAATCAGCGATGTAAAAAAGGAGTGAATTCTGAACTTTGATGACCGGCTCTTCATAAAAGACAGGTAAAGTATTTATTTATCAGATTGATTATATAATCTGCGAAACTTCTAATCATACTTGCGTTTAACAAACCAGCCATCGTAGAGATTAAGACTGAATCCAGCTGAAAGATAGTTTTCATGGTGAATGCTATAGGACTGAAAACCGGTTTTCCTGGTAAAATCCAGGAATAGATTTACTTTTGAGAATGAACGCCTTAGAGGCAAACCAATACCGATGCTTGCACCATATTCTTTTATCTGTTCATTATTGATAATTAGATAATTATCTCCAATATGACCGCCTATGCGATATTCTAACCTGTCAAGGAAGCTGTAATTTGAAAATCTGTCAGGGATAAACTCAGCCCCGAAGAGCAGCGCTCTGGTATCAGCGGCGTATCCTGTTGTTCCTGGAATCTTGGCGGCCGACCACTTTGTGCTTATGAAATCTATTCCTGTTGTAAACTTGTTTTTCTTTCCAAAAGAAACTCCAACCCTCAGAGTACCGGGAATAAATGTCTTGACCGAACTATTCGCCGTGTATGAAATTGTATCTTCTGCGCCGAAAGCCGTATACTTCAAAGAGAGCTGGTTATATTTCGAACTGTAATTATTGCCTGAAGTCAAAGATGCACCAATATTGAGAAAATAATTATTCTTTAAAGTGGCAGCATATTGTATCCCATAATCGAAATTAATGCCGACCAGTTGAAGATTCTCTTTGCTATTATCATGAAAGGTATTGGAATAGTCGGTTAATTGTGAAAAGATGAATTGGTTTGTTCTTGTAAGATTTCCTGAAAGAATAACAAAATTGGCTCCCAGTGAGAAATTCTTGTTTATCTTTACTCCTGACCCAATGAAAAACTTGGTAATTGCTCCATCTCCCTGATGAGTTACGGTGTATTCGCCAATGTTTGGATCATAGGCCGGATCAGCAGAGGTAACGCTCTCGTTTATTTTATAGTAGCCTGAACTCATTGGTACCACACCTAAAGCAAGACCCCAGCCTTTTGCAAGAGGAAAACCCATAACAAGATGATGAAAAGCAATATCATCCGATGAAAATGTTGTTGAGCCATCTGAAATGAAATTTCTTCCATAATCAAATCCAAAATCAAAAATAAATGAATTTGTATCAAGACTGCAATACGATGCCGGATTTGTATAATAAACAGAGCTGTTGTCTCTCATTGCTGTTCCGACTCCACCCATACCCAGACTTCTGAACGATCCTGCCGGTAGTATTGTTCCAAGATTAAACCTTGAATAAGGTGAATTGATTAGTTTCTGACCGGTAGCCGTATAGGCAAATGAGATGAGAGAGATAAAAGTGAAAAGTATTAACTTATTTCGCATTGTATTCAAGAATATAATTTAAACCATCAATCACAATATCAGGCATATATGTGATGCTATGATTAATTTTATCTTTAAGAAATTCACTGTCCCCGCCTGCAAGTATTACTTTGAAATCTGTATGTTTATTTTCAAACGTGCGAATATACTCATTTATTTCATATGTGACCCCTGTAATCACTCCGGCAGTTATTGCATCAGCTGTATTTCGTCCGGGAAATGAGAAGCTCTCCGATAGTGAAACGAGAGGTAATCTGTTGGTAAATTTATTTAATGCCCTGAATCTCATGTTTAATCCCGGTGAAATGTTGCCTCCTTTGTATATATCAGAAGAAAGAAAATCAAAAGTTAATGCAGTACCGGCATCAATAACAAGGACTTCAGCACCCGGAAACAGATTAAAGGCCCCGGCTACAGCGGCAATGCGATCTGAACCGAGCGTCTCAGGAGTATCATATTCAATTTTAAACGGGAGCGCAGATTTATGTGAAAGTACATGAACAAAGGGAATATTGGAAAAGAAGAGGTCCGAAATGAGTGGTGGTAATTTTTTCACAGACGAAACAATAGCCTGCCGGATTTTAAATCCTCTTAATTCTTTTTCAAGTTCCTCGCAACTTAACTCATTAATTCTGGAAAGAGACAGCCTTTTCTTGCCCTCAAACACTGCAAGTTTGGTGCTGGTATTTCCTATGTCAACGATGAGGTTCATGGTACAAAAGTAATAAAAAGTGCCTAGAGTGCCTAAATTGCCTAGAGTTTTACCCCCCAAATCTTTAGCTTTTGACCCCCTAAATCCTCCCAGGGGGACTTTTAAATCACTCAGCTTTCTTTGCCCCCCCTTGGGGGGGTTGGGGGGTAAAAAATCATGGGGATGGGGGGCCAACCCCAGACGCCTCGATAATCTCTCTCAACACATTTATCGCTGTTTTAACAGACATTACATCATTGACAGTCAGGCTTAGTTTCGTAGCTTTTTGTTTCATGTTCATTTGCCTCTGTTTACTGTTTACATAATTCATTATTGAAACGAAAAGTGAGCTCGTGTAAAATTTTGAATTAGGATCAGAAACAAAATAGGCAATAAGCAGGTTGTTTTTCAATAGTATTTTTTCGATTCCGATTTTTAATGCAATCCATTTAATTCTTACGATATCGAGAAGAGCCTGAGCCGGTGGCGGTATCTTACCAAACCTGTCGATAAGTTTCTTCTCAAAAGAATATAATGCTTCCTCTGAATCAATCTCATTTAATTCCTTATATAGCCTGATCCGTTCCGATATATTTGAGACATACTCATCGGGGAACATAATTTCTAAATCGGTGTCAATTTGAAAATCAGATATATATTGTTTTTCATTCACTTGTTTTTTATGTTCAACTACACCTCCCGCTGCTATCGGGGATTCTCTGAACTCAGCCTCTCTTAATTCGATCAGGGCTTCATTTAGTATCCGCTGATATGTCTCAAATCCTACATCAGCGATGAATCCGCTTTGTTCACCACCCAGGAGGTTTCCGGATCCTCTTATATCAAGATCCTGCATGGCAATATTAAATCCGCTGCCCAGCTCTGAAAATTCTTCAATTGCTTTTAATCTTCTCCTGGCCTCATGCGTGAGAGTACTCACCGGAGGAGCCAGCAGGTAACAAAATGCCTTTTTATTTGAGCGTCCGACTCTGCCTCTGAGCTGATGCAATTCTGACAGTCCAAAGTGATGAGCATCATTAATGAAGATTGTATTGGCATTTGGTATATCGAGACCCGATTCGATAATTGTTGTAGCAATCAGTACATCATAATCACCCTGGATGAAATCATACATAACATTTTCAACATGAGTACCATCCATCTGACCATGGACGATTGCAGTTTTAACATTTGGACAGATACGGCTTATCTGTGCCTGTATCAGCTTAATGTTTTCTACCCTGTTATGAATAAAAAACACCTGTCCGTTTCTTGAAACTTCATATTCAATACCCTCTTTAATTATCTCTTCATTAAAACCATGTAATTCAGTAACGATTGGCATCCTGTTTGGAGGAGGAGTGTTGATAATGGAAAGGTCGCGGGCACCCATAAGCGAGAACTGCAAAGTACGTGGAATCGGAGTCGCAGTGAGTGTAAGAGTGTCAACATTTGCTTTGATCTTCTTAAGCTTTTCTTTTACCGAAACCCCGAATCTCTGCTCTTCGTCAATTACAAGAAGCCCAAGGTCCTTAAATTTGACATCTTGCCCGACAAGCTTATGAGTACCAATTATTATATCAATCTTCCCTTCAGCTAACTGGGAAAGGATTTTTTTCTGATCGGCGGCTTTCCTGTGGCGGCTAATGTATTCTATATTACAGGGAAATCCCTTAAGCCTCGACATAAATGTCTTGTAATGCTGCAGAGCCAGAATCGTCGTTGGTACAAGTACGGCAGTCTGTTTGCTGTCAGAAGCTGATTTGAAGGCTGCTCTGATAGCAATTTCAGTTTTACCGAAACCCACATCGCCACAGATCAGACGGTCCATAGGATGAGCTGTTTCCATATCAGCTTTAACAGCTGTTGACGCAGTCAGCTGATCGGGAGTGTCTTCATAAATAAATGAGGCTTCAAGTTCGCGTTGCAGATATGAATCCGGTGAGAAGGAATATCCCGGAGAAGACATTCGCTTTGCATAGAGGTGTATCAGATCTTTGGCTATATCCTTTACTCTTGTTTTAGTAGTCTGTTTTAGTTTCTGCCATGCACCCGATCCAAGCTTGTATATTTTTGGTTCTGAATTGTCCTTCCCCTTATATTTTGATATCCTGTAAAGGGAGTGTATTCCAACATAAAGGATATCATTATCCCTGTAAACCAGCTTTATAGCCTCCTGTATCTTTCCGTTTACTTCAATTTTTTCAAGTCCACCGAATTTGCCTATTCCATGATCAATATGAACGACATAATCTCCTGGATTAAGACCTGTAAGCTCCTTTACAGAAATGCTTTCTTTCCTGGTAAAATATCCCCTAATTCTGAATTTATGGTACCTGTCAAATATCTGGTGGTCAGTAAATACCGAAATCTTCAGGTCGTGATCGGTAAAACCGCTATGGAGATTCAGCAAGAGTGAATTAAAATGTGCCTCAGGATTAATTTCTGCGAAGATGTCCCTTAACCGCTCTATCTGTGATTCGCTTTCAGAGATTATATAGGTCAGATATCCTTCTGCATTGTTAGAAAGGAGTCTACCGGTAAGTAGTTCAAAATTTTTATTAAAAACAGGCTGTGGTTCAGTATGGAATTCAAATCTGGCCTCAGGTTCAAATAGGCTGTGTTTACCAAACTCCAGAATCCTGAAATTTTTACATTTGTCCAGGAAACTATTTCCTGTCAAAACTATTTCTTTCTTATCTGATATCTGTCCAGATTCTTCTCTTTGAGTTGTCTGGAAGAAGATGTTGTTGATCTTTTCCCTGATATATTCTGCATCCTCAAACCATATCAGCGATGATGGCGGTAAAAAGTCAGTGAATGAATCATTTATTTCTTCAATCGAAATATCCTGAATATTGGGAATAATGGAAATCTGCTTGTGTATACTCACAGAAAGCTGGTCATCGGTGTTAAAGGATCTGATTGTTTCGACTTCTTCACCGAAGAAATCAATCCGGTATGGCAGATCGGCAGAGTAAGAAAAGACGTCGGCTATGCTTCCTCTTATTGCATATTGTCCGGGCTCATAAACAAAATCAGTCCTCGTGAAATTGTACTCATGAAGCATTTCTTCCAGAAACTCCAATGAGATCTTATCTCCTTTGTTTATATTGAAGGTGTTCTTCTTCAGATTTTTTCTGCTGACAACCTTTTCCATCACCGACTCGGGGTAGGTTACAACAATTCCCTTCCTTTTTCCCGAGGCCAGATGATTCAGAACTTCAGTACGGAGGACAATATTGGCAGGTTCGGTCTGCTCATACTGAACCGATCTTTTATATGTTGATGGGAAAAAGAATACAGATTCTTCACCAAGAATAGAAATAAGATCATTATAAAAGTAGGCAGCATCTTCTTTTTCGGGGATAATTACTACATGAGTTGTTTGTGTCTTCTGAAAAATCAATGACAATACCAGGGCCCTCGATGAACCTGAAAGTCCTTCAATACTTATCTTCCCATACTTATCATCATTAATAGTTTCAATAAGTAGTGGCAGAACCGGGTGGTTGTTATAATGACTTGTAATCTGGTTTTCTTTCATTCAGAAATTAAAGGCAGCGAAATTAATAATGTATAATTGATCTGCAAAGATAATGATCCGCTGACATTGAAGTAATAAACAATTGGGATTCATCAGTGATATAGGTGAAGAAACTCTTCAATCTTTTTTACCATGTTATTTGATCCGACATAAAAAGGAGATCGCTGGTGCAGCGATGAAGGAGTTATTTCCAACAAGTTTCTGTTTCCATCAGTAGCTCTTCCACCAGCTTGTGTTGCAATAAATGCTATTGGATTACATTCATATACAAGCCTTAACTTTCCATTTGGTGCAGTATCATTTTGTGGATAAAGGAAAACTCCGCCTTTAAGGAGATTCCTGTGGAAATCAGATACCAGTGAACCAATGTATCTTGATGTATAAGGTCTGCCTGATTCTATATCTATCTCCTGACAGAATTTAATGTATTTTTTTACACCTTCAGGGAAATGGATATAGTTACCTTCATTTACAGAGTAAATTGATCCGTTTTCAGGTGTCTTTATGTCGGGATGAGACAGGCAAAACTCTCCGATAGAAGGATCAAGAGTAAACCCATTTACGCCGAATCCAGTTGAATAGACAAGCATGGTTGATGACCCATAGATAATATAGCCAGCAGCAACCTGTTTAGATCCATTTTGGAGGAAGTCTTCATTTCTTACTTTTTCTCCACGCTGGGTTATCCTTCTGTAAATTGAAAAAATTGTTCCTACAGATACATTAAAATCTATATTTGACGAGCCGTCAAGAGGATCAATACAAACAATATATTTCCCTTTTTCCGCATATGCGTCGGAAAAGACTATTTCATTCTGATTCTCCTCGGTCGCAACACCACAACATTCACCACTGGAAAGCAGAGAACTTATGAATACTTTATCGGCATAAACATCGAGTTTCTGCTGATTTTCCCCGTGAACGTTGACCTCTCCTGAGCTTCCGATGATATCTACCAGTCCTGCTTTATTGATTTTTTTATTTACCATTTTAGCAGCAGTCCCTATATGATGAAGAAGACTTGACAGCTCTCCTTTTGCATACGGAAAATCCTT
>Ga0302271_10004137_pt1 | contig 11767 bp, 7 predicted proteins | sample III_Bog_N1_1_FD_198767 | JGI IMG/M metagenome (GOLD analysis project Ga0302271, IMG submission 198767) | Peat permafrost microbial communities from Stordalen Mire near Abisko, Sweden - III_Bog_N1_1 | ecosystem: Environmental > Terrestrial > Soil > Wetlands > Peat | place: Sweden: Abisko... | reverse complement strand
TAGATAATGTTTACTTTTTTATGAAATTATCATATCCCAAATAATTGTAATAATACAACTTTATTAACTCCGTTACTAACAAACCAATTCATTATTTATCAGAAATCAATAATCATTGATTTTTACTGTTCTCTTAGCTATTATTTCAAAACACAGTTATTCTAAAAAGAACATTAGAAAACTAAAGGCTGATAATGATTTTTCTTTAAAAACTGATCGCAAACTACAGGGAAAAAATAATAAGCTTTTCTAGAATGGATTTCTTCTGTGTTAGTGCAATCAATGCTAAAGTGGTAATATTATAATCTATTAATATGTCATATCCTCTAACAAAATTCATTATTTTCATTTCAGGAATAAGCATTCTCCTTTTGAGGTTCAAAAGGTTAAGATAACTTTAAGTAAAATTAAATCTACTCTCCCTAATATTTGCATTCTTAAACAAACAAAAAATGAATAAACGATGCTGTGTTTTCTTTATCTCATTAAGTACAAGTAGAAAACAAGACATCTAAAATAAGAATAAAGCCAGCAGTTTAATCAATGTCATGAAAGTATTTTGGAGGGTCTGAGAATAATTCAAAGACACACATGGTTTCAGAATGAAGTTGGCATAAATAGCATGTGCTTCCTTCAAAAGAGGGGTTTATCCAGTTATTACAAACTGGATGAGCATATTTCAAAGTTGTGAGGCTGTGAAAATAACAAAAATAAAGGAAACATTCGTTGATTTGTCAGATTAATTCTCTCCATTTCTAGCCACAGCAAATAGTTTTTTTCCAGTTATTCATTACTCTTCATGAAATTCTTGCTTTCTCTAAAAAACTAAAAAGGAATAGAATCAAAACTAAAAGGGAAGTCCTTTTTTCTCAAATGACTATTAAAACACAGAATCTTTGTAAGATAAAACAAAAATATGGAAAATTGTAAGAACGTGTGTGTATGTATGTGTGAATTTGCTTCAAAGAGAATCTTGAGTCAACTACTCTTGTTAGGTCTTCGAGGAATAAGAAATTTAGAAATTATCATATGCATTCTAGGAAAGAGTTAAATTATGTTCATTGCACAGATGCAAAACAGCCACTAAACAACTCTAAATCGATGCCTATTCCCCTTTCTGCAACTCTAGTTTCTTAATCAACTCAGCATATCCCATGGACTAACCAAAATAAGAAGAAGAACATGTTTTTTAGCAAACCAAATAATTAGATTCAGAATTAATTTGTTACCTCTGAATCTCCATGAATTATTGATGAATCTAAGTGCGTCCACAGTCTACTTTTCAGCTCTTAAATCTTCATTTTTCTTACTTGCACTTCTACCATCATTAGAAAGTTAAAATATCATTAACAAAACAACAACACATACACTTTTCTAAAATATTTCTACTTTTCTTCTATTGACTATTATGATTGCTAGTGGTCTGCTGTGTGTTTGTGTACGCCTACTCGTTTTATCTTTAAGTTCCTGTTTATTGCAGTTCAATATCACCGCATGGATCATTGTAGTTATTATCATGATTTAGATCTCCATGTTCATATTCTCCATTGTGATTATTAGCCATTTCGAAAGGCTAGATTGCTCCAGCGAAATTAGTTTATTATGATTAATAAACTGGTGTTGTACCAAGGAGTGTCTATTCATCGATTTAATGAATAAAATCCTCCTCATCACCTTCAAATCCTTTATATTATTCTTCTTCCTGTTACATTTCTCTCTACCTTAATTATCTCTCATATTCTTCCAACGCTTTCAAATCTAAATAACTTGTTTTCAACAGCCAAGCTGGTTTGTAGTGAAAATCAATGCTGATCATACTCTAATGTGTCATCTTTTTTCTGATATTCTTGCTATTTTCCCTTTTGTTTCGACCCCCTCTTCTATTTGTAGAGGTTATATTGCTTTTGTTTGGTTTCAGCACATCATCAAAGCTCAGAAGCTCAGAGTCATCGAAGTTAAACTTAAATATGCTTGCATTTTATTGGTTTTAGTCATTTTTTGTTTTTCTGATGGAAATAGCACTAGAATTACTATTTGTGTTGAATGTACTTCTATTAGAACCCTCGACAGTTCCTTTCTCTTTGGTGAAAAATCAAATTAAAATCAGATATTTATTCGAAATGAATATTGATTACACATCTTCCAATCTTGTGGATTCATCCATGAACCTCTATCTTTCCTTAAATTATTCAACAAAAAATAAGTTTTTTTGAATTGCAATAAATAAATAGTAGTCTTATTTGTTACTCAATTTCATTGAAGAACAATCCATTTCCAATTTGTGACATCCTTATCGCCATATTCTGCAGAGAAAACATTCTCTCATCAATAGTATCCCCTTTGAAAAACGAAGATCCTTCTCTGCTTAGTATTCCTTCTGAGATTTTCCTACTTGATTCATCCTCTGATGCTTGTGTCTGCGATTACAACGGTGAACTTGTGTCTTGATAAAATCCATCATCTTGAGCATGCTTTTCGAATATATTCTCTGCATGAAGTCCACCTTAAAGATAATCAATCGGACCTTCTATGTAATCTGGTTGATCTTCTTTTATGGAGAACTCATGGTTTAGCTAACTCTACCTAGCAAAAATACCCTCACTTCCCTAGGAAAGAAACGTATTTCTAGCTGATTTTGGGTTGATTTCTTAGGATTATGATGAAGGTTATGATTACGATTACGAATACTACTATTGTTCAGAGTTATTCCCTTACTAACCTACTTTCTTATGCTCCTTTGATTTATCTGAATCGTTAAAGAATATATCCCTTCTTTTCTACGCAGTCTATGTCATGACATATTGAATATCATGCAGCATCTCTTCTTCTTATCCATTTAGTTCTACATCTTTCATAAGAATCTCCGCTGGAGCTTCATCATTAAAAAAATCTTCCCTTTATTATTTAGTATATTTCCTATGCGAATCATCGAACGTGAGCATTGTATTCGTGAATTTCTCTAATCCAGCACACAGCTCTAATTCATTTAAATCACTGCGAATTCTATAAGCGTTCGTTTTTCTTATCTAATATGCAGCATTACTAATTTTATGATTTACTCCGTCTTTTTCAATATCTTCAGAATCGCTCGGTTTCACTGCTGAATTCATTTTACTTGGTGGATTACTTGTGCTAGCTGATGTAACTAAACTCTCCGAATCCATCATTAATTTAAGATTTGCATCAATTCTGATGTTATTCAATAGAATGCCTTTCGAAGAAGCATCATCGAATTTCGCACTAGTTTTGCAGAAAAGTGGATCAACTTCAAATTGTATGTCATATCTTGTAAGTGTTATGTTAGCTATGTTCTTCTCAATTGTATCTTCGTGCGTTCGTTTTTGTTTCTTCAATAGCTTTTCACGCTCTTAATGGAGCATTTACTCGCTGTCATCTTCTTAATGGTTATCACCTTCATTGTCTTTTGATTTTCCATATTACACTTCTGATCGCATGAGTCCACCTAATACTTTGAAGGATTCTTGATGCAAGCTGTCAACTCGATAGCCGTATATTTTAGATCCTGAATCTAAGGAACTTGATAATTTCTACCATGATGCTTCACTCACCTCTAAAAAACAACAAAACTAGCATTTAGTGAATGGAGAATCCAAAACAATGCATTTCCAAATCTTCTTTTACTTGCGAAATCAGACATGTCTTTGACATCAGGTAAAGGAATCTCGAATGCGTTTTCTTTGTTGATTTTCTACAAAAAAATAACATAACTTACAAGAAAAAATATCAATATGCTCTTGATTACATTTTTGAAAATGAGCTGCGCCAGAACAGAGCAGAAATAATCCTAGTTTGCTTTCTACGATGAAACCTTTTTTTTGATAACATCTTAGATGATTCCCTTGACATCTGCTTCTTTGATATCACCTATCATGTCATCTTCTTCATCCTCGTTCTCGTAGTCCGTGTCGTTTAACGATCTACCTTTTCTTTTATCTTCTCTCTTTAGTTTCTATTATGAAACAATCCACTCTTGGGCTTGAGATTCCGTTTTAACATTTTTGTTCTTTTGAACTTGTTTCTGTATTTTCTTATCCTCATCTTGGAAGCGCATCTCTTCTTCAGTGAGAAGATCATCATTAAGTTCATCTGGTTCTTCTTCTGCTAATCTCGTCAGCCGTATTTTCTTGGAGGTAGGTTTCTTTGTACGTTTGCTGTTCATAGATAAGATGGCTAGATGATATGAATTGAAAAGTCAATCAATGCTAGCTTTTTGATGAGTTAGCCTGGGATGTTTGGCGCAAATCCTGAATTCGTAATTTAAACTGCATTTGATTGTTATATCTTTACAAAGAAGCATAAAGGGGGGAAATGATTTGATTTAATTCATAATGTTCGCTGACTAAATAGCAATCAAATTATTTATTAAGCTAAATAAATTATCTCACTTATTATTTTCAGCAATCAAGTTGTTCTTTTTTCATATTGTTTATCCAAAGCAATTGAAATACAAGTCATTTTTACTGTTTTCAGTGGGCTTTTTTATAAAATAGTTTTAGCATGAAGGATAGAAACGTGCTAATAAAGTTGTTTTTATTAAAAATGGGGAGGAGGATCGTTGATGATATTCTGAAATATCTTAAGATATCAAAAAAAAGCAGGTTATTCAAACATCTTTTATTTATTGGCGAAGATTAAAAGCACCTGAAACTTGGGAGCTACTAAAAAATTTCATGTAATTAGGAATGGAGGGAGAAGTCAGGTTAATTTACACACACGCAGATATTAAATCAGGCATCTTTTGACTATTACAATGCATCAAAGTTAATATGGTGCTGCTTGGGCATTGATAATTCATTAATTTCAAAAAAGAATCACTAAAATAAAAACTGTAAGAAGTTTTGTGAAATATTTCTGAAAGACAAAAATAATTAGAGAAACTACTAAAAAATTGCTTTAGATTCACTCTGTTTTCTCCTTATTTTGAAGGAGACAAAATGAGGCCCAACATGAAATCATAAATCTCTTGAATTTCTCGATTCTTATCAAATTGAATCTTTCTTCACAAGATCATTAAGTAAATCGATTATTTAGTGTTTCAATAATCAATTTTGTTTTATGAATCAATTTGAATGAAAGAACCGAAAACTGAATAAAAAAGGCAGAAGAAGCAAGTAAAACTTATGCAAGAAAACTGAAACTATATCATATCGAATTTAGAGCGAAAAAATTCAAAAAATATTATTAGGAAGTATGGTGACATAAGGGAAATGAAAAACAAATAGAAAATGCGGCAAGATTAAGTGGAAATCAGAGAGAAAAAGGGGAAAAAATTATCACGCTGGGTAAATAAAGTTAAAACTCAATAAAAAGGATTGACTTTAATTGAGGATAGAAAGCAGAAATAAAGAGAGTCAAGGAGAAACCTCAAACAAGATCAAAAGAGGTCAAACCACAGAATACACACTTTAATCTCGATTACACTCTGGTTCATTCCACTCTTCCTAAGATTAATATATTCTACACTTGTCCTCCATTGTTGTTCACGTGCAGATTTGAAGTGTAGCACATATGGAGTAGCAGAATACCCCCTTGGCTTTAAACAATGCTAGTGCATATGTAAATTTAGCATCCGCTACGAAACAATAAACAGGATATTTCTTTAATTATGATAATACTGTAGTCACAGCATAAGCAGTCGCCGCTGCAGCTGCTGTTGCTGCTGTAGGATGTAACAACAAACAAGCCCCGTTTAGCTCCACTGGAAATGAGAAATTCGACTGGGGAAACGAGCTCAGTGTTGGAGCGTTACCAAGTCCAAATATTTTTTAACCTCACAAGCAAACTGCTGGTAACGCTGCAATAACATTTACACCTATTATGACAGGAGCACCATACTCTAACTTCGCGAAGGGATAAAACTTCTTTAACTTCACTAGTGCTGCAATCAATGAAGAACTTGGACTGTAGGGATAGCAGCAGTAGCCAAATAATCCCTAACCCAATGGATTTGCAGGAACACCTTCGATCTACGAAAATCTTTATTCCGCAAATCCCTTAGCGCATCCTTAGTAATATACTTTAGCAACCACTGCTAATGTATCTTCGCTTGGTGATAACTAAGCTACTTAGTTTGCAATTGATCATCCATTTTAATTCGCACAATTCACTGGAATGAATCATCATCAAGACAGTGGAGGCAAGAATTCAAAAGCAGGATGTAATTCCACTGGAGCAGGATCTTAAAACTCACCGAGTGATTATCTCAGCCAGCACGCATAAATTAAACTCTCTGCTGTATCTGGAGTCTAAACAACTGCATTTCCTTAATCTTAGTTTGCACCACAACAACAGCAACAACAGTAGGCGATTAATTCTGCTCCTTCTGGATCATTAAAGCAGTCATATTCCGGTTTTTAAAAATCGTCTACTCTCTTAAACGGAGGGAATCCTTTAAATAATTAATAAACCAGCGGGGGCGAACAAAACGAGAATAATCTGCCAGCTAACTAATCAGCTTCAAGTGCACCTTCACAAGAACGCAGAAAACCTCAATTGCAGTTGATCTAAATCCCCCAAGATAACACGATTCATAACAACAACGGTAATCTATCTAACAGTGGAATCACTAATACCAACACTATTCTCTAAAATGGCAATCATGGTGATCCAATCGGCAGTAGCATGAGTGCTCCAACTAATATTCTTAACGCAAATCTTAACACTCCGAATTCGTAGATTCCAAATACGAATAGTTAGTTTCCGAATTACTTCAATAGCTACGGTGCTGCCATCGGATTTTCCCCCTTCACACCAATCTAATTGTAGTAGCTGAACAACGGTCCTTAATCTTCTAGGATGCCTTATTAACGACAACAAAATTAATATGAATAAACTAACTTTTTCTTTAACCCACAAAATAGTTTCCAATAAATACCAGAATCCTATGCATTACTCACGCCAGGAGGAGGTAGTAACACAGGGTATTCAAAGCAGCAGCCATAGTAGTAATAGAGATTTTTTTACCCTAACTCTACAGGTGATTAGTCCATGTAATCTCATTTCCCACCATTGTCCGCATATGATCAAAACAAGCAATTTTAATTTCAAGCAAATACTCCTTCACAACACATGAATCACCAACCTTAAACATTAAGCCATTATCACCATGAATAATAGCAGCAAATTCAATAACAACAATAGCAATAAATTCAATAACAACAATAGCAATAAATTCAATAACAACAGTAGCAATAGATCTAAGAAAAAAAGGAAAACTTTGAATCATTCAAGAATTTACAAGATGAAGAAGAACCAAAGACAAAAGAATAACTCAATGATTCAACTGAAAAGGGGAATAATCACAACAACAATCATGCTGGAAATGGTACTCACAATGAGAAAAAGAAGAAACCAAATTTGAATCTGAAGATTGATGTAAACGTGAATGAAAAAGAAAGTGAAAAGGATAAAGTTATAGAAGATGAAAAAGATGATTAAATTCTGAACATGCTGTAGAAGAACAATTCTTCAAATGAATTGAATACAAATTAGTTTATGAATGACGCGAATATGAGTCTAATCATTGAATTCTACTAAAAAGCAAATCCAGAAAAGAAGCAGTAACTTTTTGAGTTTATTTCGAATCATTAAAATGAAGACAAAGAAGATTCCAGCAAGTATAAATCATAGAAAATCATCGAGTATATTATCACAGCATCTACGAAACGAATCGGAACTCTGACATTGTAGTAGAGAATTGAGAAAATACAGAAATATCGAGAGAAGAAGCAACGAAGAGGGAATACTTCACTAGTGAAATATAAAAAATAGTAGATTGCAGTTTCTAAAAAACCAAGAGATAAAAATGGAAAATTCCTTAAATAACTCGATGAAGAAATCAGAGCACATAAAAAAATCAAAAAGAAACTGTGAAGGAGGGAACTAGAGATCTATTTCAAGATTCTCAGAAGAAATAATACCCTTGAAACAATAAAAATAAATGTCCTTTGTAAATTAATTGTGTAATTCATCTGTACTTTTTTGTCTATTTCTCATTTATCTTTCTGCTTTTTCTCTGAATCTTCTGCATAGTCATATTAATATAGCATTCCAATGATTGTTGGAATTCTTATTGTCTGCTATTGTTATAATTTTCTATGAAAAAATCAGTGAGAAAGAATATATGAAAATAATTTATTTTTTTTCTCACTCAAAAATTTTCTCCTTGAAAAATATGAACATTTCCAGAAGGAAAAGCATAAAAATAATTGTCTTCCTGGAAGACCTCCTCGTAAGATTCTAAAATGAATTGAATTGCCGAATGAGTCATTTCTATCTATGCAAACCTGCGAGAGAAAAATAATAGGTACTTTCCTAACAATAAAAAATAATAGATATTAAAATTCCATACACATTTGTGGATTATTTATCTCCTTTTTGTTTGATCTCCGATCAGCAGACTGGATAATCTGTACAAGAAGAATAAATTAAGACACGCTCAAAGTAGTAAAAGTACTCCAAAACGAAATAGATACAACAACATTTATTCACTTCTAAAAAACAAAACAAAACAAAAATAATTCTAAAATATCTGAGCATAACATATTCCCATTATTCCATTGAGACAGAATGAAGTTCAGCTAAGAGCTGAAGAAGAGAACAGTCCCTGAGTGGAAGCGAGCTTATTTGGATTATGAGTTGCTCAAAAAGATTCTCATTCCATATAAGATTACTTAGAAATTATGCGTGAAGACGAAGTTTTACCGTGGTGAGGAAACCTCCAATCTTGTAGGAATGAATACCAACGATGAGTAATTTGAGAAATTCAGAGGCATGTTTGAAGACACTATTGTGCGTGAGACAGATAAAATGAACTTCTTCTTTTAGTATAAGCTCTTGCGTGGGATTAATACTTGGAAAAGTCTTTATGAATGCTATCTGCACATTAATTTCAAGCGTAAGAGGTTGTCTTCGGATTTCGACAAAGACGAGAAGCTTCTCAAGACAGCATTTCATTCATTTTACAGATAAATTCGACTTCTCAAAAGCTACGTAGCAATCAACAAACAAGGAGTCGAGAATCTACTCAAAAAATACAAACGAAACATTAAGAGTCTTATCACCAAAGACTAACTTGTGGAGAAGTAAATCCTTTCCACAAATTCTCATCAGAAGCTACTCACAGCGAGCATCCAATTAAATCCATTTTTTAATCTTATTTTTTTAATTCAAAGGATTGGAAAGAAGAACAAAGAAGGTTTTCTAGCTAGAAACGAAGGAAAATTAGATACACTAATCGCAGAAGTTGAAGAAGTCTATTTGAGCTTTTTCTACACAAGATTCAATCGCAAAGCAGGCAGGGAAGAGCTTGAAAGTGCTTATGATTACTAAGCGATCAACAACAATCTATTCTTCTTTGGTATTTTCACTGGATTAGCTATTTTTCTTATCCTACAAATCATCTACAGTGTATCAGACTTGGAATACACTAAAAACGATAACTACAAACTCATTTTCCCAATCTACAGAGGAATCGGACTCATCATTCTGTAGAAATATCATCTTCTTTTTCTATTTCGTTACTTTGATCTTTTCTACGGAATTTTTCTGACATTTTTATGTTTCTTTTAGGTACTAATGGCTGCTTGGCTGGAATGTTTATGTCTGGAACATCTACCAAGTGAATTATAAATTGATTTTCAAATTCAATCATCATTTTAGCACTCTTAGTTAGATTCTCGAAAGAGCTGCTGTTTTCACATGCGTTTTCCTCCTGTCGTTCTTCATCTTCACAATAGTTTAAGGATATAACTATCCTACGCTAAACGGGTTACTGCCTCTGTTGGTTTGGATCTTTTTCTTAGGATATCTTTTCTTTCCATCGGATAAATGGTTCAACCCGGAAGGTCGCAAATATTTCTACAAACTCTTCAAGTACATTTTGTGCATGCCATTCAAGCCAATGGAATTCAGAATCAGTTGGGCTACGGATTAACTTGTTTCGTTCATTACACCTCTGAAGGATCTAGTCACCGCGTTGCTCTTCTACACCTGTGATTTCAGCAATCAATCAGCTGCTTAGAGTCGTAACAAAAACAATTGTTTTTAGAATTATTTCTCCAAAACTTTTGGTTTATTATTCTCCAGGGACATCCAGTTCGACTTAGCTAATTCTAACTGGTTCTGTAATGGCTAGTTTACCTTCGATTATGCGTATTATATAATGTTTCCGAGCTATGTACGATGAAGGTCACTATTACAAGACCAATAATTTCTACAATTTCCTGAAATATCTCAGCACACTCATCACTACTACCCTCAGTTTCGTGCTCTCTATCGTAAAAACCGATACTACAATCAACACGAGCTACTTCTTAGCTTTCTGGATTGCTAGCTCAGTAGTTTCAACATGTTACAGCTACTACTGGGACATCACCAAAGATTGGGGCTTGCTCACCAACTCCAAGAATAAGTTCCTAAGGTTTGAAATTCTCATATCGATTTCCTTTTATTTTGTTAATTTTTTTTGCTCTTTTTTCCATCTTTTTAGGGATCACATCGTGTATGGGAATCCTAACATCTATTATGCTGCATTTGCAAGTAATTTTCTACTGCGCTTAGCTTGGGTGTTTAACATTTCACCAGGATTCTAAGCGTATCTCACCACAAACAAAGACATGTTTACGTTTATCATTGGGTTATTAGAAATGTTCAGAAGGTAAAAATATTCAAATCAAATCATCGAAAATGAAATTCATTTTATTGTCTTTGAAATTGTTTTCCTTTTAGATGCTAGTGGAATCTATTCCGAGTTGAATTGGAGCACGTGAAGAATTGTGATAGTTTCAAAGCTGTCGATGATACATCACTAGCGTAGTAGCATTTGAGTTCTTGCATTTCCAAAGACCCAGTAATCGAGTAGAAAGTCGAACTAATGAAGCAAAAAGATAATCGATTTATCATGCCAAAACAAGCTGTACCAAAGAATCTCATCGAAAATATCAAAGATTGCTTCTTCGCAAGATACTACACCAAAGACGAATCCTCGAAACTTAGAAAAATCACGAAAGAAATCAACAGTTTCAAAAGCAAAATGTATGCCAAGCATATTTCCTGAGAGAGATGAAAAGTTAACCAAAATAGCACAGACACATTGTGTTTCTTCTTCAACTCTTCATAGAAAAAGAGAGGCCACGATGAAAACAAAGTCCATCGATGATAGATTGATAATACTTCTCTAGAAAATACCTTACAATTATATAAATATATGTTCCCCTTAACCTTAACAAAATCTTGATTTCATTTGAATTGTCTTTCTTTCCATTTCTAGTCTGCATCTCTCCTCAAAATTAGAGCATATGAACAGTATATAACCAAACCAAACCGTTTAAGGTTTCTTTTTGAATTCTTTAATGCAGCTGTTAACACAAACATTTAAATCCCCTCAAAAAAATGTGTAGAAATCTTCTCCTTCGTTGTGTTGACTATTTCTTTCATTTTAATTGTTTTTCCCAGTAGATTTCTAGATTTCTTAATCCTAAACTGATTGCTGTTTCTTCGAACCGCTTGGATTTTCATTATTCCTGTTTTATTATGACTTCTATTAAGATTCCTATGTTTAATTCAATTAATTTCCTTATTGAATCTCTCTTTCAAGAGGTATGAATTCATAATCATTTTCTTGATTATTATTATTCTCTGCCACCTCATTAATCTAATTAATCAACTCAGCATCTGCAGCTAGTGGCTTAAGTTTAGAGTTACTAAAATGGAAAAGATAATCTTAACTACTGAGATGAATTTATTT
>Ga0302271_10004136_pt1 | contig 11768 bp, 9 predicted proteins | sample III_Bog_N1_1_FD_198767 | JGI IMG/M metagenome (GOLD analysis project Ga0302271, IMG submission 198767) | Peat permafrost microbial communities from Stordalen Mire near Abisko, Sweden - III_Bog_N1_1 | ecosystem: Environmental > Terrestrial > Soil > Wetlands > Peat | place: Sweden: Abisko... | reverse complement strand
GCTCTCTTGCTATTTGTTGATTTTTGCATTTAATTATTTAAAATTTGCCTTCAATAATAGCAATTATTACACAAACTCTCTCTATTTATCGCTCAAATATTTTTCAATTTGTTGCATGTGAAAAATCCATAATTTCAAAGCTAACTTAATTGATTAGGAGTGTCTTCATTTCTTTGAAGTTTCTCATTTAGAAAAGAGGCTTGTGCATTGTTATTATCATGAATGCTGTAGATTTGTTAATTTATTAGTCTTGTGGATATCCTTTTTTAAGAACGATTGGAAAATTAAAAAAAGATTTTTGTTTTTCGCAAAAATAAGAAGAAATCAATATTTAGTATCCACGAAAATGGCAGAGAAACACTCACCCTCCAGATAATCCCAATCTATCTTCGACAAAGATAAAGTAAACCCTCCCAAGATATCACAAATCCACAGATTGACAATCAAAAAAAAGGATAGGAATTTGCTAGCCTTGGAGGAAAATAGCAATTCAAAAGTGGATGAAAAATAAAGATCTGAAAAAGCAAAAAATATACCACCTTTTTCTCTTGTGCATAATTGAAAATGTTATCTTTTTTGATTTTGTTGAAAGGACACTATGCTCATTGATAGCGAACACGTAAACAAGCAAATATTCTAAAAATTTATGAAATATGGCTTTAAGTTTAAAGCTGGTCGTTTTCAAATACAAATAAGATTATCATAAAGACTTAGAATTACTTTTGCTTTTTAACAATGATAAAGTTGTTATTTTTTTGTTATTTTATATGCCTCTTTTAGCCTATTCCTGAACTTGGCCCATCCAACACGCCTGTAAGAATTATTATTTCTTTTTTCAAATCAATCCTGATTTGAATCTCGTTTTTTGGTTTGCTTTGCTAGGAAGAGATCGCATAGAGAAAGTATTTTTTTAATCTTTTAAAATGAAAAAATATCATATCATCTTAATAAATTTTTTCTTTGAAATTCTCCTTGGATGATCCTTAGAATTTTGAAGCTCAAACTCTCGAATTCTACAGAAAAAGCATCGAATACTGCACATACTGCTTCGTTACCTTAACCTGATCTTCCTGGTGAAAAATGCATTGAAAGAAACACAGTAAACAAAAAAGAAAATGTTTTCTTAAAAAATAGTTAAATACTTATACTTATTGGTATTAGGAAAAGGACACAAAGATATCTTCTACTGCAGGATAACAACAAGAATTAACCAAAGCTGAAGATAATGTCCTCAGTAATTAGTAACAATCAGATAATTTCTCAAAACCAATAGAAACTCAATCAAAAACTAAAATCCAAGAAATCCCCTAAAAACCTACTCCTCTTCCAACAAGCAACTCAATTCTTCCTCCTCCTTTATCTTCTTCTGTTGTTACTACTTTCTCAACAACTTCAACATTGTTTGGAACTAATCTTTTTGCAACTAAAAACAATTTATTCTCAAATAATAATAACCCTCCTAATTAATTGAACATTTTCAGTAACCTCCCTAGTAATCCAGTTAGCACTGATGGATAAGGATTGTTTGGTAGTGTCAAGAAAAATAATGGCAATGCCCCAAATGCTATTAACATTTTCGCTAGTAATCCGATTCCACTAGGGAGTTCTATCCCGATCGCTTAAAAGAATATCTTTGGAACGACATTTGTATTTCCAGAGAATCAAGCACAACAACAACAACAACAATAATCTGTTGGTCTCTTTGGAAATCAAGCAGGAACTGTAATTATTAAGAACATATCCTAAAACATTTGTGATATTATTGTTAATTTATGCTTTTTTGTAGATTGAAATCTAGGAACAAAGTAAAACATAGAATACATCGGATTCTTTCAAAGATATGAACACTTTTGGTATCATTTTACAAAGATAACAGTGGTGATGAAGAAGATGACAATGACGAGTAATAAGAACACAGTCCAGAGATTGATGAATCATAAGCTAAATTTGACTTTCAATATTCTAATCCTTTAGAGAAAATTATCTAAAAATAGATAGTCAAACTTAGAAAAGGAACTAGTGATATTCTTGAAAGAGGATCAGTTGCATTGGAAAGGAACTAACTCAATCCAGCTTGCCCAGATATCTTCGTATACAGGTTGGTTAAATAAATTGAAAAGGAAATATGGAGGGTCATTCCAGAGGGGGTGACTATGTTTCCCTCTCTTTTTATTTACAAATATTCTTGATTGGTTTGCTGATGATCATAGATGATTTTTGACTTAGAGACTAGATAAAGAAGGTGATATTCACATACAACATCATCCCAAAGATTTCTAAAGCTGAAACAATCAACTCAGCCAAAAACTTAAAGCTCACATTCTACTACAAACAAGAAGTAGGATCATATGTCACTGAAGTCATCAAAGTTCAAGTATCGCTTGGATTTACCTTTTTTAAGAGAAAGAGTGGTTTTTGATTATTTGCTGGGCAGTTATTTTACAAAAATGTAGCATTTTAAGTGATTTATTTGTTTTAACCTTTAAATAGTTCAAAGAGGACAAGGAAGGTCAAGAATTTTATGATTAAATCAAAACCTGCATCCACAAATGATAAATACCCTGAAATGTTTGGGTTTCAAAACAAAACTGTTTCATAATTTATCTTCAATTTTGTAATCTTACATAGAACTTTTAGGAGTAACACCCTTAGAAAACTTTTAAGACTCACATTACTTTAATGTTTTGTATTGGCAAATCTGTAATAAAATAATATTTTGGATTCAAATTCTCTTCAAGATGAAATATGTTTGAATTGAGACAATCATAATAATATTACATTTGAAAAGAGTAACACTCAGTTCTTCAAAACTTGTATCTATTAATGAAACTGCTGTAATTTGAGACTAAACAAGCATAATTACAACATACAAGGAAAAACACGAAAATACAAACATTGAAGGAAATTCTCTGTCTTCTTCGGAATAAAGTCTCTGGGTGAGATAGATGCTGACAAGTAGCATGAACCAAGCAATCACTTGAATAAATTATTTAGTTAAGTCGATGCTGCCTGTTTAACCAATTATTTATTAATTCCTTCAAACTTCTCTGACTTCTTTGAGTTTCCCATAGAGATAATGTTTAAATTTTTTGAAGAGTAATTTACAATAAAAAATGAACTTGTCCTTCGAATTATTACCGAATAACACCTTAATTAAATATAGAATGAGAAGAATCACTATCATTCGTTTCACTGTTGCTTTGTCCAGTGTAACACCGCATCCATAACGAACGTTGTCTAAGGTAAGAATATCTAAAAATGAATTGCTAATAAATAACCAGACAATCATGGAAAAAAAAGAGAAATTATTGAGAGAGATAAGTTAGTTTTTGCCTCTTTAGACACCACTGCATCCCCCCCCTCCCTTCCAATTTAATCATTAATTTAAGTGATTTCTTTGCTTACTAAAAGGAGTATTTGATAACTCTAACCGAGTAATAAGATACGAATGAATAAGATTATGCACATCATTAGCATGTGTATCTAAGTGCGGCTGATGAAACCCACCTTCTAGTAGATGGATCTTCTTTTCTTTTGATGAAATCAAATTGAAAAGTTCCAGGGAGTTCTCCGGGACATTTACAACATCTTCCTTGCCATGCACAACGAACATCGGAAAGGTGATTCTCTTCGCATAAGTTTAAACATACTTGCACATCTCCACGATTGACATGCCAGCACGGAGCCTTTCAACCCAAAAAAACAGTAAGTTATCACATAGAAATGAAATACAAAAATCGATTGTTGCTCAATACGAGAGATGTGGTGAGATATGTTCATCACTGACGATCTTCTTGATGTGGTACGAATTCTTGCAGAGCGCGCTGAGATTTATTTTGGGATTGATGAGTATGTCTTGATAGAACAGTAAGGCGAGCTAACCGAGGAGAAGTTTGTTTTTAGTGAGATGATAGGTTTTGGGGATTTTAATTAAAGCGTTTAAAGTAATGAGGGCTGATGGTTGGATGGATGGATTCATGATCAAATACGTTAGAACACCTAGAACACCAGTGCTGTGAGCATAAATAAACAAAGGCAAGCTCGGATTAACGAGTTTTAAGATTTCAGTGAAGTCCCTCTGGAATTCAATTGTGGAGCTACTTCGAGTCACACCGCCTGTGTAACCGAAACCGCGTTAGTCGTATAAATGGACCTCAAATCCAGCACGAACAAAGTAATCTGCAAACTAAAAATTAACAAAACAATTCAGAGAAATGATTGGAATCCGGTTGAGGGGGAGACGAAAGAGTTGTAAGTTTATTAAACTAATTTACATTTATGTAAAGTCCTGAATACTCATAGAACCCATGTACGATTAGCAACGTAGCTTTAGGCTGACAGCTCAATGGAACAAATTTCGAATGGTAAAGTTTGATGTTCGGTTCTGTTGTTTTGACAAATTGTCTGTCTACTTTGTAGATCTTATCGTTCGACTTGAAAACGCCTAGAAACTTATTCGGGTCTTTGCTGAATTGTAAATTCAAATCGCATTCAAAATATCGATGGATAGGATTCACTGAGGAGAAATTATTTAATTTTTTCTAGAAAGTGCAAGGAGCAATTGGGTCATCATCCTAACAGTTGTTGGTGTTGTTGTTGTTGTTGTTGATGTTGTTGGAATCAAGTTTTTGATGTGTTGTTGTCTTCATAATTCTGGACGGATTAGAAGGAATCTCAGAAAAAAGAGGAACAAAAGAGGATTTCCTTTATGAACTGCTGTGATTATTAGTATTTAATTCAGAGTTTTACAGCGTTTCGTGTAGATTATCTACTTCTTATCCTTTTTATTCCTCTATTATTTGATCTTCACATTTATCATTAGATATTCCTAAAAACGCTTGTTCTTCAGATTTATGTTATTGCTCTTGGTATTTTTAGGTCGCAAGCTATTCAGCCATCTGCTGTAGTTACTATTGCTTCAATATATGTAATTATTCAGCAGCTTGTTTCGATTACTGAGGACTGAAGTAGTATTCCCCTTACAGCTTATTAGATTTAGACACAAAAAAAACTGGGTTTTGAGAGGTATTTGAAGAATTAGTCTTGGGAGGAGATCTAAATGTAGAGTATTTAGCGTTAGGAGAGAGCTGTTAGTCAGATTGAGAAGATGGATATACATTTTAAGATTAGTTTTCAGTGTCTTTAACGATTAATCCTAGTTCTTTCCGGGAAAGCTAAACAGGATGTTTTGAAAGATCAGAGATAGTGTTTAAAGAGTTGTGCGTATTGTCTGTGGTCTTTGAGTCCATCCCACTTAAGAAAAAAATGTGGAAAAGTATTATTTGCGTTCAATCAAGGAGAATATTAAGAATGCTGAAAAGGGTATTATTCTTTTGATTATCGTTATTTTCTTTTATTTTTTTCACCTTGATCTTCAAAAACTGATTCTACATTCTGCTTTACTTTTTTCTTTTCTCCGATTATGCGCATGACTGATTTGACTGCATTTCTCACTGCGTCATATCAGATCACTGTCATTGTCATTTTTAGCTAAGCAATAATCATACAATAGTGGAATAAATAAAAAAAGTAAAACAATAAATACAATTTATGTAATTTAGATGAGTGAAATAATAATAATAATAATTGTGTAAATTCTCATTTTGGGAACTCCAAACATTGATTTGGAAATTGAAAAGACACGTTTCGTATTTAAAAGTGTAAATGATATTTTTTTTTTAAAAAAAGAGAAAACAAAAGGGATTCAACAGATATGTTTTAGGAAATCAGAAAATAAGGATATTTTATTGATTTATTTCTTATTTTTCTCTTTCTTTCCCCACCAAATAGACATCATAAAATCAATAACTATGCTATTCGTTTTCGATATTCCTTTTTGTTTATTAAAAATATTTTATTTATTCCTTGTTTTTTTCAAAGCCATTATGTATCATGAATGGATCAATTTCAGAATTCATTCATTTTTTATTAGTTGGTTGCTTTTTCGCCATGGCAGCAGGATCTTATGAAGGAATGGTTTCAGGTGGTTTAATTGAATCCTTTCTTATATCTCCCTGTTTGGTGTCCTTCACAGATGCCTTGAGCTTCGCACTGAGGAGAGAGGAGATAAATGAGTAGAATTTGGATATTTTTTGTCTACACATTTTCTGTAGATTTCTGAATTTATTGTTCTTCTCGAGATGATGGATCTTCGCGTTGTATGAGAAAATTTCCATATCTGAAAGCAGTGTGGTTAATGTATCAAAATCCTTCAGGATCATGTTGCTTTCATCAAACCCGCAGTTGTATTACGCAGGCTGTAAATGTAATGTAAACGCTGTTAAGTTCTTTATCTACGTCCATATCGTTGATATCCTGTTTACTTGCATGAAAAATGGTCTGCCTCGTAGATCAGTTACGTCTTATTAGAAGTTATGATGTATTTAATAATTAATATCTTCTACTTCATTGTAAAGCCTATCGACACCAAGTTGCAGTGCTTGATGTTAGATGCTATCCATGAAATGCTTGAGTTAATCGTAAACATTGTAAAAGTATCTAAAACAGACATTCGGTTCATCATCACCGATTTCTCCTTTCGAATTCAATTAAGGAATCTTCACATAACTATTCAACTGCATATATTTCAGGAAATAATTGGAATCATTTGCAATCGCATAAAAAGCATCAACTGTCACACTTCCTTAACCTAAGGAATATGCTTCCCTGTACAGTTACGATATCTCTGTCTCAGTGCTTTCTGTGAAATTCGTCTACAGAATCTTCTTGAAAGCTGGAAACGATATGCAAAATTTTCCAGATGAACCCATTGCAGAATTTGCTAAAAATGCCTCTTTTAACAGTTTGTACCTATTTTTCCTTTCGATTCTGTAGAATTCTAGAAGCACTCGCAGAACGAACCCACTTTCGATTAGTTATTTAGTCTTTTTGACAATCATTTTTTCTTTAAGTTACTTCTTAATCAGCATGACATTAACTGGATCAAATTTGATCATCATTAAGTCGATTAGTGCTTCAGATTGCTCATAAGGGATGTACTAATAGATGTCGAAAGTTGTCTCATGTCGGTAGAGACTAGGCCCTTTGAAAAGGAGATTTCTCGTGTGGAGATAAAAATAAACTTCATCGATTGTAGATGCCTCACTTAAGAATTCCTTGAAGGAAACTACCTCCCAAATCCCCTAGAGCTTAGGGTTTGTGAGATCTAATAAGAATATGACTCTATTATCGTCAACTTAAGCCTTTTCGGCTTCATGCTGCAAGCGTATTTCTCTCGATACGTTGTCCACGGTGAATTTACCCATCCAAGCATACACGAAATCGCAGAATTTACTAACTTGCTTGGGTGACTCCTCCATTAAAAGCATGAATTCATTGTATTTGGAGTCTAGAATCGCACGCATTGTGCCTATAAACGCAGTGCTTACTTTTCTACTGCGGATATTCTGGATATCGAGTTCGTAGTTCTTCGCTGCACCTTCAACTAGCACATAGAAATTCGGTAAATAAACCTAAAGACCACCTAACGGGATGTCATCTTTCTTGCTTTCTCCAGCTACAAAAATAAGCAAATAATATGATTATTTTCAGGTGATTATTGTGCTCATTTTAGTAATTTCATCAGACAGAATTCAAGAAAATCATTTTGAAAATGCCGATTTGTTTTTGTTACTTGACGTGCTATTATTGACAGATGTGTCACCTTTCTCAGCAAAGCGTGTGAGTACCTCATAATACTTGATTCGAACTGGATCTGCGTTGGATTCTTGATTTCTAAGGTTCTTCGATGATGCTAGAAGGTTTTTAAAGTATGTTTTATCTTTGATGAGTTCTGCTTGCATGACTTTGAGCATGTTTTAATCATTTGGGAATGACCCATCACTGGGTATTTCAACTTCTTTACTCCTCGCTATGGTGAACTTATCGAGTTTTGCTTTCAGTGCTTGCGATTTTTCTCTGAGAGAATTCAGTAAAGAATTTTGTTCTCCAGTTTTCATAAGCATCCCATGGTAATCCTCTTATCCCATGAGAGCTCGTTCTCTGAATTAATCGTATTTCGCTTGGAGCTCAATATTCTGAACTCGCAATACCACTAGTTCTTGTTCTTGATCATCGATTCGCAAACGCTGCTGTCTAGACTCCAAATCCAACTTTTGAAAATTTTACAAAAATAACAAAAAACCTACATTAAACACAGTAATTATTCAACTTTCTACACAATTTCAGCGCCACACAACTTCTATTTTGATAATCTTTAACTCTAAACAATATCTTACCTTAGATAAAGAAGCCTACAAAGATGTGAGCTACAATTTTCTCTTGGATATTTCTCTTTCTCTGAATTCGGCATCTTTTATTAATTTACTTATTTTCATCTCCGATTCTGCTTTCAGTTCTGCTAAATCATTTCGTAGCTATGTTATATCCTACCCTGACTCTAGCACCTTCAACTTCTCCGCGAGTTGACTGTTCTCAGCTGCTAATTTACTGTTCTCAAAGGTAATGTAATTTTCCCTTTAAACTTTTTTGGATCTGAATTCGTCTGCATTTGCCCCCATATCGATAAATTTCTTGAGAATATCATTCTTTTCCTTCAGCATATCTTAAACTTAATCCTTCTACGTTACCATAGCTTTTAACTTAATTTCTGTAGCTGTCATCTTGTCTTTCTGCATATCTAATTCACTTAATGCCTCCGAGTAAAGATTATAAATGTATTTTAAAATCTACGCCAAATAACCGTTGAGTTCAACGTATTTCTCTGCAATTTAAGCAACTTGCGGTACGTCATTTAACTTCTGCTCAATGTCGCTATCGATTAGGCTGGAAATCTAATTCCAATGTTCAAGCTTCTTCTTGATATCAGCTTAGAATCGATCGGAAGTATTTATCAATTCAAGTCGTTTTCTTGTGTTACCATAAGCTCTGCTTAAGAATCTTTAAAGTGCTTATTCTTTTCCGACACTCCAGACTAAGCTCTCCATGCTGCTTTCCTCATACCCGTGGTTATTAGTCCTTGATGGGACAACGGTCGACCCTCCAATGCTAGATTTTTTAATGTTTTTGTACGCTTCACGCTGAGAAGATAACAAACTATTCGCTAAGGAATGTCCACCAGGCGGTTCCATACCATTGTAGCCCATACGAGCTAAGAGCATTTTGGTACTTAATTCTTTAGATTGTTCTTAAGTGCTAGTACTCGGAGTCTCCCTATGCGAAAGGAATGGCTAATTATGTTAAATTGATGATTTGGTAGCATCTGCTGCAGTCCAAGAAACTTCACTTCTTTTTTGCTTTTTATTGATCGGCATCAGCAATCCTAAATCTTCATTGAATCGCTCAGCGACGATCGATCCATCTTGCCTAGTCAGATTAAACGAAGGCATCGAAATCTTTTTGTTCAGAACTCCTTGAGGAAGTAGTCTCTTATCTTCATCTTTTCTGGGTATGTTCTTCATTTTATTAGAAAAAAGTGAAATATGGTTTTTTGAAGTGCGATTTGTGAAATAAAGAAACAGTTTTAATTTTGTTTTTATCAACTTCGCAGCTCGAAAACAAACAAAGAGACAAAACACACAAGACAAATAAATAACAAGAAACTCCTTCTCGCTTGAGTTGAGTGAAACATTTTTCCCCATGAAGAAGATAATAAACCTAAATGCATTGCAATTTAAAATCTAAAAGAGCCTTTTTTATAAAAACCTCCCTTTCTTCTTTCTTATAAAAATACCAACAAAACAAAAACAAACGCATATCTCACCTCTCATCAGTTAAATTAAAACTTTTTATTTTGGTTAAAAAATCAAACACTTCACTTGTCTGAAAATATACCAAAAACTCTTGTTAAATACCAATCAGCTGAACAAACACGCAATTTTATTGTGAAACGATGTAATTTTACTGCTCCATAATTTGTTTAATTCCCCTGTGGGGAGGATTAGAAATGAATAAAATATCAAATAAACTCAAATAATAGCATGCAAAGCATTTGAATCAATCTATGATTCATTTAAAAAATACATAATTTCGACACAGCTATTACTTCAAGCAATCAAGGTATCATAGTTCTAAATATCTTACCCTTAAATTATGATACCAAAAACAGCAAAACCAAACACAAGCTCCTTCTCTTCTACAAATCAATCTTTAGAAACTTTACCACCAATTCAAAGATTTATCTTAAATTCCTTAAATATTGAGTTACTGTTTAGAAATACATATTCTCATACGCACAAGTTGCTTTTGCCGTTGTGTAAGCTGAGGTTGTTGAGAAAGAGCGTAGCTTGGGGGGTGAAAAAGTACGCAAAAACGAATTACTTTTATCAAACGAAAAAACAAAACAAAAGGATTTCTAATCCTTTTGGGAAACATACATAGAGCTAGATAATATGATTTGAAGATCTAATACTCTAGTAATAAAGGATTATTGAATTAGATCTCTAGTCTGTGAGTGTGAATAAAAAAAAAGAGGAATTAACCCCCAGATAGATAGAAATATGAAGAATTCAAGTGGCATGAGTGGTCTTCGAGCTGTTTTACCTTAGCCAACAGCAGAATTCCAGCTGAACTCTCGCCCATAGATAAACTCCTCAAGATTGGAATTCAAGCAGAATCCTAGCATCAATGGAGCAGCTACAACAACGAACTCATTATCCAATTATCGTAATATCATACACCCACTGCTTATGCATGGAAACAACAACAATATTCCAAATTCTTCATCTCCTTCTTCGAAATCTACAGGGATTACCTCATAACCATAGCCTTCTAGAGGGTTTTCTTCAAAGTAAAAAAACAGCAATAATGTCTCCAAAGTAGATCCAACTTAAGAGCTTAACAACAAGAATAGTTTTAATCGAGTTTAATTGCCAGAAACACCAAAACAACCAAGAATTCTCTCAGTTAATTCTCAATACTTATCATATCAATCTTAGTTCTTGCAATAGCAGCATCTAGCCCATGCGTCTTAGACTCCAACAATGAACCCATCTTAATCAGCAATCTTTAAGAAATCTACTAATTTAAACAACGATTTTCAATTAGAAAGTAGTTAGAATAGTAACAATTTAGGATTGCAAACCTTCCAGAAACCTTAACATCGAAAATCTTCAAGTTAAAACCTTGTGATGCCACTTTCCAGCAAGTCATCCGCTTCTCCTTTGCTGCAACATCAGATCGTGAATAGAATCAAGGAGCTTAAACCTTCAGCACCTTAAGATTCAGGAATAGCAATCTATGGAAGTAATTAACCCTCTGAGGGACAAAAACAATATGCTAGGAACGATAAACCCTCTAGTGCTAGGAACAGCAACAATAACAGTCACAGCAACAAGTTAATGTTGTCTAGTGTGCCTCAACTCCCATCAGCTTTTTTCTCCTCCACAAGTAATTTTACCCTTCAAAAAGATTTTTAAAATGGATTATAGAGTTTTCACATAGAAGTTATTTAGATTTCTAGTGAGTGCAGTATGAAATTGTTAATTGTATTGAGCTCAAAAGTGCTTAATTTTAAGCTTGATTTCAAATGGAGCAGCTTATGCTAGTTGAGTTTTAGTGATGAGAATGAGTTTTTTTAATCGGAAGATGCTAATCTTAGCTTACAGATAATCTAATCAGCAAATTAATTGAATCAAATGTAATTCCAGGGTTGCTTAAATCTAAAAGACTCAGCCCCACTATAACTGTGAATCTTAAAAATATCAAAAAGAGGGGGGGGGGGGGGGGGGAGGAATTTAGAGGAAAATTATTAAAACCCACTTGAAATTAAATAAGAAATCCAAAATTATTTTTTGAAATTGAAGTTTTTT
>Ga0302271_10004134_pt1 | contig 11769 bp, 9 predicted proteins | sample III_Bog_N1_1_FD_198767 | JGI IMG/M metagenome (GOLD analysis project Ga0302271, IMG submission 198767) | Peat permafrost microbial communities from Stordalen Mire near Abisko, Sweden - III_Bog_N1_1 | ecosystem: Environmental > Terrestrial > Soil > Wetlands > Peat | place: Sweden: Abisko... | reverse complement strand
GAATTCGTCCTATATGATCTATATGACCATGAGTAATAAAAAGTATATCAATCTGTGATGCATCATATGGAAATTTATCCCAGTTTAAATCTTCGGCAAGTTTTTCACCTTGTATAAGACCACAGTCTATTAAAAATTTTTTACTATTACCTTCTATTAAAAAATTGGCACCTGTAACAGTACCAGCCCCTGAACAAAAAGTCACTTTCAATTTTGTATCATTATCCATATGTTTTTTATTATACCTTAGATTACTAAAAAAGTGGAATATACTCATTTAAAAACAAAAAATCCTTTCACTTTAGATGAAAGAATTTCTTATTAGGACTATCCGAAAGATATTACCATAGCATAACGCTAAGTGGGATTAAGAATGAAATAGATTTGTTAACATAATAAGTATACAGCACCACACCATAACTATATATCCCCTAAAATATTGTTCTAGGTAATAAAATTCAAATAACCCTATTTCAAGTATACTCACAAGGAGAATGTGTGCAAGTAATTTAATTAATAAAGCACACCTTTGACACTTTTTCAATAACGATTTTTAATTTATATTGTAATAGCTTCTAATTTTTTTATATTCACCATTATAGATTCATCATTGATATCTTCTGGTTTAATATTTATTTTAGAAAAAAGTTGTTTTTCAATTGAAAACATATTTTCCATAAAAAAAATTCTTATCTCTTCATTAAAAGAATGAGGGTGATTTTTATATCTTTCTTTTGCTTCTAAACTTCTTTCTTCTATTGAAACAACACCGTGAGGGGTTACACGATTATCTGCATACATACATATTTTTTTACTAAAATCATCTTCTTTTGCTATCATTTCCACCGAACTTGAATCAATACAATAAATAAGGTCATAAATTCTATTTGATACACCAAGCTCACGAGCTATGAGCAAACTAGCTTCATGTTCATTATTCCCATATTTAAGAATATAGTCATTTTTAACGTTTTGCCAGAAATCTATTCCTTCTGGCTTATTTAGTTCAGGAAAATACTCTAAATTAAATTTGATTATATTTGCCATATCATGAAGAAGGCAAGCCTTTATAATACTTTCTTTATCTATGTTTATAGTTAAAGAATCACAAATCTGCATAGCAACAGCTGCTACACGTATTTGATGCATTACTAAATTAGGCATTATTTTATATTCTTTATATATATCAATTATATTTTTCATATCATTTTAAACAGAGAAAACCCGCCCAGTAGCGGATTGATTATCCTTTATTAAATTTATTTTCTTTTAGTTTGAGTAAACTTTTCGTGAACAGTTGAATATGAGAAAAGTTCAGTTTCTGAAAACCAATAATCAATCTCTTGTTTCGCTTCATCTACGTCTCCTGATGCGTGAATGATATTTGGAATTCCTACATCATTTTGATCTGCGTGAGCAAAACTCATATGAGAATAATCTCCACGAATAGTTCCAGGTAATGCTGATTTTGGTTCTGTAGCTCCAACCATTTTACGAACAAGTGCTACAGCTTCTACTCCTTCAAGTACAAATGCGATAACTGGACCTTCGTTCATCATTGAAAGAGTTACATCGAAAGCTTTTTGTCCACGACGTGAAATCATTTTGCCAATATTTTCATAGTGATGATAATAGTGGTCATAGCTTGGTTGAAGCATTTTTGTGCCAACAATTTTTAATCCAGTTTTCTCAAAACGAGATAGAATCTCACCTACAATACCACGTTGCACTGCATCAGGCTTAAAAACAATAAGAGAACGTTCTATAGTTGCCATAAATAAAATATTTAATAAATCTAATAAAGTCCTAGTATTATATACCTAAATTAATACAAAGACAAAGACCAAAATATATGGCCTTTATTTAGATATATTTAAATTTTATACTTTTCCATTATTTCTGCTTCTACATCTTCACGAGCGCGACCGTATTTTAAGTAAGATAACTGTTTAATTTTATCTACAATTTCAACATTGCCTTCAATAGGAGCAACTGTTTTAATATTAAAAGGTTTAACAGGTTGACCATTTACAAGCATACTTAAATAAGCGTTGTAATTATCGAGTTTCATTATATCTGAAGCCATGAATGTTGGTTTATATTTATTTTCAAGAAAATTTGCATCTTCAGAGCTAACTCGAAATACCGCCATAGATCCAACGTTTCCAAAAACTGCATTTTTAATACCTTCTTCTAGTTGAGAAATATATTGATGAGCAATAGTCAAAGACAATCTATATTTACGAGCTTCTGAAAGAATTGAAGAAATAGAATCAGTTGTAACATTCTGAAATTCATCTATATATAAATAAAAATCATTCATTTTCTTTCCATACATATCAACTCGGGAAAGTGCAGCCATTTGAATTTTACCAACGATAAGAAGACCGATAAGATTAGCATTTACTTCTCCAAGTCTACCCTTTGAAAGATTTACAAGAAGAATTTTTTTATTATCCATTATGTCGCGGAAATTGAAAACTGATTTCTCTTGAAGAACTACAGGGCGCATAATATCATTTGAAATAAAGTTGTCAAATTTTGAGGTAATATATGGAACAAAGTTAGCTATTGATTGATCTCCAGTTGTTTGCTCAGCGCTTTTCCAGAACTGACTAATTATCGGATTTTTACAATGACTTAATTTCATATCACGAAAGACCTTGTCTGAAAGAACTCTTCCAATCTCAAGTAAAGTTGCACCACTTTCAGGATGTTCCATTACTAAGAAGGCTGAGTTTTTAAAATACTGTTCAAACATTGGACCACCAGAAGTCTTCATGTCAAAAAGCTTATTAAAAATACCCATCAATTCATTCACAACAAAAGTTTTTTGTTCTGGGTAATTTGGATCATATTCAAGCATGTTAAGTCCCATCGGGCGAGCAGTATAAGCTGGGTCAAAATAAATCACATCATCAATACGTTCTTTGGGAATACGAGAAAGAATCGTCTGTATATCTGTGCCATGGGGATCGATATAGCAAACACCATCACCATTAGCAATATCTTGTGATATCATATTAAGTAAAATATTTGTTTTACCAGTCCCTGTTTGACCGACGACATACATATGACGAACTCTATCTTCTTTTGCCATATGAATTTCTGTATCAATTCCACGGTAACTATTTATACCAAGAACAATACCCTGATCCCCCATTTCCATTGGTGCAGGAGCAATACCAGCCTTCGCAAGCTTAAGCTGTGAAGAGATAACTCCATACGGAAAGTGGAAAACAGTTGCAAGTTCTTTTAAATTAAGTGGCATTTTATATTCATCTGAAAATGTTCGATAAGAAAAATCATGGATAAGATTTGATAATTGACTTCCTTTTGGATGATTGAAATTAAATCCATTACGGTCTGATTCTGTAAATTGATTAAATGATGATTCAATCTCAGAAAGTATTTGCTCGGAACGAGAACTTGTCTCAGCCGATGCAATAATACGAATATTTGTTGCCATTATTGTGCTCTTTAATTTTTCACCTATATATTCTACTGCTTTATCATTTACTTTCTTTTCTTCTTTCTTTTTTGAGCTTCCAAAAAACAACTCAGAGGCTAAGCTCTTAAACTCTTTAGTAACCTGACGAGTTACACTTGATGCCGTTCGAACAGACATACCACTTTTTACATCTGCTAAAATTATATGAAATTTTCTTATAATATCTTCATCTTCTGGACAAATAGTGAATTGAATAGAAGCGCCCTCTCCTGATTTTTTAAGTTTAGTTAAAACATTTAATATTATATTGAGTGGATCATGATCAATGGCATCATAAAGTTTTATCGGGTATACTTCGTGGTTTGTTAAAGTAGCATACGAAGCACTTATAAATCCATTTTCTGAAAAAACATTATAATCATCTGGAACTTCTGTTACTTTTGCATTCAAATGGACTCCTAATAATTGCTTCTCAAATAATTCGGCCTTGTGAACAGGAACAGCAACATAAAAAATAAAACTATCTGTTCCTTCTGCAAGAGCAATTTCTAAAGTAAAATGATTACGATTATGATTATCTCTACCTTCACCAACAGAATGCATACCAGCATAAAACTGCTCCATGGCAGAAAGTAATTCCTTAAGTCCTTTTTTGTTTGCATCATTATCGGTCGCATCAGGAAGCGCAATCTCGAATAACTTCATATTTAATGATTTAAAAAGTGGTGTTCCTTCTTTAAGCCCTGGAACTTTGTGTGTCGTATATAAATACTGAACAAGGAAACGATGAAAGTCATCATCCAAGTGCGGATTATTCATTTTAGCAACAACAGAAAGAGCGTTTGAAATTCCTTTATCAAGAAGAATTCCTAATAGTTCTTCCATCTTACTATCATGAGTTTCTGGTTGTAATCTTAAAACAAAATTCTCAACATCACTTTTTTTCATGACAGCATTTTTATGTAAAACATTTTCTGGTTCAAGTTTACGGTATTCAGATATTACATTATGAGCCAAATCTTCCTTATTTATTTCTATTCCTTGTCCACTTATTGCTTTTTCTCTTTCGGCAATATGAGCTCTTAAAAAAGCCAACTCTTCTTCTGGAGTTTTAAATTTTGGTGCATTATTTAGATTAAATCCTTCCATATGAAATTATTATACTACAATAAATACAAACGGAGAAGAAAATAGTCTTTGAAAAATGCCCTGCGCAGGCTGACGAGCCGAGCAGAGCAAATTTTCAGCAGAAAATTATGTGTGCATTTTGAGAAGAGCTATTTTCTTCGGAGTGCTATATCGTCAATATTTCTGCATCACCTTCCGTAATGAGAATTGAGTGCTCAAAGTGAGCAGAGCGAGAACCATCAGCTGTTTTTATTGTCCAATTATCATTTGCACTTACGATATATTGTTTGCCAATATTTAACATCGGTTCAATAGCAATAATCATTCCTGGTATAAGTTTTTGTCCCTTGCCAGCTTTTCCATAATTTGGGACATAAGGATCTTCATGTATTTTCACTCCAACTCCATGCCCAGCTAATTCTCTAACTATGCCATATTTTCTATTTACAAATGACTCTATGGCATGACCAATATCTCCGACAGTAGCCCCTCCACGAGCTGCCCAAATGCCTATTTCCAGGGCTTTCTTTGTATCATCGAGTAGTTTTTGATCATTCTTTGAAATCTTGCCTACAGGTACTGTAACGGCATGGTCTGTAAATAGACCTTTATATTTAATACCTAAATCTAATGAAACAATATCACCTTCTTTTAATATCTTTGTTTTAAGGGGTATTCCATGAACTATCTCGTTGTTTACTGATATACAAATTGAAGCAGGAAAGGGCTTAGGAGCACCTTCTGGCCTATAATTTAAAAAGGCAGGAGTAGCCCCTTCTTCTTTAATAAAATCAAAAGCAAATTTATCGAGATCATAAGTTGAAATACCAGGAGCTACCTTTTTGGCGACTTTTTTAAGAACTTTGGCTAATATCTTCCCCCCTTCTCTTATAATATCTATCTGTTCTTTAGTTTTTATTATTACTGACATATATACTTATACTAGTCCAAAAAATCAATATAATCAAATCGCCCCACCCAGATAGAGGCTAAGCCTCTATCTGGGTGGGTAATTACAAAAACTCGATTTTATAACATTCGTTACAGTAAATTAAAGGGGCTCTTTCTTTACTCCAGTGAGTTTTGAAATCAAGGCCACATTTATTACAAACCCTATTTTTCAAATGCATGTTATCTACCCATAGATTAAGTTTTTCTTTTATTCTGCAAAATGGACATTCGTGAGGAATAGGTAAATTCATCTTTCTTAAGAATCGAAGTTCCATTTCTATTAACTTATATCCTCTTCCACATTTATTACATCCAATTACCTCACTTAAAATACTATCACCAACATCTTTTATATCATCTGGAATATCATCAGAATTTTTAGTTATTTTATATTCATTTTTATTTTCTTCTAAATAATATCCACCCATCTCTTCTATCTCATCTTTCGTCTTTGGATTAAAGAGCTGTGCAAATGTCATATTGTATGGAAATGGAGAAAATTCAATTGGAAAAAATTCCCCGTATTTATATATATTACCTTTCTTATCTATGTATGGCATTTCATTCATATGCTTCATAATCTTTTCTCTTAATATTTTATATTCTTCTTTAGAATACACTTTATTCAAAATGGTATTCTCTCCTTTACGGACAGAAATACAACCGAAATTATTACTTCCTCCCATGACCCTTTTAGAATAATCAATATTCATAACATTTAAACCAACTGCAATAGAAAACTTAATATCAGAAGCATGTTCGAAAATATTTGACCCTTCATATATATTATTAATATCTTCTCCGTAGCCAGAAACATCGTAACAATTTTTTTGATTTTTTCTCCATAACATTTCGCAGAATTTACAATCCTCACTATCAACAACATCATAACATTCATGACAGTTCTTTGATTGAAATACATAACTACCTGAATAATCTAGAGACAAAGTATCCCAGGCTGGCTTGGGTGAAATTGTTTTCCAAAAATCTTGTGCTTCTTTCTCTGCTTTTTTATACGAATTATAAGACCCAAAATTATATTGAGATAACAATTCCTTATATTCTTCTTTAGAATATTGTATATTTTTAAAACAATATTTCTTATTTCTAAATCCCGAACACATAAAACAGTCTTGGCAGTTCTCACAATCACGAACGAAATAACAATCTATACAAAAACGATTATTACCTCTTGTACCGACAACTCTACTGCTCTTATATATGCACATGCAGTCGTAACATAGATCAGTGTCCATAACCATAGAAGATGAAAAACTTTCTCGACTTCTAGTTATCGAAGAACCATAAGCACAATCTTGACTATTATCACTATTAAAAGTTAAATAGCAATCTTTTATATATGTAGAGTAGTTATTATATGGAAAACCGGTAATAGTATTTGTATTCGCTATTAGACCAAGAAGTGGGACTCTATGTAGCAAATCATTAAATTGTTCGAAAAATGTTTTTGAAAAATCATAGGGGTTTCCATAATCTTTCCAGTCCCACTTATCGCTATACCAGCATTTTGTACAATAAACTACATAAGGTAATTCCTCTGAATAAACTGAAATAAACTTCTCCCCACAAAGATCGCAATTTCTATGAAAAAGATGCTCTAAATTATACCAAGCAAGCCTTCTCTGTCTTCTACACTCAGGACAGAAAGTTGGTGGAGGTACTTTTATTTTATTATAAAATGAAAAGTCGTCTGGATCGATAGTGAAGTCTTTTTTACAGTTCTGACAGCATTTAATTTGTGATTCCATATATATTATAAAGAAATAATTCCATTATATTTTGAACTAATTATTAATCCTTTGTATTTAGGTAATTCAATTTTATTATTCAATTTTATTTTTTCAGAATAGGAAAAGAAAATTTTTGTTTTAAAATTAATTTTCAGAAGTTCATTAGTAAATTCACATTTATCTATATCGCCTGAAAAAATTACATACTTGTGGTCTTTTAGTTTATTTAAAAGTTTTATGGTATATTCCTCTATATTTTTAAACAAAATAATTCTTTCATTTAAATCTTTTATTTTATCTAATTCTTTTATAAAATCATCTTCATTCCCGGTTGGAATTATTATAATATTATTATTTGTCCTACCATTAATTTGATTCTTAAATAATTCTTTTGCTGGATCAAATCCTGTAAAAAATACAATTTTTTCACCACTTTCAAATAATTTAGTCATCAAAGAAACACTAAAAAATGAAGCTCCACTTTTTACGAAAGCTTTACCATTTATAAGCATTGGGAAATCACTTTTATTAAAGAAAACTTCTTCATCTTTTATTAAAATTTTCATATTATAATTCTGTATTAAAAACCATCATTTAATTCAATTAAATTACTTCTTGTTGATAACATCTTTCACAATAAACGACCTCAGGTCTCTCTGGAGAATATGAGGTCTCGAATTCATTATCACAACCTTCTTTCATACATGTACGGTACCAAAGTTTCATAGGATTACGTTGTGTCAAACGTTCGTAATGACGGCAATTGGGACAAAGATTCGGGACAGGCAGTTTCATTTGTTTATAGAATTTTAACTCTTCAGGAATAATCTTGAACGCTTCTGTGCATTGTTGATTACAAGTTCCTTTATGAGAACATTCTATGATCTTAAAAGTAATGTCATCAGTTGTATCATTTATAGAGTTCGGAATATCTTCTGCTTTAATGTCTATTTTATAATTCCTTATTTCTTTCTCTTTCCATTTGTATCCCTTCTCTATAGCCTGTTCTTTTGTCAATGGAAAAAACTCTTGAGCAGTTGTATCGTTATACGGAAATGGACTTTCGTCTGTTGGAAAAAATTCTCCATATTTATAAATATTCCCCATTTTATCTTTATGGGAATTTTCATTCATATGTTCAATAATCTTATTTCTCAATTCAAAATATTCTTCTTTGCTATATTGTTTATTTAGAATACAATATTGGTGCTTCTTTAAGCCAACACAACCAAACAAATCATGGGAATTTTCACAAAATAAACAATATTCTAAATTATTGCAATTTGTTATAGCCCAGTGTGACATTCGAATATTTATAACCTGATTGCCCCCTTGCAACACCTCATACATTAAAGATGAACTTTCCCCAAAATTTACAAAATCGTAAGTATCAGTCATTTTACCGGTAACAAAACTGCAAAACTTTGAATCCTCAATATTAAATCCAACAAAACATCTTTTAGCATTTTTTGTATCATTTAAATAATCTCCGTATGAATCAACATTACGCCAGCCATGTATATATTTCTGAGGGGATTTTAGTAAAATAACTTTTGTCTGTATATTTATATTTCTAATTATATCATGAGACAATGGCATGTATTCTTTAATCTTATTATTATAATCTTCTTTAGAATACGAAATATTAAAAATATAATTACTTTTATTTCTAAGATTTACACAGCCAAAACAATTATTACATCCTGTACAATTTTTTGAGAACCAAACATCACTACAACTTTCACAATCTACAGAATAAAATAATCTATAGCACTTATTACAATTGATAGTTTCATAACATAATTCAATTTCTTTTCCCATCAAATTATCCATGCTGTCTCTACTATGATTAACAAAACTTCCATAAATTACATTTTCACAATAATCACTATATGTAACCATATAGCAATTTTTTAACCATGAAACCATATTGGTATAATCTGAATTAGTGGTCGTACTATATAATCCAAATAAATTCATAATAGGAACTTTATGAAATAGATCATTAAGTTGATCAAAAAATGTTATAGAAAAATTAAAATTTTCTTCGTAAGAAATACCATCCCAAGAATCACCTGCCCAGCAGGGAGAACAATAAACATGAATATCTGATTCTATAGAAAAAACAGAAATTACTTGTTTATTACATTTTTCACAAATTCTATGATAAAAAGCTCTTTCATTCCTACGAGCTAATCTTCTAATCAATCTACATTCAGGACAAAAAGTTGGTGGAGGTACTTTCATTTTATTATAAAATGAAAAGTCATCAGGCTCAATTATAAAGTCTTTTTTACAATTCTGACAATTCTTCGTTTGTGATTCCATTACTTAATTATACTAAAATATAGTCCTAAATCGAAATCCCCAGATAGAGGCTAAGCCGCTATCTGGGGATGGTGAGGTGATTATATTCTTAAATTTATATTTGAATCTAATTCTTTATCGTTGTTCCAGTGAATGGTTCTCCTTTTAAATAGTTTTCAATGCTTTCTAAATCTTGACCAGAAATAAATGCAACTTCCATTCCTTCTTTTTCGGCCATTCCTGAGGCGATAGGATCGAAAGGAGTATTTGACCCCGGTCTCCAAATTGAAGATATGAATGTACGATATTTATCCCAAGTTAGATTTTCAAATTTTAAAGCATTGGGATTTAATTTTGGATCAGAATCATAAACGTAATCAATATTTGAAAGATTAATAATTTTTTTAGATCCTAATTCCTTAGCAACAAGAACAGCATCAGTATCTGTAGAGCACCCAGGTTGCCATCCTGCACCAATAATAATATTATCATTCATACTTTTTACTTTTGATGGATCAGTCAAAATTTCACTCGATGAATCATTACCAAAAGATAAACGTAGGAGCTGTGCATTTAATTGTGTTGAATAGATCCCAATCCAATCAAGCTCATTTTCTTTAATCCCTATTACTTTACCTAATGCTTCTTGATAAGCACGGCAAGTTTTTCCACCACCAACTATAATTACAAACTTTTTATCTTTCTTAACCCACTTCAAAATAATATCCCGAAATGCAGAAATAAATTCTGGATTTGGAATGTTGGGAATAACGATTGCGCCACCTAAGGATATAATAATTGTTTCTTTTTCTTGCATTTTATAAAAAATATGGATTAAGTATATTAATAATTTCTTTTTGGATCTCTTCTATACTTCCTTCCCCATCAATGGGTATATAAATATAGCCAGGTTGATTTTTTAAATATTCTATTGCTGGAGTTACATCTTTATCATACCAATCAAGTCTCACTTCCGTATTTTCTTCTGTATCATCAGATCTTCCTCTACCTAACATTCTTTTCTTAGATGTTTCTCGAGAAACAATAAAATCTAAAATTATTACATCATTTCGATTAAAAAATTTTAAAGCTCCATCTACTATTTGAGCTTCCTCTTCTCTTCTTGGATAACCGTCGATAAACATATGGTCTTCAGATTTTAAATCATTTAAAAATGCATTTCCCCAAAGTGAAACAGTAAGAAACAATGGTTGAAGTAATCCATTCTCTGTAATAACTTTCGATAAATTACTAGCGTATGTATTCTTATTAAAAAAGTCTCTAAATCCATCACCTGTTGAAAATGAAAAATGATTCCTATCGTCTTCTTTATTTAAATATTCTCTTAAAAGTTTTAATTGGGTGCCCTTTCCGCATCCGGACCTACCAAAGAATATAAATGTTTGTGGTTTATTTATCATCTTTCTATTATATACTAAAATAATTAAACATAAAAAAAGACCCAATTATAGGTCTTTTTTAATACTCTCTCATCGACAGTTGTGCTTCAATTTTCTTAATCAAATCCAAAACAACTGAGACAACAATAAGTAAGGCGGTACCTCCGATAGCAAATGCTGTTATTCCAGTAATGGCTCTCATGATTAAAGGAAGGACTGCTATTACTCCAAGGAATACTGCTCCAATGGTGGTAATACGATTTAAAACTCTTTCTATGTATTCACGAGTAGCTGGTCCTGGACGTATTCCTGGAATAAATGCTCCATTTTTCTGTAAGTTCTCTGCAAGCTGATTTGGATCGAAAGTAACAGCTGTATAGAAATATGTAAATAGAAATACAAAGATAAAATAAAACAATGAATATATCCAAGTATTAGCCACGAACCAAAGCATCCCAGATGATATAGCGTGAAGTATAGGATTTGTCATTCCGGCTAATGCATTACCGATAAGCTGAGGAAAAAGTAAAATTGAAAGTGCAAAAATAATTGGGATAACTCCTGCTTGGTTAACTCGAAGTGGTAAGTATGTCTGAGTTCCACCTGCAATATGATCTCCTCTGACCTGTTTCGCATAAGTAACAGGAATTGGACGTTCTGCCTCAGTCATAACAACAACACCTGCTACAATTAATACTCCAACACTTAAGAATAATAAATATAGTGGTAAATTAGAAACATTAAAAGTAAAGAGGAATTGTGAAATTTCTTTAGGAATATT
>Ga0302271_10004133_pt1 | contig 11770 bp, 8 predicted proteins | sample III_Bog_N1_1_FD_198767 | JGI IMG/M metagenome (GOLD analysis project Ga0302271, IMG submission 198767) | Peat permafrost microbial communities from Stordalen Mire near Abisko, Sweden - III_Bog_N1_1 | ecosystem: Environmental > Terrestrial > Soil > Wetlands > Peat | place: Sweden: Abisko... | reverse complement strand
GGGTCGCGGATTCGAGTTCCGTCTCCCGCTCACTTTTTGAGGCCAGAGTAGCTCAGGGGTAGAGCACTTCCTTGGTAAGGAAGGGGTCGGGGGTTCAATTCCCCCCTCCGGCTCAACAGGAAACTTGATTTATAATTGATTATAGATAAACTTAATTTAATACGCTTGGAGTTATGGCAAAAGAAAAATTTGACAGGTCGAAACCGCACGTGAATGTTGGTACAATTGGTCACGTTGACCATGGTAAGACCACCTTGACGGCAGCGATCACTATGGTCCTTGCCAAAAAGGGTCTCTCTGAAATAAGGGATTTTGACTCAATTGATAATGCCCCTGAAGAAAAGGAAAGAGGTATTACCATTAACACTGCTCATGTTGAATATCAGACTGCGAAACGTCATTATGCACACGTTGACTGCCCCGGACATGCTGACTATATCAAGAATATGGTTACAGGTGCTGCTCAGATGGACGGTGCAATTCTGGTTGTTGCTGCTGATGACGGCCCAATGCCTCAGACACGTGAACACATTCTTCTTGCACACCAGGTAAATGTACCTACTGTGCTTGTATTCATGAATAAAGTTGATATGGTTGACGACCTGGAACTTCTTGATCTTGTTGAAATGGAAGTTCGTGATCTTCTTAACTTTTATAAATTTGACGGAGACAATGCTCCTGTTATTCGTGGTTCTGCTCTTGGAGCAATGCACGGTGAGGCAAAATGGGAAGAAAAAGTAATGGAGCTGATGGATGCGGTGGATTCTTTCATACCTATACCTCCAAGAGAAAATGAAAAGCCATTTCTTATGCCGGTTGAAGACGTGTTCTCAATCACAGGTCGTGGTACTGTTGCTACAGGCCGTATCGAAACAGGAGTTGTCAATACAGGTGATGAACTTGAACTGATCGGACTTGGTGCAACAAAACGCAAATCAGTATGTACCGGAGTTGAAATGTTCCGCAAGATCCTCGACAGGGGTGAAGCCGGCGATAACGTTGGTCTGCTTCTTCGAGGTGTAGATAAAAAAGAGATCAAAAGAGGTATGGTTCTTGCCAAACCAGGTTCAATCACTCCTCATACAAAAATTAAAGCTGAGGTTTATGTTCTTAAAAAAGAAGAAGGCGGACGCCACACTCCATTCCACAATAAATACCGTCCTCAGTTCTATGTAAGAACTCTTGACATCACAGGCGAGATAACTCTTCCTGAAGGAACAGAAATGGTAATGCCTGGTGATAATGTGACCATTACAGTTGATCTTATCTATCCGGTTGCTATTAATGTTGGTCTTCGTTTCGCTATCCGTGAAGGCGGCAGAACGGTAGGTGCAGGACAGGTAACACAGATACTCGAATAACAAGGTTTTGGATATATATATGTAAGGTCCGGTCGCGACCGGACCCTACACAATATACGGGTGTAGCTCAGTTGGTAGAGCACTGGTCTCCAAAACCAGGTGTCGGGAGTTCGAGTCTCTCCTCCCGTGCAAAAAAATTATTACTATGAATATAAAAGGATATTTTCAGGAGTCATTTACAGAATTAGTTCACAAGGTGACCTGGCCAACGTGGAGTGAACTTCAGAACAGTGCTGTATTAGTTATGGTAACTACATTGATATTTGCCGTTTTAGTTGCCGGCATGGATTTTATATTCAGCAAGGGCATGCAATTCATTTACAGTTTGTTATACTAAACACGAAAAGGTACCAATGAGTGAGAACATAAAGAAGTGGTACGTGCTTCGGGCTATCGGCGGAAAAGAAAAAAAGGTTAAAGAATACATCGATAGTGAAGTTTTGCGTCTTAAACTTGAGGATTTTGTCTCACAGGTTCTTATCCCTACCGAAAAGGTTTATCAGATCAGGGCAGGGAAAAAAATCAGTAAGGAGAGAACATTTTTTCCCGGTTACGTTCTTGTTGAAGCTGTGCTGACAGGTGAGATACCTCACTTATTGAGGAACGTACCTAATGTAATCGGATTTCTGGGGTCTCAGGATGGAGAACCAGTCCCACTTAGAAAACCCGAGATTAACCGTATTCTCGGAAAGGTAGATGAACTGAATGCAAGCGATGAGGAACTGAATGTACCATTCTTTGTCGGTGAATCAGTAAAAGTGATAGACGGACCGTTCAATAGTTTCACCGGAATAATTGAAGAGGTGAATGAAGAAAAGAAAAAGCTCAAAGTAATGGTGAAAATATTTGGCAGAAAAACACCTCTTGAGCTTAGTTTTATGCAGGTGGAAAAAGAAAATTAACTGAAGATATTGATAGTTGTAATATTCATAATGCTTCCTGAATAACTATCAAACTCTCGCAATAAACACGCAAATTTTAAATTATGGCAAAAGAAGTTGCTGGACTTATCAAGTTACAGATTCGTGGCGGAGCCGCTAATCCATCACCACCAGTCGGGCCTGCATTAGGTTCCAAAGGTGTGAATATAATGGATTTCTGTAAGCAATTTAATGCGAGGACCCAGGACAAGGCTGGAAAAGTAATACCGGTAGTTATTACAGTTTATTCTGATAAATCATTTGAATTTGTCACAAAAACTCCCCCGGTTGCTGTACAGCTGCTTGAAGTTTCTAAAGCTAAGAAAGGTTCTCAGGAACCTAACAGAGATAAGATAGCTTCAATCTCATGGGAACAGGTCAAAACAATTGCTTCAGACAAAATGGAGGATTTAAACTGTTTTACAGTAGAATCCGCTATGCGAATGGTAGCTGGTACAGCCAGAAGTATGGGAATCACCGTTAAAGGAGAATTCCCCGTAAAATAATTAATTAGGAGAAAAAATGACTAAACTTACCAAGAACCAGAAGTTTGCTCTTGAAAAACTAGACAAGGACAAGCTTTATACATTGAAAGAAGCTTCTTCTTTGGTTAAGGAAATGACCAAAACCAAATTTGATGCTTCAGTCGATTTAGATGTAAGGTTAGGTATAGATCCGAGGAAATCCAATCAAATGGTTCGCGGCGTAGTTTCACTCCCTCACGGAACAGGTAAAGAGACACGTGTACTCGTGCTTTGCACCCCCGATAAGGAAGCAGAAGCGAAAGAAGCCGGAGCTGACTTTGTTGGTCTTGACGACTTTGTTGAAAAGATCAAAGGTGGTTGGACAGACATGGATGTTATAATAACCATGCCATCTGTTATGGGAAAGGTCGGTCAGTTAGGAAGAATCCTCGGTCCACGCGGACTGATGCCGAACCCAAAAAGTGGAACTGTTACTATGGAAATTGGTAAGGCTGTTAAAGAAGTGAAGCAGGGTAAGATTGATTTCAAAGTTGACAAAAGCGGAATCATTCATGCCTCTATCGGAAAAGTCTCATTCGAACCAAATAAGATCGTTGACAATGCAAAAGAGTTTATCTCAATTGTAAACAAACTTAAACCAGCTGCTGCAAAAGGAACCTACATTCGTAGCGTATTCATTTCCAGCACAATGAGTCCTGGGGTTAAGGTCGATCCAAAAGGGCTTGATGATTAATTAGTTAAGTTAAAACTTGAAGAAATAATGAGACGGGAAGAAAAAAATGCTATCATAGACAGCCTTGCTGAGAGATTAAAAGAGTTCAGCCACTTTTATCTGACTGATACTGCTCAGCTTAATGCCGCTGATACAAGTGACTTAAGAAGAAAGTGTTTCGAGAATGACATTAAACTTGTCGTTGTGAAAAATACTCTCCTCAAAAGAGCACTGGAGCAGTCTAATGGAAACTTTGATGAACTATATCCGGTTCTGAAAGGTACTACGTCCATCATGTTTACACAAACCGGAAATGGTCCTGCAAAACTTATAAAGGAATTCCGCAGAAAACATGATAAACCTGTGCTTAAAGGTGCATACGTTCAGGAATCAGTCTATGTCGGAGAAAACCAGCTTGAAGCTCTTATCTCCGTTAAAACTAAATTTGAACTGATAGGCGATGTAATTATGTTATTACAGTCACCGGCCAAAAACGTTATAGGCGCGCTCCAGTCAGGTGGAACAAAAATTCATGGTGTTCTTGAAACACTGTCAAAAAGAGAAGAGAAATAAAGTATAATCAAATTAAAAATCGATAAAAAATGGCAGATCTTAAGAAATTTGCAGAAGAACTGGTTAACTTATCTGTAAAAGAAGTAAATGAACTCGCAAAAATACTTAAAGATGAGTATGGTATTGAACCAGCTGCTGCTGCAGTAGTAGCCGCCGGACCGGCAGCCAGTGACGTAGTTGCTGTTGAAGAAAAATCAACATTCGACGTTATCCTTAAAGCAGCAGGCGGTCAGAAATTACAGATTGTAAAATTAGTTAAGGATATTACCGGCCTTGGACTGAAAGAAGCTAAAGCAGTTGTAGATGCTGCCCCTTCCCCAGTTAAAGAAGGTGTATCCAAAGATGAAGCAGAAGCAATAAAAAGTCAATTAGTAGAAGCAGGAGCTGAAGTTGAACTTAAATAAGTTATACCTGTTTGATAGGTTTTAGGTTTAGTCCCGATTTTTCGGGACTAGGCCTTTTTGTTCTTTAAATTATAAGTTCACTTAATCTTTTAATAAATGTCCTCAAAAAATACCGAAAGAATAAGTTTCGCATCCAGAAAAAATCAGCTTGAATATCCTGATTTTCTGGAGATTCAGTTGAAATCATTCGGTGAGTTTTTTCAGCTTGGAACTACTCCCGAAAACAGGAAAAGAGAGGGACTGTTTAAAGTCTTTACTGAAAATTTCCCGATCACTGACACAAGAAACAATTTCGTACTTGAATTTCTGGATTATTATATTGACCCGCCACGTTATACCATTGAAGAATGTATCGAACGCGGACTCACATTCAGTGTTCCGCTTAAAGCAAAACTAAAACTTTACTGTACCGATCCTGAACATGAGGATTTTGATACGGTTATCCAGGATGTCTATCTTGGTACAGTGCCATATATGACCGATCGTGCTACTTTCGTTATTAATGGCGCCGAAAGAGTTGTTGTTTCCCAGCTTCACCGGTCACCGGGTGTCTTCTTTGGCCAGAGCGTACATGCAAACGGGACCAAACTCTATTCAGCCAGAATTATTCCTTTCAAAGGCTCATGGATAGAATTTGCTACTGATATAAACAATGTGATGTATGCATATATCGACAGGAAGAAAAAACTGCCGGTAACAACACTTCTCCGTGCAATAGGTTTCGAAAGCGATAAGGAGATCCTTGAGATCTTTAACCTCGCGGAAGAACATAAGGTATCAAAAACAAATATCAAGAAACTCGTCGGACGTAAACTGGCTGCCAGGGTACTTAAGACATGGGTCGAAGATTTTGTTGACGAAGATACCGGCGAAGTTGTTTCAATTGAAAGAAATGAAGTAATCCTCGACAGAGAAACTGTTATCGAAGCAGAACATGTCGATATGATAGTTGATTCAGGTGCAAAAGCAATTCTGTTGCACAAGGATGATACAACTTTATCAGATTATGCAATAATATATAACACACTTCAGAAAGATCCTTGTAACTCTGAAAAAGAGGCAGTTATCTATATTTACCGTCAGCTGCGTAATGCTGAGCCGCCAGACGAGGCAACAGCACGCGACGTAATCGACAAACTGTTCTTCTCTGATAAGAGATATGACCTCGGTGAGGTTGGACGTTACAGGATTAATAAGAAACTTGGTCTTAACACAGAAATGAATGTTAAGATCCTTACCAGGGAAGATATTATTAAGATCATCGGTTACCTTATTGAACTTATCAACTCAAAAACCGATATCGATGATATTGACCACCTGAGTAACAGAAGGGTACGTACCGTTGGCGAACAGTTATTTGCACAGTTTGGCGTAGGTCTTGCCCGTATGGCCCGCACAATCCGTGAAAGAATGAATGTCAGGGATAACGAAGTGTTCACACCCGTTGATCTTATCAATTCAAAAACTCTTTCGTCAGTCATTAACTCATTCTTCGGAACAAACCAGTTGTCGCAATTTATGGACCAGACTAATCCTCTTGCTGAGATGACGCATAAACGTCGTATGTCAGCACTGGGACCAGGAGGTCTTTCACGCGAAAGAGCAGGTTTTGAAGTACGTGACGTTCACTATACCCACTATGGACGGCTTTGCCCTATTGAAACACCTGAAGGACCAAATATTGGTCTTATCTCCTCACTTTGTGTTTATGCCAAAATTAATACACTCGGATTCATAGAAACCCCTTATCTTAAAGTTAAGGATTCACAGGTGGATTTTGGTGAGGATGGAATCGTTTGGCTGAGCGCTGAAGAGGAAGAAGAAAAAATGATAGCACAGGCTAACGCTCCTCTGCTAAGTGACGGACATTTCCAGGAACTGAGAGCAAAATGCAGATATGAAGCTGATTATCCACTGGAAGAGGTATCAAAAATCGACCTGATGGATGTCGCTCCAAATCAGATCGCATCAATAGCTGCCTCATTAATTCCTTTCCTTGAACATGACGACGCCAACCGGGCACTCATGGGATCAAACATGATGCGCCAGGCTGTTCCCCTTATCAATCCGGAAGCTCCGATTGTCGGAACGGGTCTTGAAGCACAGGTGATCAGCGACAGCAGGATACTTTTCGCAGCTGAAGGTGACGGCGTGGTAGAATTTGTTGATTCAAATGAAATCGTTATCAGGTACACTCGTACCGATGAAGAAAAATTTGTAAGCTTTGACGACGATATCAAACGTTATACACTTCCTAAATACAGGAAAACAAACCAGAATACCTGTATCAATCTTGTTCCTATTGTCAGAAAAGGCGAAAAAGTAACAAAAGGACAGGTTCTCTCAGAAGGCTATGGAACCAAACATGGTGAGCTGGCTCTGGGCAGGAACCTGAGAGTGGCTTTCATGCCATGGAAGGGTTACAACTTTGAGGATGCTATTGTAATCAATGAGAAAGTTGTTCAGGAAGATTATTTCACTTCAGTTCATATTGATGAGTACCAGCTTGAAGTACGCGATACAAAGCGTGGTCTGGAAGAACTCACATCCGATATTCCAAACGTCAGCGAGGAAGCTACCAAAAATCTCGATGAAAACGGACTTATCCGTATAGGCGCGCACATCAGACCGGGTGACATCCTAATTGGTAAGATTACTCCTAAAGGGGAATCAGATCCTTCACCTGAAGAGAAACTCTTACGAGCTATCTTTGGTGACAAGGCCGGTGATGTAAAAGATGCTTCACTTAAAGCAGGGCCATCACTTGACGGCGTTGTAATAGATAAGAAGCTGTTCACCAGGGCTATCAAGGACAGAAAAGCCAAAGCAGTTGAAAAACCATTGCTCGACAAGATTGAAACAGAGTTCAACAGAAGCGCTGATGAACTTAAAGCAAGACTTGTAGACAAACTTTTTATCCTCGTCAATGGCAAGACATCTCAGGGAGTCAAAGATTACCTGAACGTTGATGTGATTCCAAAAGGAAGTAAATTCACTTTGAAGCAGCTTCAGGAAGTTGATTTTCTGAACGCTAATCCTAATAAGTGGACTACCGATAAAAAGAAAAATGACAGCATTAAACAACTCCTTCACAACTATATAATAAAATACAAGGAGATTGACGGCGTTTACAAACGCAGGAAATACAATATTACAATCGGGGATGAACTCCCTGCAGGTATTGTACGTCTTGCCAAAGTATACATAGCCAAGAAGCGTAAGGTTAAAGTGGGAGATAAGATGGCCGGCCGTCATGGTAACAAGGGCATTGTAGCCAGGATCGTAAGGGCTGAAGATATGCCTTTCCTCGAAGATGGCTCACCTGTTGATATTGTTCTTAATCCGCTTGGTGTTCCTTCGCGAATGAACCTTGGACAGATCTATGAGACTGTTCTTGGATGGGCCGGACAAAAGCTGGGACTTACCTTCTCAACACCTATTTTTGACGGTGCGACAATATCGCAGATCACAGAGTACACCGAAGAGGCTAAACTTCCGAGATACGGAAAAACTTACCTCTATGACGGTGGTACCGGCGAAAGATTCGACCAGCCTGCAACCGTAGGCGTTATATACATGCTTAAACTGGGTCACATGGTAGATGATAAGATGCATGCCCGTTCTATCGGACCATACTCTCTTATTACTCAGCAGCCATTAGGTGGAAAAGCCCAATTTGGAGGTCAGCGTTTTGGTGAAATGGAAGTTTGGGCTCTCGAAGCATTCGGAGCTGCTCACATCCTGCAGGAAATACTAACAATTAAATCTGATGATGTTGTTGGCCGTGCCAAAGCATACGAAGCAATTGTTAAAGGCGAACCAATGCCTTTACCTGGTATTCCTGAATCACTTAATGTTCTCCTTCATGAACTGAGAGGTCTCGGACTGAGCGTTATACTTGATTAAGTCAGGTATTACGCCAGGTTTTTGAATTTTAGTTTTAGAATAAAAAATATTCAGCATATGTCATTCAGAAGAGATAACAAAACAAAGACCAGTTACTCAAAAATCTCAATAGGTCTGGCTTCACCTGAAGAAATACTTGATCGTTCAAGTGGTGAAGTGCTAAAGCCTGAAACTATTAATTACCGCACATATAAGCCTGAACGCGATGGATTATTCTGCGAAAGGATTTTTGGTCCGGTAAAAGATTACGAGTGCCATTGCGGAAAATACAAGAGAATCCGTTATAAGGGTATCGTTTGCGACCGTTGTGGTGTTGAGGTAACAGAAAAGAAAGTACGCAGGGAAAGAATGGGTCATATATCACTGGTTGTCCCGGTAGCTCATATCTGGTATTTCCGCTCATTGCCAAATAAAATCGGTTATCTGCTGGGTCTCCCGACCAAGAAACTCGATTCAATAATTTATTATGAGAGATACGTAGTTATTAATCCCGGTATCAAAGCTGTGGATGGTGTTAAGTATCTTGATTTTCTTACAGAAGAGGAATATCTCGAGATTACTGAATCACTTCCAAAAGAAAACCAGTATCTTGAAGATAATCACCCCGATAAGTTTGTTGCCGATATGGGTGCTGAAGCTCTTTATAAGCTTCTCGCACGTATCGATCTCGACGAAATGTCATATTCACTTCGTCACAGGGCAAACACTGAAACTTCACAGCAGCGTAAAAATGAAGCTCTTAAGAGACTTCAGGTTGTTGAGGCATTCAGGGATTCAAAAAATGTAAACAAACCTGAATGGATGATCATTAAGGTTGTTCCGGTTATTCCTCCTGAATTGAGGCCGCTTGTACCTCTCGATGGCGGACGTTTTGCAACCAGTGACCTGAATGACCTTTATAGAAGGGTCATTATCAGAAACAATCGTCTGAAAAGACTTATCGAGATCAAAGCACCGGAAGTAATCCTGCGTAATGAAAAACGTATGCTCCAGGAAGCTGTCGATTCTCTGTTTGATAATTCGAGAAAAGCAAATGCAGTAAAAACAGATGCAAACCGTCCTCTTAAATCACTCAGCGACAGTCTGAAAGGAAAACAGGGAAGGTTCCGTCAGAACCTGCTCGGTAAAAGGGTTGACTATTCTGCGCGTTCAGTGATCGTGGTTGGTCCGGAACTCGGATTGCACGAATGCGGTTTGCCAAAGGATATGGCTGCTGAATTATATAAGCCCTTTATTATCCGTAAACTTATTGAACGGGGTATTGTTAAAACAGTTAAATCAGCCAAGAAAATTGTTGACAGAAAAGATCCTGTTGTTTGGGATATTCTTGAAAACGTTTTGAAAGGTCATCCTGTTCTGCTGAACCGTGCACCTACATTGCACAGGCTTGGGATACAGGCTTTCCAGCCAAAACTTATTGAAGGAAAAGCTATTCAGTTACACCCGCTTGTCTGTACAGCTTTCAACGCTGACTTCGACGGTGACCAGATGGCTGTTCACCTTCCTCTGGGCAATGGCGCCGTGCTTGAGGCTCAGATGCTCATGCTTGCTTCACATAATATTCTTAACCCTGCAAATGGTGCTCCTATAACCGTTCCGTCACAGGACATGGTTCTTGGTCTCTATTATATTACAAAGGGAAGAAAGAGTACTGAAACAGAAAAAGTGAGGGGTGAGGGTCTGATCTTCTATTCACCTGAGGAGGTAAATATAGCATACAATGAAGGCGTTATTGACCTTCACGCTTATATAAAAGTTAAAGCCAATGACAGGAAAGATGGTGAATTAATAAACCACCTTATTGAGACTACTGTGGGCAGGGTCATATTCAATCAGTTTGTGCCTGTTGAAGTAGGCTATATCAATGAAATCCTTACAAAAAAATCTTTAAGGGATATTATCGGAAGAGTTCTGAAACTTGCCGGTACTGCTAAAACTGCTGATTTCCTTGATGCAATTAAAAACCTTGGGTTCTATTCAGCATTTAAAGGAGGATTGTCCTTCAATCTCGACGATGTAATCATTCCTGAAGAAAAAACAAAATTCGTTAACGAAGGATACGAGCAGGTTGAAGAAGTGCTGAATAACTATAGCATGGGATTCATTACAAATAACGAACGTTACAATCAGATAATTGACATCTGGACACATGTTAATGCAAGGCTTACACAGACACTGATGAAACAGCTGTCGACTGACAAGCAGGGATTCAATTCAGTGTATATGATGCTTGACTCAGGTGCCAGGGGTTCAAAGGAACAGATACGTCAGCTTTCAGGTATGAGGGGTCTTATGGCCAAACCTCAGAAATCAGGCGCAACAGGTTCGGAGATTATCGAAAACCCTATCCTCTCGAACTTTAAAGAGGGACTTTCGGTTCTTGAGTATTTCATTTCTACCCATGGTGCCCGTAAAGGTCTTGCAGATACTGCTCTTAAAACAGCTGATGCAGGTTATCTTACCCGCCGTCTTGTAGACGTTTCACAGGATGTTATTATAAATGAAGAAGACTGCGGAACCCTTCGTGGTCTGATAGCTACTGCAATTAAGAAAAACGAAGAAGTAGTTGAATCTTTATACGAAAGAGTTCTTGGCCGTACAACAGTTCATAATATTTACAATCCGCTGACCGGAGAACTTATTGTTGAATCTGGACAGGAACTTACCGAAGACCTGGCCAAGAAAATCGAAGATTCTCCGATTGAACAGGTTGAGATCCGTTCGGTTCTTACATGCGAATCCAAAAAAGGAGTTTGTGCAAAATGCTATGGACGTAACCTGGCAAACGGAAGAATGGTACAGAAGGGTGAAGCTGTTGGCGTAATTGCCGCACAGAGTATCGGGGAACCAGGAACTCAGCTGACACTCCGTACATTCCACGTTGGAGGTACTGCTTCAAATATCACCACCGAATCGAGGCTTATTGCACGATATGGTGGTATTGCAGAGATCGAAGAGATCAGGACAGTTCCTAAAAAAGATGTTGAAAAAGGCGATATTGATATTGTAATCGGAAGGCTTGCAGAATTAAGAATTGTTGACAAGAAAACAGGTATTGCCCTGACAACTCATACAATTCCTTATGGTTCAAAGCTTTACATTAAGCCTGGACAGGAAATTGAAAAAGGAAAACTGATTTGCGAATGGGATCCTTTCAATGCCGTAATTATTTCTGAAATGGCAGGAAAGATCGGATATGACTTCCTTATTGAAGGTATAACATTCCGTGAAGAATCTGACGAACAGACAGGTTTTAAAGAAAAAGTTATTATAGAGAGCAGAGATAAAACCAAGAACCCGGCTATTAAAATCTTAAATCCAAAGGGTGAAGAACTCAGGGTATATAACCTTCCTGTCGGATCTCACCTTGTTGTTGATACGAATAAAATGGTTGAAGCAGGTGAAGTAC
>Ga0302271_10004131_pt1 | contig 11773 bp, 13 predicted proteins | sample III_Bog_N1_1_FD_198767 | JGI IMG/M metagenome (GOLD analysis project Ga0302271, IMG submission 198767) | Peat permafrost microbial communities from Stordalen Mire near Abisko, Sweden - III_Bog_N1_1 | ecosystem: Environmental > Terrestrial > Soil > Wetlands > Peat | place: Sweden: Abisko... | reverse complement strand
AAGCCGGCCGCCCGATTCTATTTCTTTCATTTTATCAGGACTACCGGTAAGTAAAATTCTAATCGCTCGAACCTGAGTCTTTGATATCTTTCTGGAAATACCCGCATTATCTATTCTATGTTGAATTGCTTGTGAGCGACTCGCGACCCCTTCAGGGAACATTATAAGTTCTTTGTTTAGATGAGTGCGTAATGGGTCGGCATTCGCCGGTGATATAGTTCTTTCAATATGCATTGACATTCCAGTATCGGGTCCGGATGCTTTTTCTAAGTGGAGAACAGCGTAGGGCATATCGTTTTTTAGCTTGGGTTTTGTATTTGTAAAATCGTAGATTTTTCTTGGGTTTCCAAAGGGGAGATCCCCTTGGCTTAGTGGGCTTTTTTAGTGTAGTGCAACGTAGCGTAAAGAAAATGCCCTAATAAGCTATGGCATTATTTATAATGCCGATTGATCGCAATGGAGTTAAAGATTTGTGGATTATTAAGTCATTTGAATCGATAGGTGCCCAGTTTTTTAATACGTGTATTTTGATATTTTGGGTTGCAAATGTATGAAATCTATTTGAGAAACATGAATGTTTTTCACAATAATAATCTTTAAAATTTCATTTTCATGGATACAATACATTCCTGATTCTGTGACAAAATTTGTTCCTTCAAAACGACCGCCTAAGTCTAACTTAGGCGATTCTTCATTATCTAACCATGAAACGACAACTCTTTATTTTGTTGACTAATATAAGAAGACACGCCTAAATTGGCGACTCTAAACTCTTCAGGACAATCTAAATTTTCGATATCTCTACATACTTTATTGTGTTCTTTTCCAAATATCTCAGAAGTTATTAAAGAAGTTGTAATGTTTAAACCTTTTGGGTTTGTTTTTACTAATGATTCCATTGTATGTATATTTTGAGGGTAAAAAATAAAAGGCAAAGAAAATAATCGCATGTTGTGACAGTTTGCGACTAAATTCAATGCCTTTGTAAATTTCTTTGGCCGGAAACTGTTTTCAAATGAATATGATCTATTTAAAAACTTAGTTCCAGTCTTTGTAGAAATTTATTCTTTTGATTTCTCTTTGTGTGCTTCAAATACAACATTATCAATGGCCCAAAACAATTTAGTATCTACTTTAGAACGAATCTGTCTTAGGATAGTGTCCATAATATAAAAATTCTTCAACATGGCCGATTTATTGTTTTCTGGGAGTTCTTCGGCTATTTCTATTGCTAAGGCCAATTGCTGATCCATTATTTCAAAAAAGTTTAAAATATCAGTTCCATGTGTTTGTGTGCAGCTTTTAAGAATAGTAATCTCTTCAGTTAGTTCATTGAAGTCTATTTGTTTCATATTACTCATTTGTTTTCATGTTTTGACATCAATAACTGCATTTTTGTTTCTCTTTCGACAAGTGAGGTTAAGTGTATGATCAAATCTTTTGCGACTTCCATTGACGTTTCTAACTCTGTCGGTTTTATATACGATATTGAAATTTCAGATATTTTGACTAGCTCTTCATGGTTTATTGAGATAACCTGTTCTCCTACTAAAATATTATATTCCAGATTACGAATACCGGAATCTATACGGGTATCAATTGCTTTAATAAGTACTGATCTATTGCCGGATGTAATTGTTGTCATTTATTAGCTCCTTCCATTTTTGAGGTTAAATTGTTATTGCTATTCGGATTTAAATATTCATTATTTTCAAGGGCATAGACAAGATTATCAATATTTAAAAAAAGCTCATCAGTCACCTTATCTCCAACTATTTTCAATATTGTACCCATTTGCCATAAATTTTCATATGCAATATCGTTCATATCAACTTTAAGTAATTCTAACCTTTCTAATGTATCACCTATTTGTTTTTTCATAATTCTAAACAAGTTGGTAATATCATAACCCTCAGATTGGTCGTATGATTTCAGAAAATCGATTTCTTTAGCAAACTCTTCACTAAAAACTTGCACTTCTGTTTTTTTAGTTGTCTCCATGATTGTAATTGTATTTGACGTTTATATTAAATGATTGATACTAAATTTAATTTTTTGAAACAGCGAAATTCTTGCTTTTCCGTATCAAAATAAGTCTGTACGGTTTCGTTTTTAGCCATTTTGTTTGGGCTGGTGATAGTTGATGTGTATTTCCTATTTAAAGTTCCCCATGCTTCTCGTATTGATCCATCAACCTTTTGGAAGTAGAACTTTACTACGCCTTTTTGCATCTTTTGAACTAACTTGTAGTTTATCCAGGCACATCTCAAACATTTTGAGAAACATTCACCGGTGATACGGTAGAAACTCCAAGCGGACTTCATGATTTGAGATAAATTTTCTATCTTCATGGCTGTAATAATTTGCTGTTTTAATCTCCCTTGTAGCAACTTGAATTATAATAGGCTGCCATTGTCTCAGCTGTTGCACTCCAGGCAACAGAAATACTATTTTGAGTGGTAAGCAACGATTCTGACAAGGCCAGCTTGTTAGAATCGTTTTTGATAGCTTCTTTCATCTCGCGCCAAACAGTTATCAAAGCATAAGACAGTGAGTAACATCTCGTTTTTACCAAATACCAAGCACGCTTGAATAATCTGCTTTTGTTGATTGGGTTATTTGTTTTCATGACTTTGTGATACTTTGTGTTATTATTTCGACACAAAGATACATATAATATCACGATGAACAAATTATTTGAACAAATTATTTGATATTTAATGTTATTTAATACTTTGTTTGTGATTATATAAGTTACATTTTGTATTTTTGTACTCAAACATATAATATCACAAACTATGAATCTACGCGTAAAAGAAATTTGTAAATCAAAAGGTATTACTATTGGTGATCTGGCCGAAAAGATGCCAATGGCAAGAGAAAGTTTGAGCCGGGCAATAAATGGTAATCCAACGCTTGACACATTAGAGAAAATAGCTCAAGCTTTAGAGGTGCCGGTATCAAATTTATTCGATGTTGAATCTGAATTGTATGGATTATTGTTGTTCCGGGGTAGAACCTATAGAATAGACAGTGATCAAGCATTACAAACATTCCTAACCGATTACTCAACCGGACCGGTTATTGAACATGAGTAAATTAATATCGAATCAATACACAAAATGAATCGGTTAGTACTAAAACTAACCGATTCTTTCTTTTAAATACCGTTAAACAACTAATTGACCGGTATTATTTGTACTCGACATACTGTTGAAAATGACATAATCTTTATTTTCACTGAAACTCAGGGACAATTTTTTTTTGCGTTTTTAATGCTATTTTAGTTGCATGTAAATATTTCATCCAGTTTCAATTGAATTAAAAACTGCAAAAGTAGCTGATTTCGTGATTTTTCATAGTATTAGATTTATTGTTATAGAAAAGTCGAGTTTATACAGGTTCTACTTTTGTTTCATTATGAGTAGCAACATGTTTGTATAATTTGGGGATAAATGTATTTTCCGCCTTTTTTTTATAATTGTACCTTGGTAATTATAAAATAATTGTACTTTTGTTGAAATCTAAAAATCAAATACTATAAAATCATGAGTAAATCAACAGAAAAAGCTGTAAAACAAATAAAGGCAATACAACCTAAAAAAGTAAAATTAAGAGCTTTTGAGATACCAAATAAAGAACTTGACAAGTCAAAAAATGATTTACTAAAACACCTGAACAAAAGGTTGGTTGAAAATAAAAGTAAGGCAAATGATAGAATGATGATTCTAAATTTAGAAGATGAAAATAAAGAGGAAGATCTTTTATCATTTTATAGAATTACCAAAAGCTATATTTGCGGATCAATTATACGAATTTTTTATGCCGATGAAACATCAAAGATCCCAAATGACTTTCTTGATCACGAACAAATCACGATGTCAGAACTTGAAAAAGATAGTGCCACAACCCAGAATATGAGATTCAAAGAACACTATTATTTTTTCATGAATGATTCTTATTTGATTTCTAATTTTCAATCTAATTCTCACATTAAAAGATTTCAAACATATATTAATTGGTTAATTCAAATTGAAAGAGGAGATGTAATATATGAGTTCACTCCTAAAGTTCAATCTGTAGACAAATTTCATCTTTCTGAAATAAAAAATATTGAAGTTAAAGATTCGGCAATATATAAGGATGATGATTCAAAAATAAAGTCAAACTCATTACTTACATTAAAAGATGATTTAATCAAACTGTTTTTAAATGATGTATCGGACTTTGATGAGATTAAAAAACAACAAATTGTTTCTGCGCAACTACTTCTAAAATTTAGCAAACCAAAGGAAATGAAGAAAGAAGCGTATGAAAAAATTATGGGTGCATATCTGAAACCAATTTCAGAAACAGATGATGTCGTTTTCACTACAAAAAAGGGAAAAAAGATTAATGGTTCAGATATATTAATGACTAAGGATGTATTGATTGAACTTACAGAATCTAAAATGATAAGTGAGGAGCAATTATTACAGGAAATGGAGTTATTTATTCAAGAAATAAAGAAATGAAAACTATTGTAAGAACAATAATAGTTATAGTACTATCGACTATATTGTCTGTCTTTATCAAAACTGTCCCTGGAGAGTTTTTTATTTCAACGATATTCAATGTCTCTGGAATAATGTTTTCCGTTGGATTAGGTCTATTAGTGACATTTAATCTTAATGGATTGAAAAACAAATCTGTTATTAGAGATATTCGAGATAACCTAAAGGTTGTTAGAAGTTCATTTATAATCCATTTTTCAATGACAACAATCGTGTATCTACTTACTAAATTGTTGTCAGACTATAAGTTCACAGATTTGTCATTTTGTGGGTTGAATGCAAATATAAATTGGACTATAGTATTTTGTATTTTGATGATATACAGTATTATCTATTTTGTGATAAATTTCTTTTCGATACAAAAGTTGAACGAAAAGATATATGATGAATTGAATAAATGATGAGTTGCGAGAGAAAAATATTATTAGACAAAAAGGGTCGACTCAAGTAAATGAGTCGGCCCTTTTTATTTATCTATAATTAACCCGAGGATGCACCAGAAAGAAATTCTATTTCATTGTATTATAGACTTGAATATTTTGTTCTCTGTAACAAGGTTTTGTATGTCAAGCATTCTTAATGCTGTCTCTACTTCGGAGCGCTTGAAGTAAACTTTTCCACGCTTAGGGTTTCCTGTAGGGTATCCGGTAATCCATCCTTTGTGCCGAAGGTCATCAATAATACGTTGAGTGTGTTTTTTGTATGCCTGTTGCTGGGTGAGTACGTCATTAAGTAACCCTAGTTCATTTAGCGTATTGTACACGCCGATCTGCATTGCAGCGGTAATAATTTGTTCTAATTGTCGATCTTCCATTTTGTAGTGGCTTGTTTGAATTTATCTATAATTTGCGAGTTGGACTTTTATCAAACCCCTGATAACTCTTTATCAAGGTTGCCTTTATTCGTTTTATGTTTAGTCCGACAAATATATAAATAATTGGGATACAAAGGATGGTTGATGATTGCTTAACAAGAATTTTTTGTTGTGTTTCGTAAATCTCTTGAACTATTTTGAATGATTCACCGGTAAATGAGATTCTACCATCTGAAATCTATATTCATACTTTAAAAAAGCAAAACGGTTTTTCTAGGTTCCTAGAAAAGCCGTTTTGATAAAATTATTGAAGCTTAGTATTTAATTAGTCACCTTATGTGTACACAAAGGATATTACCAATTATTTTTTTTTTCATTTACCATTATGGTTGATAATTGACTCCTTAATTCAAAGATTATCAATTCTAGTTTGTTAGATACAGATGACTGGATATCACGCAGCACATCGGTCGCATTATATGACCCATTAAATAAGGGATACATAGAATTTCCAGAATCATCCAATACGTCATTTATATCAACAGTCCATTTATATTTACCGTTTTTTAAATTGAAAGTGATTGTATATTTACATATCGCATCATTATTTTCTCTATAATAGTAAATGAAACTTTTCTGTGCTCTGATTATAATTTTACTCCCATCCGGACTAATGTATTTAATGACTGATTTTGGGTCTTCATATGTCTCCGCTATCCATTCATTTATATGCTTATTTATTGCTTTTAATTCTATGTTTTTACATATAACTACATCATCGTATGTTGGAAAACTATCATTTTCAACAACAACTCTACTATTTGAATTGCTTGAATAAATATTTTTATTATCGGTTATTTTTATTGATTTGTCTCGATTTATCTTGATATCACTATTTGAAATAGTCTTGAACTTAAATTCTTCTTTGTTTTGACTAAATCCAGCTACCGAAATAAAAAGCATTACCGCTAAAATAATTTTCTTCATAATAATTAGCTTAATTGATTAGATTGTAAAAATAGTAAAAATAATTTAGTGACGCTATATAAACAACAAAATGCACACCGGTATAGTGTGCATTTTTAATTAAGATTAAATAAGTGATTATCTTTGAAATACTCATCTTGTTTTAAAATCACGTGAATCATAATCGCGCGGATCGTAATCAATATCTCTTGAACTATCACGCGTAATACTTTTTATGAAAAATGTTGCTGAAGTCTTTTGATCTGCTCCCCAATAATGGGATAATTTCTTTATAAATCCATTGTAAACTTTTCCATTGAGAGAGCAGCTTACTAACCCATTTTTCTCCGTTGGTAAATCAACTATTTCACCAATATCACATTCTAGTATGTCCGGTGTAAATAGCGATGAACCAACAATAATATCTGCTTTCTCCGAAACTCCATTAATTGAAATATCAGCATTCCCAAGTCCGGAAGTGAATTTCAAAACCGATGTAGACATACCCAGTAAACTTGCGTTTCGTTCCAAGCATTTACGAGGTGAAAAAATAGCATTGAACATTGTATCGGTACTCGCGACACCGGTGATTACAGCATTTCTATCAAGGATGAATTTTCCGTTATCCGGGATAACATGTACAACGAATATTCCATTGTCTGATTGATCATCCGTACTGTTCTTTTTATACTGTTTATCAGATAGCAATTGGAACCCATAGGCATCAGTCCGATATGGAGAAGTCAGATCAAGGACGTTTATCACATTTTTTACTCCTGTACTCCATTCCTCTAAAAATCTAAACTCATCAACTCCGTTTATTGATTGGTATTGAATAAGTGCAATACCAATTTTTACACCGGTGTACATATAATCTTGATTTTTCGAAAATTTGAAGTTATTTATCTCGGGTATGACTAATGCGGGTTCGGATGAAAAGAACTTATCCCGGAGTGAAAAACGAATAGTGTTTCCGTCAATGTCATATTCATAACCCCAACATGATTTCATATAAGTAGAAAAATCACTGAATGAAGTATGCAAATACTGTTTTTCGAAATTACGGATACTTTCGCCGGCAGCTATCCTAATATTTTCATCATGTTCGTCAACAAGCGCAGTGTAAACTCCGCTTGTTTCAGTAAGATTATCAACTAATGCCTGGACTAGTTTCCTTTCACTGACAATCGGAATAGAAATATTTGCTTTTGGCATTGCAAGCCATTCTATTTGGATGGATCCACCGCTCTCAAATTCAAATTTATTCAGTGTAAGATGCGCTGTTAGAATTCCAGCATCAACATGATGCTGATAATCTAGTTCCAGATAGTAATTAAGGCCATCGACATCATTTAGAATTGTTTTAGTTACATCAATATTTATATGATAATCAACGTTATTTCCTCCACCAAAAGTACGAAGTGACGTTCTCTCTTGAGTATTTGCGCAAACTAGGTATAAGTAGGCTATATTAAGTGGATATCCAAAATTTACATTGAGTGTTGCTTTCAAAGAAAACGTAAATTGTTTTGCAAACTTTGATTGAATTAGATAATGTTTATACTCGTTATTATTATAGCTATACCAATCAGATCCATTCCACTCGCGTATATCGTATAATCCACCAGTTAAAGGGAACGGTTTTGCTAATACCTGGCTACCTTGAGTAAAAGGGTTATTATAATTTGCATTTACATCCTGATCAGAGGCATAAATAGATAGGTAAAGAGGCCCACTATAATTTTGAAGAGCGCTATTCAAAGTGGGATATCCAATTATCTCACCTGTAGTCCATGTAAGCGTTTCTTTTATCTCTAATCCATCATAATCAAGCGTATCAGGGGTAAGCGTTTCGACAGGAATATCGTACTTTTGAGAAGCATTAGATTTGATCATTTCTTTCAATCCGTTCTCGTTTGCTTCTAGTTCTATAGTCGTATTTGTGCGAGTATAGGTAGCAAAATTTAGGTCAAGAACTACTTTTTGTTCGTAGCTCCATAAATCGGGGAATGTGTCTTTACGAACACTTACAACTAATTTCGCATGAGCTTTCAAACCTTGTGTATCGTTAATCTCCTGTACAATTTCATATGATTCACCGGTAAATGATATTCCACCGTCTTGTAGTTGGATAAATGCACCGCTAATTCCATCGCGAACAATGTCCGTCGAAAAGGATTTCCAATTTGCAAAATCAGCAGTAACATCAACCGATTGTGATACTGAATTATCAGTATACTGTAAAACGTATTTTATTTTTGGTGGGGTCACATGGTTTCTCATGAGTTAATATATAATAGGATTCATATTGATAGTTGTATTTTTAATGAGCAGTTAATTGGGAATGACCCGGTTTAGTCATTCCATCCACTTTTTTTGTTACTTTTTATTGCATCTACTATTTTAAGGTTCGTACTTACCATATTTTCCATATTCCTATCTAAATTATTCAGTTTACCAAGTTGATTAATTTGTCTTTCAGTCTGTTTGACTAACGAACCCATTTGTTTACGCATAAGCGCGTCATTGTAGGCATTAATCTCAATACTTGGTGTAGTTGCATACATAGATCGAATTGAAGCATCAAAAGCCATTTCTTGAATTGCTTTATCGTAGTCCGGGAATACCTTTGTATGAATAGGAAGACTCATTACCGTTGGAACCTTTGGAGTTTTGATAATACTACCCGATGGAGTAACGGCCATCTCGTGCTTTCCACCATCTCCTAAAATAGCATTACCACCAATATGATCATTGGTCCCAAGAGCATACGCCGGAATCGGTTTTGAAAGTACAGCACCTAATTCCAGCGCTCCCATAGCCCCAATTATTATTGATAATGGTACATTTGGAAGTGCTTCTACTACTGCTGTAGCTGTATTCAATAGGATATTAAATACAGACATCTCTTTATCAAACTTTGCCTGTTTGATTTTAGTTTGCTTCGCTTCTTCGTTTAGCTGATCCTCTCTTGCTTTTGCTTGATCATCTATAGAGGCTTTTCTGGCATCGGCTTCTTCCTGAGATAATACACCGGACTTAAATTTTTTATCTATGGCATCGGTCTCGGCGGCTGCCGCTTCGGTATTAGCCGTTTTTAGCGCATCAATTTTATCCAGTTGTTCCTGGAACTGATTATCTCCGATTTCTTTTATTGCAGAAGCAGAGGTTTTGATAAGTTCAATCAATTTCTTTTGAAGAGCTTTCTCAGATTGCAGTTTCTTATCTGCTATTTTAGCATCACGTTGCTGTTTTTTATCTGATAATTCTTGTTCAAGTTTTGTAGTATCTTTACCTTGTTTCTTTAAATTTTCAATCTCTTCCTCACTAAGCCAAATCTGATTTGAAAGTTGAGCATCTGCTCCACGTTCTTTAATTTCAGCTATGTCCTTTTCATACTGAGATGCAGATAATTTTCCTTCAATATACTCACGATTTTTTTCTTCAAGAGCATCGTTAGTTTTTTTAGTTTCAATATTACTTACTCTACTCTTGAAATCAGAGTTTTTAGATTCTTTTTGAGAATCCTCAAGGGCTGCACGTTGAGCTTTTATATTAGCCAACGTTGTGTTTAATGCAGTTATAGTTATTTCTCCATTTAAGTATCTTGATCGTGCTATTTTTTCATCTGCATGAGCTTGTATTTCAAATAGAGTACTAGTAATATGTTGTTGATATGCAAGAGATTTATCACCATAATCCTGAGTCGATTTTACTTGAGATTCTTGGAATGATTTTTCTTCATTCAGATATTTTACAAACCATTTTGATTTTATATCGAAAAGGCCTTTTTGGCGTTCCAATTCATACTGAACAAATAGGTCTGTTTTTTTTTGCTCTGCTTCGGTGATAGCAATACTAATCTTATTGAAATCCTCCTGAGCCTGTGCTTTTACTTTGGGATCTTTAGTTTGGTGAACCACTGCGTTAATATCAGATTGTTGTGTTTTAAGATCGGCTATATAGTCTGTAACTTTTTTCTTTTTCTTATCAATAGTTACATCAAATGCAGCAATTTCATTTTCCTGCATATTCTGAATAGTTTTGGCCTCAGATTCTTCCATAGCAATATCCCACTCAAATTGTTTAATCTTAGCAGCTTTATATATTTTGTGTTGGCTTGCATCAAGTTTGCCGCTTTTAATACCATTTTCCTCTAATTCTTTCAGATAAAGATTATAGTATTCTTTGTATTTTGCACTCATGGTACCTTGGTGCTTTGCAATATCATCGAGTTGGCGTTTACGTTCATTCAATTCAATCGTTTTCATTTCATTTGCAAGATTCTTTCTTTTCTCTATTGCTCCTTGCATTGAATAAGCAGTACCAAATATGCCACCAACATTCACGTTATCTGTCATTCCTTTTTTTGAATTGACCTTTGCTTCTTCTATGGCTTTACCAATGGCCTCGTATTCTTCCCAAAGTCCTTTTGCATCTTTACCGGCATTTCTTAGTAATTCCTGCTGTGATTTAGTCTGAGCATCTACATAAGCAACCATATCCTTTTGACTTTGACCAAGGAAAGCATTTGCATAGGCCATTTTCATCATAGCATCAATATACGCATCCTTTTTACTTGCAATTATATCAAGTGCCTGGCCTACACTGGTAGCCTTACCAAAGTTTTCACCAAGTCCTTTGTTATATTTATCCAATGCGAGTATTTCTTCTTCATGATTACCCTTAGCAGCTGATAGTTGTACATTCATTTCTTCAACTGACTTAACGGCATCGGCATACACTCCACCACCGTCTTTCATAGTTTTATGAATCATCTGTTGAGCGCTGTTTAAATCATATAATCTTGACGTAAGTGAACGAACTACTTTATCACCTGCAAATAGGTTTGAAGCCCACTTTAATATTTCGGGACCAAATGCTACGAATAAAGCAACGCCTACAGACATTATCCCTGTAAGTCCAAATATTGACTGGCCGAGTAGCTTCATCATCGAAGCAGGTTTTACGTCAGTTTCTCCGGCTTTGAATGCAGCAGTAAGTAATTTTTGCTCAGCAGAAACAGACTTTATAGATTCAGCAAGAGGAATAAGGTTATTTGATAGGGACATAATGAATGTTCTACCAGATATCCCGGCATTCGGTAACTCTTTCAAAATTTGGCCAATATTTATACCCATCATTTTAGTGGCAGAAGAATAATTCCCTACATTACGGGTAAAATTACCGAGTGACCCTTCAGTACTTTTTAGCGCATTTGATTGCTCAAGTATGCTTGCTTGCATTGCTTTACCACCAGCAGTATTTTGCTGTGCTGCCGAAAGTTTACTATAAGCCTTATAATTTAAATCAAATTGTGCCGACAGCTGCTCACGGCTCCCAATTTCAGCATTATTTGCAGCGAGTACCAATCTATTGATAGCATTAGCCTGAGATTTACTCATATTCATTTTATCAACAGAAATACCCTCTTTTGCTA
>Ga0302271_10004130_pt1 | contig 11775 bp, 10 predicted proteins | sample III_Bog_N1_1_FD_198767 | JGI IMG/M metagenome (GOLD analysis project Ga0302271, IMG submission 198767) | Peat permafrost microbial communities from Stordalen Mire near Abisko, Sweden - III_Bog_N1_1 | ecosystem: Environmental > Terrestrial > Soil > Wetlands > Peat | place: Sweden: Abisko... | reverse complement strand
CAATTACTACACTTATAATTTTTTTTAATGATAACTCTGGCTTTTTAATTTTTATTTTCTCCGATTTAATTTCTTCCTGAATAGGAAAAGGAATCGTTGCTTGAACTATTGTTGTTGCTGCCACTTCTGAACTTGCAACCGTAGCCCCTCCGCAATTCTCACAAAATGTATCTGTATCTGTTTCTATTCTACAACGTGGACAATACATAAAATTACCTCCTTTTATAACTTAAATATTTTTTCTTATGTTCATGGATCTAATTCTAAATATAAGTTTATAATTACATACTTTTATTGTTATTAATGGTTTGTACTCTTTCCATGTAGTTTGAAGACCATGCGTAATTATCAGTTGAAAGTTCTCTATTCTTACCTAATACATTATCAAAATAATTAATTCTATATGATACAAGTGGTCTTAATTCAACAAATAACTTGGAAACTTCCTTGTCAGATAATTTAAAAGCATATAGTTTTTCAAGATAGCTTGTAATGTCAGTTGAAAATCCTGCTTTATGTGTTGCTCTATCAGCCTTTATAAATATCTTTCTTTCATAAAACATATATGGCATGTTAGTCCATTTTCGAGTTAATTTCCACAATATCACCCTTACTATACAAAACAAAGTATAAAATAGTACTAAGCTAATTTTCGAAAATACATCACCCAAAGAAGAACCATAAGAACTTCCATTAGCAAGTGAAGCTAACATACTACTACCTAAAAGCCCTATAGTTAAGGCGAATGGCGCTAAAATAATTGAAGCTATAGCACTTGCTCTGCCTAAAACTATATTTCCATCATGTAGCAACCTCATATTAGCAACATTGGTCTTTATCTGTGCAAATTCATTATATACAACAGCTCTTAGCTCTCCTGGTGTTAAAGTCTCCAAAGCTCCTTTTGATATAAAAATTGAATTTCCATAAGAGTTTGTTTCTATATCAAGGCTATCAAAGGTGAATATTTTAACCGTACCTGTTAGATATTCATATTTCATACGATTTATTTTTCTATCTAATAGCTTAATTTTCTTTCCAGTTAATTTATTAATTGCATCTATCATCCTAAATTGCAAATACACCGGTGCAGAATATCCTCTTATATCTGTCCTGTCTTTCAATTCCTCAATAACCGGTTGCAGAATCTTTTCTTCCCTTCCTATAGTATTTCTGCCCCTAGCAAAGAAGGCTACACATCTTTGACCAAACTGTGTATACATAACGAAAATCAGAATTAAATAGATAATTAAAGTTCTTATAGTTCCGTTGAAAGGTAGCCATTGGGGAGGTACAAAACATGATAATTCAAATTGTAGAATTCCTATGAATACTAGATTTATAAGTATATTAATTATTGGTATTAAAACTAACATTAATTCACCATCCTAATTTTTATTTTTGCATGTCTGAACTCTGGAACTTTTATAAATAATATTGCCTCACCTACTTTCAATTGCCCAAAGTCTCTAGTTTTATAAAAAAACTCTTCTTCCAGGGTTACACTTGTACTACTGCTACTATTTTGGTCTTTTCCACTACCTGATTTACCCTTTGAAATTGTTGGTTTATATATATCTCTTGTGCCAACTCCATTGGATAAGGCTTCTTGTGAAGAAAAAACATCTTGCCTTAAAGCTATCTTTACATTTGTACAACCCCATATTTGGTCAAGCAGCTTGTCACTACCATCAATAAGCATATCGGCAAGTTCTTGAGTTGCCACTATATTTCTAAACCCATATGACCTCGTTTTATTAATTAGATTTACTACTGTTTCACTTGCAAACACGTTAAACTCGTCAAATACTGTATAAACTTCCTTTCCTTTTTCAAAAAACCTTGGGGCAACATTCTTTAAATCAGCAATTACAAGCCTTCCTAACATTTGAGCATATACAGAATATTTCAAACTATCCAATGAGAAGAAAACAACATCATTATTTTCGATACTTTCCATAAGGTCTATAACATTAGCGTCTTGTGTATCTATAAACAACTCTCCCAATTCACTTTCTGCTATAGTTTTTAGTTTTCCACAATAGCCATTAACTGCCTTTATATCTGCTTCAGCTAATATTGAAAGCATGAAATTTGCTTTTTCTCCTATTTGTGGTACCAAGTTTTCCATTACCTCAACACTTAATGCTTTTATAAGTATTTGCAAATCAATAACTTCATACCCTAATAGTTCTTTCGTTTCAGGAAGTAATAACATTTTAAAGACACCTTGTAAAAATCTTTCTGCCTGGATTTTGAAATATTCCTCTGACCATTCAAAAATATCAATTAATTTATCCTTTAATTCCGTATGAAGCCCATGTCTTAAAGGATTGTAATGTAATGAATTATTAATATCGCAACTAAACAGTTTAAAATTTCTATTATGCTTTTTACATGCTTCTGCATATTCATTAGGGAATTTTGGGTCACCCTTGCCATCTACAATTATTATTGGATGGTTATTTTTCAATGCTAATTCTAATATAGTTTTTATACATTCTGTTTTACCTGCCCCAGTAGCCCCAACAACTAAACACATTGCATTTAGTTCTTTAGATGTAATAAAAAAATCATCAAATCCCGAAACGGACTGTCCTAAAAGTATACTTGTTTTTTTTAAAAGTTCTGCTTTTTCTTGTTCTTTATCAATAAAAGCTGGTATTTCAGCAAATATGGTTTTTACTCCCGTTGGAGCTTCAGGGGTATAACTGTCTTTTTCTTTTGGAGGTGTTATATAATTACTTTTATCATATTCAGGAGTTTTGTTTTCCCTGGGATCATATTGTTTTAGGTCTTTATGAGTAAAAAACATTTGATAGATAACACCGCCAATTATCACAATAATAATCAGTTCTAATAATCCACTCAATCTATTTACCTCCTTTTAAATGTTCTTTTAAAATTTCTAATCTATCGATTACATTATCATCAACAAAAGAAAATTCATTTTCGCCTTTTGCGGAAACTTTTAAATAGCCTTCAATTTGTGAAAAAATCTCAATTTTAATTTCTTTTAAGTGTGATATCACATGATTTTCTTTAGCCTTTATTGAGCTATTTAAATAAAAATTATTCTTTTTTTCAATAGCAGCTAATGCTTTTTTACTTAATACATTTAACACCCCTTTTCTTTCCTCACTAAGAGTTGCTATTTCAAGCGTAAAATTACAACAGTTTAATAAATTATTTTTTCCAGTGGTTCCAATATTGTTTAAAAACTTAGAGATTAGCCTTGAAACCCTTAAAACTGGATTTTCATCTGTAGTTTGGTTAAAATCAAACCATACAAATTCAAGGGTTGAAGTCTTAAATTCTGCTACTTCTAAATAGTTTTTTAAAAAAATGCCGTTCCTGTCACCTAAAATCTTTAATTTAGTTTTAAGAGATTGTACAAATTCACTTTTTATAATTCTTCCTAAGTGAAGATTTGTAAACCTATCCTTTGTAAATGCCTCTGTAGCTTTAGAAATAAATATATTGAATGTTTTAATTGAATTATCAATATTTATATCTTCATTCTTGCTTATTAAGTATTCCAGAGAATAAACAGAATTCATTATGGGTCTAAATCCTGGCTTTTGAAGAAGCCTATTTATTTTAGGTTCTTTTACCTCTTCTTTAAAATCCTTATATTTCAAATACTTTTGAGACGTACTCTTTAAATAAACATACTTGTTATTATTGAGTTGCTCTGACCCTAATAAAAGAAGTTCCTCAAGCTTTTTGATTTCTCTAAATCCCTTTGACTTATTTCCAAACCATCTATAAAGCTGTTGGAATAATGCATACCCTCCACACTTATCTAATACTTCTAGTAGCTCCTTATAATTCATTTCTGCTTCCAGGTATGTATGAGGGGCGATAATATCTGTCCTCACTTCAATTTTGTAACTCACATTTAATCATTCCTTCCATCGATATTAGGCAAAGCCCATAAAGGAATTATACCAAAATTGTCTTACCAGCGATTTTATTTCCATTAGCAACCTTATTATCAATTGTCTCTTGAGTGTATTTATGACCTATCACCTCGATTGCAAAGCTTCCACCATCTACCAAAACAACTGCATCAACACAATCTCCATTAGTTAGTATATCTTTATTTTCATGAGCTACTTGGGTTTCATTCTTCCATATGGCTTCAGGATGTTCTTTCATAACTTGATAGTAAGCTTCTGTTAACTTCATATCGTGAGTTACTTGGTTTATACTAGATTTATAAAAATATTGTGAGCCTATATTGTTTTCACAATATGCTCTTCCCTTGGTGGCTAGCCTTGCCACTTCTATCAATCTTCCCCCAACTGGATTAGTTTTTTCAAGTTTTATATATCCTGATTTTTGAAGTTTAACAAGTCTGTCTATATTTAAGTCGCAATGTGTTTTTGCTTGTTCTGTTGAACAAAGACCTGTATTAGATAATTGTTTTAATAGGTTTATATCTCTATGGGTCATTACTTTAACGATTGTCGATTTTCTTCCTCTAGTCATTTACTCCTCCTTCTTATAATGCTTTAGCATTTTACAAACAGCCGATAGGCTGCTGTTTCATTTGTAAAAGTTTATATTTTTAGTGCTCTATCAATTTATGCCAAAGGCATAAAATCAGACTAAAATGCTTTAGCATTTTACAAACAGCCGATAGGCTCCTGCTCCAATTGAAAGTTTAAATAAATCTAAAGTAACTACCCTCCTTTTGTTTTTGAAAGTTAGCTTTCAAAATTATTAATTATATCTTCAGATATAATTAATAAAAATAAATGCTTTAGCATTTAAAAAATGAAGCATAGCTTCTTGCCCCATATATAAGGTGAGAAAGTCAGCTCGCTGACCAAACGAAGTTTGACCGTAGGTTTTCCCACCGTTCCTTTTGGCCCTCTTAGAACGACTAGGGGTCCCGAAATACTTTGGGTAATTGAGCGTAGTGAAATTACCCAAAGTATTTGGGGGTCGTTCTTAGAGGGCCATAAGGATATATATGGGGCAAGAAGCCTACACAACAGAGAAACGAACATCGTGAGTTCTCTTGTTGTGTCAGCACACGTTATCTTTTTCAGTGATAGCTGAAAATGAAACGGTGCATTGAATCGGAATTTCATTTTAATCATACACTAAACCGTATTAAAGCACAAGCTAAAAAAGGAAAAAATTATGAAATAATTTTTACAAATAAAAGAATAAATATGTTTATGCGTTCCACCACCTTGTATCGGTAAGATGAATAAAAAATTAGAGTTAAAAAAGGGGAAGAGAGAGTTCTAACAGTCACCGGGCTTAGTGGATATGTGGTAAACTCCTTTTAGAGTTTTCCAAATTTTTGTTAATAATGTGGTCAGGTAGCGTAGCGTTAGCTGTCCACATTGTTAATAAAAATGGCATATCCATCAAGCTGTTTTTCAACCTTACTAATATGAATTAACGTTTCAATTAGAGTACTATTTGATTGGCACCTTAAAATTGAAGCCACGTCCATATGTGACATTTTTAGAATAAAGATGCAAAAAGTTAAAGAAGCTGCTTTGTAATTAAAAGAGCTTCTTTGATTGTGCTAGGTACTAGCACAATATTTAAATTAGTATTACCCGGTAATACTCAGTATTACTGAGTATTACTTTTATAGCTTTAACTAAGGTGCTAGCACCTAGCACATTTAATAATAAGCCCACGTTCATATGTGACACTTTTAAAATAAACACCCATAAAGACAAGGCAGATCCTTTGCACATAAAAGAATCTCTTGAATTGTGCTAGGTACTAGCACATTATTTAAATTAGCAATACTTTTATAATCTTAGCCAAGGTGCTAGCACCTAGCACATTTAATAATAAGCCCACGTTCATATGTGACACTTTTAAAATAAACACCCATAAAGATAAGCAGATCCTTTGCACATAAAAGAATTTCTTGAATTGTGCTAGTACCTAGCACATTATTTAAATTAGCAATACTTTTATAATCTTAGCCAAGGTGCTAGCACCTAGCACATTATTTCTAGTTTGTTTTTGCATATTGGAGTGAATGTATGTAAAATTTACTTGTAAACTCCAAAATATGCGTTTATAATATAATATATGTTAACAAAACACTGTTAACATAGGTTAACTCAGTCATAGCCACATTCTTATTAAAAATTATGTTAACATTCATAAGGGAGGTTTAATAATGTCAGATAAAACAGAAAAATTTACAGAAGTTCTAGGTATAAGGCTTGAAACGGATGAAAAGAAGAGGTTTGAAGATTTTGTTAAGGAAGAAAGTAAAAATAACAAAACATTTCTAACAAATCTCTTAGATATGTATGAATTGAATAAAGGAAAGACTAAAAATATTAATTTAGTCGGAGATATCGAAGAGCTTGAGAAATATACAAATAAAATTCAGCAAGCCTTCATTGGTGTTATTAATAAATTAGAGAGCCAAAAGGAAGGTTTAAAAGATGATTTTAGCAAAGACCTGCAATTATATAAAGAAAAAGTTAACACTTTGGAATATAATAATGAGCTTATAAATTCTGATAATATAACAATTAATGAGAAATTTAACTCAGTTAACATTGAAAACATAACATTGAATAAGCAATTAGAACAATTTCAGAAAAATATTATTGATCAAAAAAATCAATTTCAAGAACAAATACAAGATAAGTTAACCATCATTGAAGAGTATAGGGGCAAAAATGATACCCTTACAGGCTTGTTAAAGCAATATGAGAAGTATCCCGATCAGTTGGAAGCTACAAAAGAATTGCTTTCAGACGCTCAAACTAGAAGCCTTGAAGCTGACATTGACTTAAGAGAAAAGAATTCCCTTATTTTAAGATTAAATGAGGATATGGAAATATTAAAAAATAATCAAAAATTAGAAACTAATAATATAATCAAAAAGCACCTTGAGGAGCTAGACAGCTTTAAAGAAAAAGCTAATTTTAATACAGAAAAAGCTTTATTGAACAAAGACAGGGCAGACCAGGAATTAATCAATAAAATTAATCAGGAAAATAATGTTAGAGTTAAAGAGCTGCTGCATGAGAATCAAGAACATAACGAAAAAATATCTAAGCTCCTGGAAGAGATCCAAATTAAATCTGCAGAGATTAATGGTCTAGATATGAAAATAAAAGAGCTTATTGTGAGAAAAGAAAAGACAACTACAGTAAAAAAATAATTACAAAGCTAGGTGCTAGCACCTAGCACCTAGTTTTGAAACCAAATTCATATGTGATACTTTTAAAATCTGATTTTGATAAATTAAAGCTATTATGTTATAATTGAATAATTAAATGGACATAATAAAAACAGGGTACTAGACATACCCTGCAATATACAATTAATTCTAGTTGTTTAGGCAACTGGTATCACTATAATTTAATAATTAAAAAATAGTAGCTTCCAATTGCGTCGGAGGGCTACTATTTTTTTGACATTTTATCTATCAATAGCACTATTAAAGTTAATAATGCTAGTAAGAACAATCCTGACTGGAAGAGCAATGTTAAAATGCTTATATCCATATGTACCACCTCCTTCATAGAAGGGTTAGTGATACCTAGTAGCCCACACAACTATATTAAATTGTACGTAGATAGTGTATCATATCTACCTCATTTATATCAACATTAGTAAACAAAGCACCTATGTAATAATTTATATTTTAATTACCCCCTGTCCATATGTGACACTTTTAGAATAAATAACTTGTACTTATGCATTAATCAACTTCTAATGGGCTTGTCACTCCACAAAATTTCCAACCCTTACTTATGCAAAACTCTACAAAGGCTTCTGTTAAATTATCAACTGTAACCTCTTCCTTTCCAGTATAAATACAACCATTGATTTGAAATTCTAAAATTTTATCATCCATCCTATTTCCTCCTTAAATTGGTAAAAATCACATGAAAAATTGGTAATTTAATTCCCAATTCTCAATTTTTAAAATACGAAGTCTTTAAAAAGCTTGTTAATCCCTTAGTATCACTAGGTTTTTCTATTTTTAGACGTGTGCACTAAATCAACGTTTAGCGACGTCCACCTTACCAACGGCTTATTATTTATACATAGACGCTCTATTATACATATGCTGAATATATTTTTCTTCAGGTTCAAGAAACTTTAAATCAAAATCATTTGCTACCGTAAGAGATCCATGTTCTAAAAAATTCAAATAAATATGAAAGAACATAGGATAAGACCTTACTAATAGTGATTTACTATATAGGACCATATTTATATATGACAAACTTTTAATTTCACCATTTAAATCATTTAAATCAGCTTGAAATTTATAAGATTTTTCCCTTTGACCTATTTTTGAACAAACCTCGTAATATTTAACCTCATTTTCACTAGGAGAATTAGAATTATAAAAAGCTGTTCCATATGTACGACAAACAACAGGCCTTACTTTATATATCATACATTCTTTACTTTTATCATCCATAAAAGCACAAGGAAAGTCTTTCTGATCTACATTATAAGTGAAGCTCTTTAATATTATATCTTTACTATTATTCGAATCAGCTGCTAAAGTCTTAATATACTCAGGATATTTTTTCACTATAAAATCAAAATTCCTAGCTGCTTTTTTCATTACCATAGAGGTCTTATTAACATTCCATTTCGAAACTTCATAACTAATTAAATCCATCTCTATATCAGAAATCGGGAAATCAGTATAACAACACTCAGTACAGCCTTTCTTACATGGATATTTTCCAGCATTTATTTTATAATGAGCTTCTATTTTATTATCAATATTATTATATAATTTTAGGACTCTAGCAGCTCTACTTTTTTCATGAATATCAGGATGACACTCATCTTTTAATTTACCACTCCCACAAAAACATGTTGAATTATCCATAGTTTATTACCTCTTTCTTTCGTATATTATAATTTTATTTTGAACGCTTTAAGAATTTGAAAAAGCCCTTGTTTTGTTCTTCTGCTTCAAATTTCTGCTTTCTCTGATCCATTTCTTTTCTTATATCTGCAAGTTTATTATCAACACCTTGAAAATGTTCTTCCAGTAATTTCACATCCTGTGGTTTATCTTTCAATAACACCTGGTTATTCTCAATTAATTTATGTAATTCATGTATTTGTAAATCTTTTTCTTGTAACTGTATATCCTTAATCTTTAGTTGTTCAATTAAAGCTTTAAACAGCTCTTTATTAAGGCTTGAATCCTCTATATCTGTTGCAGTTTCATCGTCTAAGGTATTATCTTCCCTTTCATTATTCAAGTGCTTTAAATCATCTGTATCAACCTTTAAACTATCTTTAATTAAATTTAAACCTACCTCGTCAATATAGGTTATACCTTGTTTTTTCGTTATACATTCCTCTAATTCTTTCAATTTCAATTTATTATAAATACTCTGCTTAGATAAACCAATTGATTCTGCCACTTCTGCAACACTATACAACATAGCCTTACACCTCACTTTAAATATACTTTACTCTTTAATGTAATTCTATTAAAAACTTGAAAACCCTTTAAATTTAATATACTAGCCTGTGGATTTCATGGACTTTGTGGACAGCTAACGCTACGCTACCTGACCACAAACCCCACAAACTCCACTAGGTCACTACGGTTTGGCTTTCCCCCCTCTCCCTTTCCCTAATAGTTTTTTATACCTTAATTGGATGGATGCACCCTGATATAAACCGGTTGAATGAGGAAGCGAATAGACGCAGTTATTCCCTTACAAAACTAGATAATAATAAAATATATCTAGCTTCATAAGGATTTAACTACAAGTTATAAACCGTATATCAGTCGGTCGCTTCACTTCTCGTACCTTATCTGTTACGTGATCTCTCACCCAAGAGCTTTCTACAATTCAGTTCTATCCAAATTGCTTGTTGTCTGCTCCTGGTTCCCGATGCGTTAGCACCCTAGAACTTCCACTCCTGCCCGTTAAGTCGGCACCACTACTCTATTTACCCTTTCAGGTAACTCCTATTTTTCAAGGCATAGCACACCTATAGATAAGGACTAGGCTTCTGTGCTATCGATTCACTTTTTTACGTTGGCTGAATTAACCCCATGCACCCTCTTTCAAGGGGAAATCTTTATAGTCTTTGCAAGACTCCTTTAATCAGTTACTGTTATCACAACATCACCTTTGGAAGCTCCCTATATAAGTCATAGGGCTACTGCTAACATTTTAGTTATTAGCTACTTTGTATGTTTTAGCTTGTCCTTTATTTAAAAAAGACTGCAAGAAATACACCTTTAAATGGATAATTTTTTTTGAAAATTAACTTTTAAAGGTTTTAAATTATTAAATTTTATAATATGTATAGATAATATAAGGAAACCTTATATATACTAGCTTCAACTATTTTATTGTTGATATAGATAAACAAAAAAAAGCCTTTAGGTGAACACCTAAAGACTTGAAACTCCATTTTATTTATGTTATATTAATCGTATAAGACAATTAATATAACTCATAGAAGTTCTCTAACGTCATTTTAAGTGTTGTAACCACTTGGAATTGATGGCTTATTTCTCAGTTTTGTACACTGATAAATAAGAGTTGAGAGCTTTTTTTCTATTTAATTATTTTTATTACCAAATCAAACTTTATTTTAATACTATTTTATTCTAATTATGACAAATAAGCAATAGTTATAGCAATAGTTTATCATTGCAAAACGAACAATACTTGACTTTCTATTTCAATGTTGTATTGCTATCCCAGTCACTTAATTGATTCATTTCTTCAAGCATCTTATCCATAGACCTATTTACGTTATCTAATGATCTATTATAATTATTATTAACATTTTTAATTGTGTCTGTAGTATGGTTAACGGTTGCCTTAGCATTGTCAACGAACACTGTAACTTTTGAAAACAAGTCATAATGTACTATTAAAACTAAAGCAGCCACACATAATATAATTTTTTTCATGATGAATCCCCCTTTTTATTAATCCTGGTTATTTCTTTTGACTATATTATTGCCTATACTTTCACTTGAGTACCTTCTAGCCACTTGTTAATTAACGCTATACGGTTTTTCCCAATAATTTTAGTTATGGTAGTATTAAAAGCCTTACCCTTGAATAGTTTGATAGCTTCATACCTTGACCAGTAAACCACAAATTCCTTAGCAATAGCTTCCGGTATTTCTCTTGCCCAGTAACCATCGCACACCCTTATTATTTCATTTGCTAAAGCTTTAACCGTTTTTGGATTTCTTATAATATCGCTCATTCTTACACCTCTTTTATACTTTATATACTTATATTACACTCTATTTACACCGAAGTCAATATTATTTTTAAGTATAAAATCTCATTAACAGAACAATATATTTGCAAACAAAATAATGTAAATAAGTGTCGGTATAAGTAATAGACTCATTTTATAGTGTAAATTATGTGTACAAGAGTAAACATTTGTTAAAAAGCCCTGGAATAAACCAGGGCTTTATGTTACTTATTACTTTTTTTAGGCTTAAGCAACGAGAAGAAAGAACCAATTATTATAAAAAGTATACCTAAAAGACACAAACTCATGAAATCAATTGAGCTTCCAGTTTGTGGCAACTTAAGGGAAACAAGAGTCAAATTTTTTTTATACTTAAATATAACTATCCGATCTTTATCTATTATCGTAAGGGTTACTGATTTTGTAGTGTCGCCTGTTATGGTATATCCAGTGAAGCTTTTAGCTTTATAGCTGTATGTATTCATATCTAAATTACTATTCACTGTAGGAGCTTCAAGGTCTGTTCCGTTCTCGTCCTGATAT
>Ga0302271_10004127_pt1 | contig 11785 bp, 14 predicted proteins | sample III_Bog_N1_1_FD_198767 | JGI IMG/M metagenome (GOLD analysis project Ga0302271, IMG submission 198767) | Peat permafrost microbial communities from Stordalen Mire near Abisko, Sweden - III_Bog_N1_1 | ecosystem: Environmental > Terrestrial > Soil > Wetlands > Peat | place: Sweden: Abisko... | reverse complement strand
TATAAAGATAATTTAGAAAAACCTAGTGTATATATTGCTGCTATAAATGCTTTTGATTCTGCTAAAGTAGAAAATAATAATACTACTATTGAACATGAATCTAATGCTTTATATGATTATGATAGAACAGTATCTTTAGATGCTAGAGCAAATCAAATTACAGATGAAAAAACATATCCTCAAGTAATTACTAAATCTAATAAATCATATAGTGAAACGGCTAAAGATATAATTGCTAATGTAGATAATGTATTGTATATAGGTACAGATGAATTTTATAAAAAATCATTTGCTTCTAATAAAACTATATACACAACTTTAGATACTATAGGACTTAGAACGTTAGAATCAATACCTTTTGATAAAAAGACAACATTAGCTATTGTAGGTGATACGTTATCTGAAACAGGTAAAACTCAAGAAGAAGTTGATGCTATAGTAGTTAGAACTATTCGAGGTTATCATTCATTATTTCCTATTAATAGTATTAAAACTATATACAAAAAAGGTATTGGTGAATCTGTATTTAAATCTACATTTACTAATACCAATGATAATGAATATATAGAAGTTGGTGAAAAAGAAAATATACATGAAAGTGTTTCTTTATCTGATAGTTCAGTTTATGATACTGTTATTAGACCTTCTATTACTAGTACCGAGAAGATAATTGCTATGGAAGAAGGTAATCTAACAACTGCTTTTTCTCTTAGAAATTATATGACTAATACTTTAAATACTAAAGCTGATATGTGGTCTTATGATTTAGATAATCTTCGTGATGCTATTGGTAAAATGAATGATTCTGAAAATAAGTATGTTGGACTTATGAAAGCTTTAGATGCTAATATTGATGTAATGGATAAGGTATTAGAGTTTCTTCATAATGAAAGAATATATCTTAATGGAGAACATAATACTGTAGATGTATTAACTGTAGATATATTTAAGTTTATAAATAGTTCTGATACTAGTAATAAAACTCTTTTAGCTAAGAAATTTGTTGTATATAAGGATATAATTAAAGTTGCTAAGAATTTATTACTTATGAATAAAATTGTAAATCCTCTTGTAACTGATGAACAATATAATAGTTTTACAGAACAAGAAAAAGATGATTATTTAATTCTAAAGAAACAAATTGCTGATTTTAATGCTAAACTTGTAACTTTAAAAACAGGTAACGCTTTAGATTCTACAGGTAATAAACTTAATAGTCTAAGTAGAGAAGATTATTTAAATAACTTATCAGATCGTGTAGATGGTAAGATTGCTGAATATTTTGCTACTATAATTTATCTGTATACTCGTAATCCTAAATTTAAAGATAGTAAATTCTCTAAAACTGTTCAACAAATTATTGATGCTGATTTTAAAGAAAGTGTTACAATAACTTCTGCTTCTCTAGCTGAAATATTTAGAGTAGCTTTGATGTATAATGAAGATCTTACATTTATACAATTAGAACTAGATAGTATTAGAGATACAGGTAGTGCTTTAATAGATAATGCAATGAGTATATTTAGTGAACTTAAATTACAATCAATGCACTTACATGAAGCTAAACAAGTTGAACTTCGTAAAATATTAGACAAAAATACTAATCTAAAAAATAAAAGTTTACATTATGATAAGAATCGTAGCAATGCTATGAGAGATAAATTTATTGATATCAATACAGGTACTTTCATTAGTACTTATGATTACAATAAATTTAATAATGATGTAAAACAAATGAAATATAATTCTGGTAAATATACAGAATATAATAATATATTTAGAGATCCAAAAGTATCTATAGATATTAAATCTAAATTTCAATTAGATACTAAATTTACTAGTACTGCTAAAGAAGAAATTATACCTTCTACAGCTATTCGTTATTTAATTGATGAATATGGTAATTTATTTAGTGAAGAAATGGCTGATGCAAAAGACAGTATTATATCTATATTAAATGAATCTCCTGCTAAACCTATAAATCCTATTGTTGGTAATTCTTATTTTAAACTATTTAGTTTTGAATTTAATGGTCAAATTCATAATGCTATATTAGAATTAGATTCTGATAATGAATTAATAGATCAAGATATATGGAGTAGTATTTCTATAGAAGAAAATAGTAAACGTACAACTTTAGCTGAATTACTTAGACTTGCTAAAGATCCTATGGCTGATTCTAAAACTAAACTTAAATCTCATAATATAGGTTATTATGAAACTATTGATGAAAACACAGAAGCTTATAAATATCATAGAGAACAATATTTCAATAAAGGATTAGATACTGATGGTAATCTTAGACATAAATATGAAGAACATTTTCATATTAAATTCTTTGATAAAGAACTTAGTAAAGGTAGAGTTTTATCTAGTATAGATAATCCTTCTACTAAATTATCTGTTGTAACTAATCCTAATATAAATAGAAAAATAGTTATTAAAACTATTAATCCTAATGAACAATATTTATCTGAAAGATATAATCAATTAGATACTGTTGATAAACAATTCTTAGGTGATGTTAAACAACATATGCAAAGAATTATATTAGATGTATTTCCTACTCTTATAGTTCCTGAAAACTTTATGGCTTATGTATTTGCTAGTAAAACACAAAATATTGGTAAAGTATTAAAAGATTTTATAGGTTGGAGAACTATACAGGAAGAACATACTGAAACTGATTTATTTGGTGTAGTTCAAAGATTCATACAAGCTGATTCATTAACCAGACCACAACTTCAAAACGATATTAAAGTTAGAAGTAAAAAGTTTAGTGAAACTTATACTGAATATGAAACTGATGTATTAAAAAGTGCTAATACACAATTAGCTTATTTATATAATCATAAAGACATAAAAGATAAATCTTTGTTTACTGGTTGGGATGATAAACTAAATGTTCCTTACTTTAAAACATTTGATGAAGTTATGGAATATCGTAATAATTCTATAAATACTTTTGTAAAGAAAAATGCTGATAATCTTAATTATGATTTACCTGCTGTACTTAGTAGTCTATCAGAAGAATTATATAATCTTAAACCACATACAGATTTTGAAAGTTCTTATAAACTTCTAACAGGTTTAGTTAATGATGATCAATTCATGGCTAGATATAGGAAAGCTGATGGTAGTACTATTGGTAATAAAATGGCTAGTATGGTTACAGGTAAAAAAGTATCAGTATCTAGATTAGGTAGCGATACTAATTTAGCTAAAGCATTAGAAAATTGGAAAGATGTATTATATAAAGTTAGTAGAGTTAATAGTAAATTTGATCAAACTCTTGGAGTTGTACTTAGATATACTTCTATGAATACTATGTGGTTAAATTATCATACTGGTGTTAAGAATGTTATGAAAGGTGTTACCGATATTCTTATTGAATCTGTAGGTGATGAATTTTTTAATCGTAAACATGTTGGTAAAGCAATGAATCAATATAGAGGTGCAATACCTAACATACTTGCTTCTATACATACTGAAGGTTCTCCTGATTTAATTAGTGCTATTGTCAAACAATATTTATATTTATTTGAAGATCATACAGAAGGTAAATTAGCTAAACAAACAGGAGGTAAATTATCTGAAATAACTAATAGAGCAGAAGCTATTGCTTATAGTATTATGACAGGTGGTGAACACTTTCTACAATTTACTGCTTTATTAGCTATGATGCATTCTCATAGAATAGTTAATGGTATAGTAATGTCAAAGAATGAATATATTGGTCATAGAAAAAATAAGAGTATTCGTAAATTTCTAGATACTACACAAATTGCTGAACTTGATAAATACTTAGAAGTTTTAGATAAAGGTAAAGATAAAAATTATAAACTTAGAGATTATATTGGAGAATGGACAGCTAAATATGCTAAAGGTTTAACTTCTGAACAAATGAAATTAATTAAAGAAGATATTAAAACTGAAACTAAAAAAGCTACAGAAGAATTTGAAGGTATACCTAATAAAGATGGTAATCTTAAATTAATTAAACATAAAACAGTATTTGAACAATTTAAATATGATGATGCTAAAACAGTAAAAAATGATAAAGGTGAAGAAGTAAAAAATTATCATCAAGGCTTTGTTACTAGAGATAAAGAGTTTACTATAGATCAAGAAAATATATTTCTTAAACGTGTGCAAGCTCTTAATCAATCTATACATGGTATATATAATACTATAGATAGAAATGCTCTACAAAATAATCTAATGTTTGAAATTGTATTTCAATTTCGTAAATGGATACGTCCTAATTGGATTAGATATATGGGTGTTAAAGGTAATTATAATCCTATTAGTGGAGTAGATAATAATCCATTTAGTGAAAGACTTGGTCAAAATAGAAGTGGTGCATTTCAAGATTTCTTTAAGTTTATGAAAACTCCTTTAATACGTAACGCAGAAACTAATAGAGAAAATGGTTATGCTAATGTGTCAATAACTTCTTTTAAAAATATGATTGCTAGTCAAGCAGAATTCTTTAAAAATATTAGTTTTTATTATTCTATACTTGATCCTCATGAACAAGCTAATGTTAAACGTGCTGCACAATTTGCTATAAATACAATTGTTATTACTGCTGCTTTATTATTAGCCGGTGCAGGTTATGATCCTGATAAAGATAAAGATAAACTCATAAAACCTCAAAGTTGGTTAATCTATTTACTTGCTGGATTACAAACAGAATATGTAGATTTAATACCTGTTTATGGTTGGGCTACATTTTATAATCAAACTAAGAAAAGTACTGTACCTTCTGAACTTCAATTAGTCAATCTTTCTAAACTTATGATGGATGTTGTAGCATATCCTATTAGAGATGAAGAACAAAGAGTTTATCAAAGTGGTATATATAAAGGTGAAGATAAACGTAAAGTAGATCTTATGAAAGGTACACCAATATTAAGACAATGGCATAAAGAACATTATCTTGGTCAAAGTATTAATTATTATGGTATGTTTAATCCTTTTGTTAACTCTAAAGGTGGAAGTAGTAGTAATAGCAAATAAACTATTATAGGTCATTAAAAAAATGGAGAATCTTTAGATATTACATCTATTGATTCTCCATTCGCATTATATCATGGCAGTGATATTTCTTATAATACTGTTGATGCTCAAATAATTTCACAAACTTCGCATATCCTTGCTCCTACTGGGGAGTTAAATGTTATTCATTAAATCTCCTAAATTAGACCTGTAGACACTATACATTTGATTGCTAAGCAACTATCTCTTTAAAAATGATTAACTGTAAAGGTGGTAACCTAATAATTCATTAGAAGTCTTTAAAATTAATCAGAAAGTGTATAAAAATCACTATCTAATATACCTTGTATACATTCCTGATATAATTCTTCTAAATTTCTGTCTAATGAAAAATCAGTATCGATATTAATACTTTTAAAAGCTACATATTCACTATCTTCTTCAATTTGAGTTAAAGGTATATGTTCAGCTTTAAATGTATCTCCACTAATTTCTATATTAAATATAATAAAATCAGGTTCGCCATTACGTTTATCAATAACTGCTATTTCAAATATATGAAGTAATTTAACTTTATTCCATTGTTCTTTTATAGTCATAATTTAATGAATTTCATGTGTATCATGAGTATTAAGTTCATCTAGATTGATTTCACCTATAATAGGGATACTATTTTTATGAGTATCTCTATTTCTAGTAGCACTATCAAAAGAATTTAAACAATTTACTAAATATTCAGCTAGAATATAATCAGGAGTACTACTAGCTTTCTCTTTAGAATATCTATTGATTAATCTTTCTAATTCATTTGTAAATGTATAATCTCTAGTAGATTCATTCGAATACATTTTTTCTTTAAGTTCTATTATAGATTCTATAACTTCATAAGGAGTATTTAAAGTTCTACTTTCAGTAGTTATAATAGCTACAGCAGCTAACAGTAATCTACCTTCATCGGTTTTAGAAAAATCTTCTATACTAAATATTTTCATAATATATTATTTTAAATCACCATGTAATTTACGAACATAAGTACCTTGACTAGCACTATCCCATTGAACATTTAAATTAGTAACTTCTTTAATTTTGCCTTTAAGTTTAGCTAAAGGATTTTTATCTTCCATTGCAGAAGAAAAGTTACCACTATTACCACTAACAATTCTACGAGATACTTTAGAAGATTTTGTACTTCTAACTTTACTAACACTTCTATGTTTCATTTTGTGAGTTTTTGTGAGTTTTTATGAGTTTGTATGAGTTTGTATTAACCTCCTAGTAGAGGGCAGGCTAGATGAAATTCGGTGAAATTATTTTAATCTTCATCAATTTCTATAATATCTTCAATAAATATATTACTATTAAAATCTAATACTCTCATATATCCTGTATAAGGTTTATGATTACCATAATGAGATTCTACTACATAATATTCTTCTTCATTATCCCAATATATTTTTCTATGTATAATATCTTCTGTAATATGAAATATTTGATTATCATATTTTCTAACAATTCTAGTTAAAGTCTTAGGACTTACTTGTGATTTATAATAACGTAATATCATTATAAAATAGGATATTACTGCAATGATATTTTTAATGTAATTTTTCATATAATAAATTAATTTAAAGGTTGAGTATTACCTCAACCTTCTTTAATACTAGATAATAAACTTCTAATATGTTCTTCTGGAATTTCTACTTGTGTATCATTTTGTGTATTCTTAAAATAATATTTAATATATTTCACATTAAAATTTTTATCCATGCCTTTACGTTTAGCACTAGGAACTTTAGATAACTTATATACATTATGTAAACTACACCAAGATGTAAGATTAGTAAATATAGTATTTAAAGTTTTATCAGGATTATAAGCAAGCATTGTACCATCAGAACATAGTATCACTATTAAGTGCACTACTTCTTCCATAAGTATTTAAATTAAAGTTAATGCCTTTAGAAGTCCTTTTTCTAAAGCTTTTTCATAAGTATTCCATGCACCTATATAAGTAGTACCATCTTCTTTAAACGAATATATAGTTTTAAATTCTAAAGTTCTTCGTTTAACATCTTGTTTATCTTTAGGAAGATATTTAATTTTATAACTATATTCCCATTCATCACTACCTATAAATTCTACTTTAGAATGTACATGAATTTCATATTCTTCACGTAATATCTTTTGTAATATAGATTGAGTAATTAATTTACCATTAATCATAAAATCCGTAATACCTTTTTCATTAGCTAATTTAGCTATAGCATAAGTTATTTGAGTATCTTCCATATTAACTAAATCTAGGGTAACGAGAACTTTTAAGACTAAGACCTTTAAAATTAATAGTTCTATAATTAGGAACTAATGAATATGTAGGATCTTCTTTTTTAATAACTTCTAATGCAGCATCTAATCCTTCGTTAACTTCATTAACTTCTTGAACTAATTCTTTAGCTGCTTTACGATCTAAGTTTACAGATAAAATAAAATCAGCAGATATAGTATCTTCTTCTTTTAAATTATTATAAAAGTCAATTATTTTAGCTAATACTTCAGGACTACCATTTATATTTAATGAAATTTTTACAAGTTCTAGTTCTACAGTTATATCTTCTGTATTATTATTCATAATACATTGTTTAATTTCCGTAATAGATTCTTGTACTAAAGTTTCATCAGTATCTAAAGATATAGTTTCAACTGCACTAACATTTATAGTATCACTTTTATATTTACCATCAATACCAAATATTTCAGCAGCTTGACATACTTTACCTTTAAGATAAGTATTAGTATTTTCAAACTTCTTAATACGTCCTTGAAGTTTTTCAATTTCAGGTTTATAAATACTACTAATCTTAGCATCATTATTAAGAATAATATATCTATAACCTAACATTTTACGATTAACATCTTGTTCATTTATTTCTAAACGTTCAATGATTTCATCAGTAAGTTCACCTAATTCTAACTCATTAGCAAGTTCAGAATATTCATGAATTATTTCATTTAATGAAATAGGTTTCTTTACTTCACTAGAGAGTTCTTTTAAATCTTTATCCAATGTTTTTGCCATCTTCAAATAATGTTTTAGGTTCAATAACTTTTTTATATTTAGAAAGATTATATACAATATATAATGTATTATCTCTAAATGCATTTACTACTAAAGTATAATTCCAATTAGCAATAACAGCAGCAGGATAGAATTTATTATGACTACTATGCCAAACACTTCTATGTTCTTCTATACATTGCATAAGACCAAAGTAATCTTTTATAGTAATATCAGTAATAAATAAATTACTTTGAATAAATGGAGTTTTCATATACGTTTAATTATAATATTAATATCATCTATAGATTCAACATCATGACAATGTTTCTTTTTAAAGTTATTAAGTAGAGTTCTAACAGATTTACGTTCAGCAATTCTTTGTTTAGATAAAAACATTAATTTGTGAGATACTTTCTTAGCTTTAGCAAACTTAGGATGTTGATCTAATATATCAGTAATTCGTCTATTTTGAATAGTTTTATTATCTACTTTATTAATATAAATATTTTTAGTACCTATTCTTTTAACAATAAATTGATTTATAATATTATCAGGTAATTCATTTGTATAAGAATATTCTTTACCTTCTAATGTTTCAGTAGTTAAGTTTATTACTTCTCTAGTTAATGCAGCTTTTGAATTATTATTTAAAGTTTTATTATAAGAATCATTAATTTGAGAACAATAATAACTTACATCAAAATCATTAGGAACACTTCTATCTCTATCTAATTTTAAACAAGATGGATTTATATTAAAAGCTTTAGAAAGTTTAGGAATATTACATACAAATAAATTACCAGAATATATATTACCTTTAGGTTTATCTACAATACTACCATAACTAGATTTATGTATAATATTATCTTCGGTTATAATATTATTTATAAAATCTTCATATATGTCTCTAGGACAATCTAAAATAGTAATAAATTCATGTAATTGATTATATCCACCATTATAATCTATACGAAGAGTTTCACCTACTAAATCATCGTATGACCATTTAGGAAGTATAGCTAAATCATTAGTCATAATTTGAAAAGACAACTGTTCTCTAAGAAATATAAGAAAAGCAACTTTAAGACCTTCACCATGATGACCTATTGCTTCACTATTATCTCCTTTATCAGTATTACCTATTCTAAGAAATTCTAATTTATTAGGTACATAATCATTACTAATTCTTATTTGTACTATTTCACCATTATCCTCAGAATATACATTTATTTTATATCCACCATAATCAATATAATTCTGAAACACTTCTCTAAGAGCTTCTGTTAAAGTCCAATTAGGTAAATAATCTCTACCAAAACCATATTCTATTTTACCGTTCATTATTGTATAGTTCTTTAATAGTTCTAATACATTCTAACATTGTATGAGGATTTATGTGATCAAAGTTTTCATGTTCTTTAATAAATTCTTGACAACCTTCTAAATCTTCTATATTTTGAATATCCCAATAATCTAATTTAGAAGGAAAACAAAATGTAGAATAATAAGCTACAAAATTAAATACAGTATCATTACGAACAACTACATAATCATATCTAGTCCAATCACCAGGTTCAGATATAACATGAATAACTTCAAAAGGAATTATTTGTTTTTTCATTAGTCTATAATTATAAGATTTATATTATCAGCAATAGTACTACCCATAGGTTCACAATTAAAAGTACTACCGAAGTATTCGAGAGCACCAATATTATTTCTAAAATACTCACTAATACTTTTAACATCTATAAGACCTAATTTTCTATCAGGAACTAAAATATTAGTAGAACCTAAATAAGTAGTTTTTTTAATTAGTTCTCCTTCTATAAGTTCTACAACTTGAAATACAGGTCTATCCCAATCATCAGAACCTCTATATTTTATAGTAATATCTTTTTTAGGTTTTGCTTCAGATTTAAGTTTAGCAATACAATTAACAATATGTTGTGGAAAACTATCACCTAAATTAAATCCTAAACTTAATTGATATTCTAATTCAGCTTCTAAAGCACCAATAGATTTACCATTGGTTATTTCTTTATATTCAGTCATAATTTAAATTTTTATAAAACCTTCATTAGTATCTTTAACTGTTATTTCTAAACCCCATACTAAATCTTTTATGTTAGTATTTTTAGCAATATGTTTACATAAAGATTGCATTTGAGCAGGAGTTTTAGAATTTTGTAATTTTGGATCACTATTCCAAATAATATATACACCTATATATTCATATAATTGTGTAATATATGAACTTTCACTACCATCTTTATTAATAAATGTAGCACTAGTATAATATTTGTAGAGTTTATCTTTTTTAATTGCCATAACTTAATTTACTTTAGTACTAATATATTCACCTTTAATATTCACAAGATAATATTTACCTATAGAAGTAGTAGTTTTAAAATCTTCAAACTTTTCTTTAGGTACATTAGAATATTTATAAGTACTTCCATTATGAAAAGTAACATATAAAGTTTGAGTATCTTCATCATAACCTATATAAGATAGATTAGAAGATTGTACAGGAAACATTGGAGTTGCCATAATTTATATTATTTTTTCTTTAATAAGTATTAATTTAATTTGTTCAATAAGATATTCGATTGTACTATTATTATAAATAATATAATTAAATTTATAAAAATCTAAAGCAGTTTCAGATAAGTGTTCTACTTGTTCTAATATTCCATTACCTAATCTTTGAAGTCTAATAACAATACCATTATGTTTCTTAATAGCTTCACATTCATTAGGAAATCTAACATCTGTAAATATCCAATTATCAATATCAACTTGTTTAGATTTGAAAGAATCTCTATTTAGGATTTTAGTATCTCTATAATCTACCATAGTAGCATTAACCCAAATATTGGGATGTATAATATGTCTACCACATTCAGTACCTAAAAGTTGAAGTAATAAACGAGGAGTCATCTTTTGGGGTTTTAAATCTCTATCCCAATTTATTAATTTAGTACCAAATCCATTTTCAGGAACTATATTATTAAACCACCATTCTTCACCTAATTCAGTTTCTTTATATTCTCTATCTTCAAGTTGTTTTCTTGTACAACCTAAAATTAGACATACACAATCTTTAAGTTTATCAGCAAACTTATGTATTGTCCAACTAGTTTCTCTAGGAAAACCATCATCATATTGATGAAAAGATATTTCATTAAATCCACTATTTTTTCTATGATTATTATAAATTAAATATTGAACTATCTTACCAGCTAAGTCTTTGCCACTTCCTTGTTTACCACTAAATGCTATTATAATAATTATTCATCTTTTAAAAATTCATAAAAACCAATCAGATCCTCTGTAGTAAAATAATTACCTAAAGCTCTAACTATAAAATCAGTTATATGACTGTCATCACTACCAGGATAACGATCAAGTAATTCTTATTGTATTGCTTCTACTACTTTAGTATTTGTCATATTAGGATTATTCATAATTTAATTATAAATTGATCTAATTTTTGTATATTTACCTTTCATATCATGTAACCAAACAGTACCACACCATATATTATAATGTTGAGGAGTATCTGTAAATATGGGACTAAATTGTTTACCATCTTTTAAGTGACCTGTAATTTTATATTTACGTTCACTTATAAAAGTAATAGGGCGTTTCTTTGCTGTCATAGTTTAAGGATTTACTTCTTTTAATTTATCCCAATCTCTTTCTTCAATAAATTGAATATTT
>Ga0302271_10004126_pt1 | contig 11785 bp, 11 predicted proteins | sample III_Bog_N1_1_FD_198767 | JGI IMG/M metagenome (GOLD analysis project Ga0302271, IMG submission 198767) | Peat permafrost microbial communities from Stordalen Mire near Abisko, Sweden - III_Bog_N1_1 | ecosystem: Environmental > Terrestrial > Soil > Wetlands > Peat | place: Sweden: Abisko... | reverse complement strand
TTTGATACCAGTTAAGTTTTCGTTTTGTAATTGTAATATTCTCTGAATTTTTACAAACCTTTATTTGGTCAGCGCCGCTCATTGGTCTGTGAGAATTGGATACACTTTCCTAAAAATTGATTCATATGACAGTGAATATGGCTATCTCTATGTAGACACAATTGCAAAAAGTGCTATAGCATATTCTGCGACTTAAGGGCCCAGCAATCTGTGTGGAGCTTCTTGGAATGAATATCCTAATACCATCGATACTAACTTCACTCACACTGCTACAACAATGACCATCAAAATTACGACAAATTTAGATGAAGGTTCATACAATGAATCCTTCGGAATTAGAAATCTCTTTGTCCTCATTGACTATGTTAGTTAATTTAAATTTCAAAGGCTTATTAATTTAAACAAATTTCTTGCAATATTTTTTTCTTAATAAACAGTGCGTTGCTTATTGCACTGTCTGCAATGCTGCTGGTTGCACAACTTGCTAAGCTGGATACTTTCTCTACTATGCAAAATGTTATTCTACTTGCCCGAGTGGAAGCTACTAGAATTCAAGCACTACATGTGCTAATTGCAACACCTCTTGCAAGACATGCAGCGGATCAAGTAAGTTAAATATCTTGATCTCCATATTTAATACTTCGATTGTAAACACAATTTATTCTAGGTACAACATGCACTTCATGCTACACTTCAACTTATTTATACTCTTCTGCTTGCTCTGCAACTTGTCCCACTTCCTACTGGGCTAACACTTCTACCCTGACATGTGATAACTGTGATTCAACTTGCTATACGTGCACTAGCCCAGGTGATCATTGGAACAAAAAATGATAATTTCTTAACTAAATATTTTTGACTAGGCACTTCATCCTACTGTACTGCGTGCTCGGGATCGCTTTACCTTTATAACAGCTAATGTATTTCAACATGTCCTACTGGCTATTACAAGAGCACAAGTAAAAAATATAGATTTTAAGATAAACTTTATAAAAAATGAGAGAATATTAAAAAATAAAAATTGTTTGTATGACTTTGAATTTAGTTTCCAATAACAATAAATGTCTGGCATGCAATTCAAGTTGCAAGACATGCGATGGAGCAAGCTCTTCTAGCTGTTTGACATGCAATCTTCCTCTTTACTATTAGCTCAGCCCCAAGACTTGTGTTTCAACATGCAACTCCAACTAATACGCAGATAATTCTCTAGTCGCTTGCCAAAGCTGCCAAGCTACTTGCACAACTTGCTCTGGTGCTCTATCTACAAACTGCTCCACATGTTCTGGAACTCTTTACCTTCAATCGAGTACATCGACTTGCATCTCAAGTTGCGGAGATGGTTTTTATGCAAACACTACAGCTCAAGCATGCACAGCCTGTGATTCTGCATGTACCACTTGCACAGGAGGAACAGCTACAACTTGTTCTTCTTGTACTCTACCTTCTTATTTTCAATCATCAACTAAGCAATGTGTGGTTTCTTGCAACACGAACTAATACAAACAAGATTCACCAGCAGCTTGTGTGAATTGCGATTCAACTTGTGCTACTTGTGCTGGTCCTTTAGCTACAAACTGCTTGTCCTGCAGTGGTTCACTCTATCTGAACACTTCGACATCAGCTTGCGTGTCTGTCTGTCCTGATGGTACATATGCTAATAGTTCTACTCACATATGTTCCACTTGTGATAGCACTTGCACAACCTGCTCAAGCAGTACAAGTTCAGATTGCCTTTCTTGCACAGTCCCTTTGTATTTCCAATCTTCCACAAAACAGTGTGTTTCATCATGTAACTCAAACTAATATTAATCTACAACTCCATCTCCTTCTTGTTTAAATTGCAACTCCTCCTGCATTACCTGCTCAGGAGGATCTTCTACCCAATGCCTTACTTGTAGCGGTTCATTGTTTTTCAACTCCCCTTCAAATTCTTGTCTCTCAACTTGTCCTGATGGACAATATAAGAATACCTCCAATAATATATGCACTGCCTGCAACACCTCATGCACAACTTGCATTGGCCCTCTCTCTACGGACTGCTCTACTTGCTCTGGGACACTTTACCTTTAGTCGAGCACTTCAACTTGCATCTCTAGTTGTGGGGACGGTTTCTATGCAAACACCACCACCCATATTTGTACAGCCTGCCATTCTAGTTGTTTTACTTGCACAGGAGGAACAGCTTCGACTTGTTCTTCATGCGCTTTACCTTTATATTTCCAATCATCAACTAAGCAATGCTTAGCTTCTTGCAACACAAACTAATACAAGCAAGACTCACCAGCAGTTTGCATGAATTGCGATTCAACTTGTGCTACTTGTTCTGGTTCTTTAGCTACAAATTGCTTGTCCTGCAGTGGCTCACTTTATCTGAACATTTCGACATCAGCTTGCATTTCTATCTGTCCTGATGGCACTTATGCCAATACTTCTACTCACGTATGTTCCACTTGTGATAGCACTTGCACAACCTGCTCGAGTGGAACAAATGCAGATTGTTTAACTTGTACTATTCCCCTGTATTTTTAATCATCCACAAAACAGTGCGTTTCAACTTGCAATTCAAACTAATATTAATCTCCAACTCCTTCTCCTACTTGCTAAAGTTGTAACTCCTCATGTACAACCTGCTCAGGAGGATCTTCTACTCAATGCCTTTCTTGCAGCGGTTCTTTGTTTTTGAATACATCTTCAAATTCTTGTCTCTCAACTTGCCCTGATGGATAGTACAAGAATACATCTAATAACATATGCACTGCCTGCAATAGTGAATGCACAACTTGCAGCGGAGGCGCTAACTCTCAGTGCCTTTCTTGCACAGTCCCTAGATTCTATCAAACAGCCACAACGAGTTGTGTGCTTTCTTGCAATTCAAACTAATATTAATCTCCAACTCCATCTCCTACTTGCTAAAGTTGCAGCTCTTCATGCACTACCTGCTCAGGAGGATCTTCTACCCAATGCCTTACTTGCAGTGGTTCATTGTTTTTGAATTCCTCTTCAAATTCATGTCTCGCAACTTGTCCTGATGGATAGTACAAAAACACCTCTAATAACACATGCACTGCCTGTCATAGCGAATGTACAACTTGCAGTGGAGGTTCTAATTCTCAGTGTCTTTCTTGCACAGTCCCTAGATTCTATCAAACAGCCACAACAAGCTGTGTGCTTTCTTGTAATTTAAACTAATACTAATCTCCAACACCAACTCCCCTTTGCAAAGATTGCAATTCAACTTGTGCCTCTTGCACGGGTCCTTCATCAACTAATTGTTTATCCTGCACAGGTTTGCTGTATTTCGACTCGGGGACATCTTCTTGTGTGGCTGCTTGTCCAGACGGATTTTATAAAAATACCCTCAATAACATTTGCACAGCTTGCAATACCTCTTGCACTACTTGTTCTGGTGGGAGCAGCTCATAATGTCTATCTTGCAACGTTCCTTTGTATTTCCAATCTGCTACTACTTCCTGTGTGAATCCTTGCAATCTTAACCAATATAAGCAACCAACACCCTCTCCAGTCTGCCATAACTGCGACTCCTCATGCGCTTCTTGTTCTGGTCCTTCTGCTTCAGAGTGTCTTTCTTGCAGTGGAAGCCTATTTCTGAACACCTCTACAAGCTAATGTGTCTCTACTTGCCCAGCTCTTCAATATCCAAATTCAGTAACGCATATTTGCACAAGCTGTCACTCTGATTGTTTAACTTGCGATGGATCTACTAATTCAAACTGCTTGTCGTGTACTCTCCCTCTTTATCTTCAACCCTCTTCCGAACAATGCGTTTCAGTATGCAACTCAAACTAATTCGAGTCTCCTTCTCCTACTCCACTCTGCAAAAATTGTGATTCTACTTGCAGCACTTGCTCAGGTTCTCTTTCAACGAATTGTTTATCCTGCATTGGAGCTCTGAGCTATGGCTCTCTTACGAGCCAGTGCTTGGCTACCTGCCCTGACAACTACTCCAATTATTTGAAGAATAATATTTGCCTTCATTGTGACTCTACTTGCCTAACTTGCTCTGGTTCAACTTCAAGTCAGGTAAGGCAGCTTTAACCTTTAAGTTTCATTTACAATAAAATTGTCTTCATTTTTAATGTGTTTGTTTAACAGTGTTTAACATGCCCAAGTTCCTTAGTGAAGTATAAAACTACTTGCTTGCAATAATGTCCTCAGGATCTATTTTAGACTGACTAAAAAGAATGTGTCGGTTGCTCTGATATGTGCACCTCAACTTGTTCTGGTCCTTCGAAAGAAGACTGCGATTCGATAAAGCCAAAATATGAAATCATCATTTATATTCTTTCTGTCAAGACTACACTCTGGATAGGTTCTTCCCTTGCTGGATATATTCTTGATCTTCAAACTGGACAATCACTCAAGGTTGTTAAGATTCAACCAACAGATACCATCCAACATCAAGAGCTGGAAAGCGACGATTCTCCTTCAATTCAAAAGAAAAGAAAACCTCGAAGGCCCAAAACGATTAAAGGAGAGGAGGAAAAAGAAGTGAAAAATTAACAGAAGTAAGAGGTTAATGATGATGATTCTCCTCAGACAAAAAGAAGAAAGAGGATTCGAAAATCAGGGGAAACTGAGGATGATTATGGTGAAGTTATTATTTAAAACATTCCACAGATTGAGCACGATTAAAGTATTGAAAAATCCTCCACCAACACTGAAAGCAGCCCTAGTCCATTAAGAAAGCGAAGACATAGATAAGGTATGGTGAGGCAATCATCTGATACATTCACTAATGAACTACTAATGACTTAACTTGCCCCTTCAGTCACCAATCGCTAGATTGACAAAACAATGTCCTCTACTATTTTCATTACACACTTTGATCGAAGCAAGACAGCAACCAGTCAAATTGAAGAATAAATCCAGAGCAACCAAGAAGAAATGCCCACAACTACAGTCAAGGAACAAGCTAAGGGGCAAACTCTTGATAGTAATCATAGTGAAGAAGGCCAATTAAACGAGAACAAGCAGAATCCTAATCAGCTTAATTCCAACAGTTTATCTTAACTAGGATAGTTTCCTAGCAAAGCTCAAGCTCAAAGCAAACAGTTGCATAAGCTCGATCAAAAACTAAAATATTCTTTGGTAACAAATAATTTGCTAGTAATGAAGTATGCATTACTTTTATTTTATTTTTTAAAAAGCTTGGGAATGAGTGGCTGTCTCTGTTTTACTTCTTCGACCCTCAGATCAGCAGAGTCAACAGGGCGACTATTATCTACCTCAAATATCAAATGTACTTCTACATCTGTCAAAACTTCAGCATGGTAATCTTAATGCTTTGAATCCCTCATCCGAGCTTAACTCTTTTTGTTTCCTTAGCAACCAATGGCGTTTGTAATTTTCTGCTGGACAATAGGGCTAGCTTTCAAGGGAGCACTTGGCTTCTTGCTTCAGCTCGTAACGAAAACAGTCAGATTTGGAAACGTAGCGACTTTGATCTTTTCGGTAGCCTGCATAAGTGTCTCCATGGGCACATGGTTAATACCAAAGCTGTCAGAGATAAAATACACTGAAGACCTGAATTGGAGCACGCTGTATTTGCTATCCAGTGGGCTTGACTTTCTCGTGTTCTAGCAAATAATTGGACTCGTTTAGTATATTTTTACAATCCAATATCTAAACGGGCCAACAAAGCATCTCTGGCTCTATTAACTCTGCAAGAACGATCTTTTTCTCAAGTAGCTGAAGTGAATCATCTTTTTGTTTAGTTGTTTAATGTGTGTCTGTAGAATCTACAAAGATAACATTTAAACAAAGAAGCCAAAAAAGAATAATTCCACAACTTTTAAGAACGTGGTTGATATGGAAGTTTTTAGACAAACAAACACATTTGTTACTCGTCTTGTTTTCAATTCATTCCCGTTACATTAATAGTCTAAGGAGTAAGGAGAAAAGCAATTTAGAGCCCCTTATTAATGAATATTATCAGACACATTTTTATTAAATTTCCCCCATTTTTTATTAAATTGAATAATAATTGTTTTCCCTAAGAATCAGTTTGTATTTTTTATTTTGCACACTGGCCTCTTTCCTCAATTATTTAAGTATTAGCAATGATAATTGTGTCTTTCTTCAAGTATTGGTCCTTTAAAAATGTATAGCAGTAGAGATATTAATATCGATTATTGTGAATTTTTGTCGAAGAGAGCACTAAGCATTTATTATTTTCATTTTTTTGAACTTATCAAGTGCCTATGATTGCTAATCATTGGGTTTCTTGATTATTTTGATTATGTTGGTAAGTTATTTTCATTATGGATGTCTATGGGAGATAAGTGTCTGTGTTTTCTTTCCAGACTGTAGAGGGAATTGTTTAAACTCTCATTTTGGTTGTTTCATGTGATTTTCGATTTAGCAGTATTGTATTTTAGAATAAATGAAGTAATTTCTTCAACAGCTGCATTCAAATATCAAAAAATACATTGATATTTAATTTAAAAAGTCCTACAATTCCATTTTGAATATCGTTCTTGATTCACCATTTACATGGAATATATGCATGCTAATAAGAACTCTCTTCTTTTTCATTTTGGCTAGACGAGAATAGAGATTTATAATAAACATCCTTTAATGGAAGAATATTTCAAGAAATCTGAAAGCTGTCTGAGAAATAGAAAATGGTTTTCTAAATGCAGATACTCAAAGAGATGTCTGCAGTTAACACCGTCAGGAATAAAATCTTTCTCCTTTTTTTCACTGTGAAACATCCTTAACTTGAAATATTTCTTTTGAATAAAAAGTCCAAGATTAATATTGGATAAAGTAATCGCTCATATAATTTGTTTGGTCAGAACAAGAAGAAGAATGAAGTTATTTTCAGAACTAAAATAGCTTGGTAGTGTCCTTTAGGATATTGGCAGCTGCTTTAAGGTGAGCTTAGCCATTCTTATGAATCTCGAAAACTATTCTGTGAAGAAAATTTCCTGTTACTGATTTATCAGATAGTGAAAAGGAAGGTAGCGAATATGCTGATTTCTTCTATTAAAGAAGGCCCATCAGAAGCGGGTCTTAGTTAAAGCATTTAATGCCAAAACAAGTTCATCTGTTAAAAAATTGAACTTCCCCAAAATGTCTCTCAAAGAAAAACACTAAAAATCTATGAACATTTCTTTTCTTAGACCAAAGAATATGTACGCTATTCCAACAAAATATTGGTTCATCATAATTTTGCTAAATTATCCTATGAAGCAGTATCCTGATGGCAGCATTTTTCTAATCGAGCGATAATTATTCAGAATCTGATCGGTACTCAATGTCTTTTGAAAGATGCCTTGCATAAAAAAATTACTTAATTTTTTCATAAGCCTATTTAATTCGTCTTGGAAGGAAATTCTTCCAAACATCGCACCAAGAAAGAAGAAATACGTCTTTTTTATTAAATCTTGAATAATAAAATTATCATGTTTTTAATTAAGATGAAGAAGATGTTTATTTGTTCATTCTGATCTCGAAAGAAGGATCATCAAAAGCGACCTTCATATCAAATCATATTATTTTTTGATAGCTGAAAACCATTGTTAATTAAACAGCTGAAAGGGAAATAAGAAAACCAAAAGATGTATCAAGGATACCTCTAAAATAATTGCAGCTAACCACTGTTGCCAATAAAATGGGATAGTTTATTGTTAATATTAAATAAATTAGATAAATTTTTTACTCAGTAATAATTCTCTTTTTTCATTATGGTGTGCATACTCAATACTGCTAGATGACATTTTTTTCCTAAGATTTTCATCTCTGCTTTGCAATGATTTTGGTACCATTTTTTAGTGATTTTTCCTAGAGGTTTGCTCCATGATTCTAGTCAGTTTTCGTGAATTTTTAGGGATAGAGACAGAGAGAAGTAGACCATTCACAAATAGTTATCGTCGATGTTCATTTTCTTCAACATCTAGATTAGTTTGAACTTGCAGTTAATGCAAGGATCAGTTAGTCAGAAGCTAGATACTATCGTAAATGATCTGCATCATCAGTTTCACCTCTTTTTGCTCTGCTGAATCTGTCTCTTTTTTTTCTTCATTCAATTCAAAAAAAATCTTCCATTGGGTTGATCATTTTTACTTGTAAGTTATTTCCTTTTGAAGTGAAAATAGGAAATAAGTGTCAGTGTTTTCCATCCAGACAATAGCGGGGGAGGAAGGGAAGGAGGATAAACTCTCATTTTGGTTGTTTCATATGATTTTAATTGCTTGTTTTAGGATAAATAAAAGTCTCATTCTGTTATAAAAACTACATTTATATTTTATCTTCATAAACTAAAAATTCCATTTGAATAGCATCTTTTGTGGCTACTTTGCCTAGGGGCAACAAGAGTTATTTTGAGGTTTCCCTTTGATGCTATTCTTGCTAGAGCAGAGATTTAGAATAAAATTTTAGCTACGATGGAAGGATATTTCAAGAAATTCTATTGCTTACTGTCTGAGAAATAGAAAACGGTTTTCTAAATGCAGTTGTTCAAAGAGATGAGTGTAGTTGCCACCATTAAGAAGAGTGCGTTCTTGTATTTCACAGTGGAACATCCTTAAATGGTAAATATCTTTTGAAAAAAATAAAAAATTCACATTGGATAAAGGTATCTCTCTTAAAATGTGTTTAGTCAAATCAAGAAGAGCGAAGTTGGAAAAATAAGAACTTTTTCATTGAAAATTTATCAAAATATCTCTCAAAGAAAAATACTAAACGTTAAAGAACAATTTTTTTTTGAAAGGATTGTTAAAAAAATGACCAAATTCATTTTTGTAGTAGATTTAGGTTGTCTGGAAGGCAATTCTTCCAAACATAGCATTAGTAAAGGAGTATATTCTATCTAAATTGCCTGGAAAGGAACACTTCCAAACCAGTAAAGAAGAGAATCCAAACCATGAAAAAAGAGAATCCAATCAAGGTTGTCTGGAAAAAAAACTCTTCCAAACATAGCACCAGTAAAGAAGAAAATTCTATCGAAGTTGCCTGAAAGGGAGCTCTTCTAAACCAGTAAAGAAGAGAATTTGTCTGGAAGGCAACTCTTCCAAACATAGCACCAGTAAAGAAGAAAATTCTATCGAAGTTGCCTGAAAGGGAGCTCTTCTAAACCAGTAAAGAAGAGAATCCAATCAAGGTTGTCTGGAAAACAACTCTTCCAAACATAGCACCAGTAAAGAAGAAAATTCTATCGAAGTTGCCCGAAAAACTGAAAGGGAGCTTTTCAAAACCAGTAAAGAAGAGAATTTGTCTGGAAGGCAACTCTTTCAAACATAGCACATGTTAAGAAGATATGTCTGATTTATGAAATCAAATAATCGTTTCTTCCTTTCCAGACACCAAATATATTACAAGAATATTTCTGAATTGTTTTTTTGTTTATATTTTTTCTGAAGAGTATCAATTCTATCTCATGTAGGCACTGACCGTAATATTTGATGTACTTAAATTCGAAAGAAGAAAGGTTAGAAGAACACATAAATAAAAACTAATTAAACAATTACAAAATAACAAAAAAAAGAGAAATAACCAATAAAGAACATGAAGCTCACACTCCTTTTATTGATCTTATTCTTTATTATGTCCTAGCTTTGTGTTGCTCAGAGAGACAGAAACGAATTTCTTAAATCCAGATCTTTATTAAGTATGAAAGAGATAAAAAAGCAAGCATATCACAAGTATCGTTGTCCAAAAAGGGAGAATTATGATTTTGACTTAAAGAAATGCATGCCAATTAATTCTCTGGAGAAATGCATTCATGGTTGTGGTTATATTAGTTTCAATTTTGTTTGTTATGGCATATGTCACCTTGCTAAGTATTACTACAGTTGACATTTTTAACATTTTCCAGATTTCATTCCTTGTTCTAATTTCTTGACTTAATCAATTCATCATCATATTAATTTATTTAAAGATAAAATGAGTACATTATTATTCGTGTTGTATTTTTTGAATAAATAAAGGAATTTTTAAATCTGTGTTCTTTTTTATAAAAATTCATAAACATTTAATCTAATAAAACTAAAAATATCCTGTTGAATATCATTCTTTCTATTCACCAATACTTAGAATGCATGCATGTTAAGAACTCTCTTCTTTTTTTATTTTGGATACTTTGCCTGAAGGGTAATAATAATAACTTTGATATTTTCGAGAGAGTGGTTTTCTTAACAACCTAATTTTTCAGTATTCTTATGAATTTATTGCTTCATCAAATCTTGTTTGAATTATCCTATGCAGCAGAATCCAGATGAATGCATTTTTCAAATTAAGCATAAAAAATTATTCAAGATCTAATCTTTACTTCGATGTCTTTTAAAAAATAGTTTTTGCCAAATAATTACTAAATTCATTTGATAAGCCGATCTAGTTTGTCTGGTAGTGAACTCTTCCAAAATAGCACCAGAAAAAAAGAATTTTGTCTTATTTATTGAATCAAATAATATTATTATTTTTATATTATAATTTTTTGTTCAAGGTTAAGTGGTGATATGGTATTTTGAGATATTTTTTTCGATAAAGATGAAGGGGAATTATACGTCTAATTTAGAATACCATCTGTAAAATAAATAGTTTTTGCGTTTTTGTTAATGAGGTCTATTAATAAGTAGATGATTTGCATCATCAATTTCATCTCTTTTCACTCTGCTGAATCTGTCTTTTTTTCTCTTCTTCCAATTCAAAAAAATCTTCCATTGATTTGATCGTTTTTAAATGTCAAGTGTCAATGACTGATAATCATTGGTTTATGGTGTTTACACTCTCATTTTGGTTGTTTCATCTGATTTTCAATTATCAGTGTTGTATTTTAGAATAAATGCATTGATATTTAATCTTTTTAAACTAAAAATTTCATTTGAATATCATTCTTTCTATTCACCAATACATAGAATACATGCAGGCTAAGAACTCTCTTCTTTTTCATTTAGTATTTTTTGCCTGGGGGCATCAAGAGTAATTTTGAGGCTTCTCTTTGATACGAAAAATAGCAAGAGTGGATATTTAGAATCATATTTTCACTTTAATGGAAGGATATTTCAAAAAAATTTATTGCTGTCTGAAAAATAGAAAATGGATTTCTAAATGAAGATGTTCTAAGAAATGACTGTCGTTGACACCATCAAGGAGAGATCGTTCCTGTATTTCACAGTGGAACAGCCTTAAAAGGAATTTTTCTTTTGGACAAATATTCCAAGATTTACTTTAAATAAAGAAATTTCTCCAAAAAATGTGCTTGCTCAAGAACAAGAAAAAAAAGTTTTTGTCATCACTTACTTGAAAATTCACTTAGATATGGAGTAATAGTCTTAAAGATAGCTTGGTAGTATCCTTTAGGATCTAGAACATTAGCAGATACTGCTTTTAAGATGGCTTAATTATAGCAGTTGCTTTAAGGTGAGCTTAGCCATTTTTCTGATGAAGAAATGTCCTGTTGCTGATTTATCAGAAGACGATGATGTGGTGATGAAGAATATGTCGATTTCTTCTATTAAAGTAGGCCCATTAGAAACAGATCTATGTTAAAGCATATCCACCAAAATAAGTCAATCTATATTATAATAATAAGTTTTTCACTCTTACTTCCTTAATATTTCTCTCAAAGAAAAAAAAAGTTAATGAACAATCTTTTCTTAGCAACCTAATAATAAGCTATTCTAAAAATATATTGAAAAAAACTTCCACTAAATTAAAAATCCAAAAGTAAATCAATAATTAAACTAATACTGTTACTGAGATAGTATTCCCTTGGTGGACCATTTCTAGACCCTGGAAAATATGTATTAACCAACGTTCTTTG
>Ga0302271_10004125_pt1 | contig 11786 bp, 5 predicted proteins | sample III_Bog_N1_1_FD_198767 | JGI IMG/M metagenome (GOLD analysis project Ga0302271, IMG submission 198767) | Peat permafrost microbial communities from Stordalen Mire near Abisko, Sweden - III_Bog_N1_1 | ecosystem: Environmental > Terrestrial > Soil > Wetlands > Peat | place: Sweden: Abisko... | reverse complement strand
TTTTACTATTTAGAAGAAAGAAAGCTAAAAAAAGTGTTTGACCTCTGAGAAATCGATCTGGTTCAAATAGATAAATGAGAAGAGGAAATGGGAAAATCAGATAAACAGTAACTGAACGAACTGTTATTATTATATTTCAAAGCTGCAAAAGTCTGCTTTTCTTCTCTTTTGAACCTTAAAAATAATTAAAATGCATTTATTTCTACCCGAGTAAAAATTGACTTTTCAAGTGCTCATCTCTCTTTTCAGTATTGACTGGTGATGAAAGCCATATTGAAGCTTGCTTGAAAGTAAGTTGGATTGATTTCAGTAAATAAGAATTTGAAGTATTAAAGATAAGACATATTGATTTGAAACACTTTTTGAAGACGATTTTTTGCTTTAATATTTGCATAATTAATATCTGTAACTATTACAAATTTATGATTGATTGCCAAGTCATTAGCATGGTAATTATTTTGGTATATTTTTGCAGTAACGAGAGCTTCTCACCTAAACGCATCATTTTTATTGTTATCCTTTTTTTTACTAGATTTGAGGAAATTATTTTAAACTTCAATAGTTTTCTTTAATATTCTTGAATTCCAATGGAAAGAGGTTGTTAGTTTTTGCTGAAATAGAGATAACTAACTTGGAAGGCCATTTTAATATGGATATTATTTTTATAAAACAGCCTTAATTTTTCTAGAAGGAGGATTTACTTTTGAGACATCTCTTCAGAATTTTGTAAAAAGAGATTTCTTGGGGAGGAGAGAGAGTTCAAACCCAATTGGAAATCTAGAGACAAAGATGGTTTTAATTAGAGATTGTGCTAGAGGAAGGTGAACTCTCTATTTATTATTTGCTCTTTTTTAAAGAAAAAAAATGAAGAAATTTCACAAATATTCCTTTTATCACATTTTTTATTACTTAAATATCTAATTATTATTTATAATCATTTTACTTAATATCGTAACAATATAAATAAATATTTCATTTTTAAGAGTTGAATTCCTCAAATATATCATAAACAATTTGCTTTGAGCAGAATTGCATCGCCTATTTCATGTTTTTATTGAATGCAATAACCTAGAGAACAACAGCTCTGACAACATGGATTTCTTCTGTTGTGTATGTAGGAAAAGTAAGAATATTAGGGATAACACAATAATTCTACAAGAGCACATTTAAAATAGCTCTATTTGTCAGTTTGTTTCCAGTTTTGCAAGAAATATTAAGAGCAAAACGATAAGAAAAATATTAACTTTTGGCTATTTCTTCAAGAATAACCCTTGCATAGGCGACATCTCCCAAGTAAAGATCAATTAGATCACTGGATATCAAGCTCGGAGATGTAAACGAGAAACTTTGATTTAGTTGTTATGTTTCAATTTAAAAAGTAATTTTTCTTTTATTTTCAGCAAGAACCAGCTACAAGATTCTTCTAATTTGATTAAGGTTGCTGTTTTTAAAGCTGATTGCTATTTATATTTATTGTGGTTTAAAGCTGAAGTAGTTTAAGATTATTTATGAATCTGTTAAGACCTCAATTTCTTAGCAGTCTATGATGATTTTCCGTTAAAAAGGCCCTTTAGTTATGAACCTGTAGAGATTGAGTGTGATAAGTAGTAGTATTTTTGAGAATATCAGAGTGTATGCATGAAGGAAGTACCTTCCTAATTGATTTGCTTGTGAGGTTTCTCTATTGAAAAAATCCCAAATAACCGCAGAAAACAATAATAAAGCATACAAGCCAGCATTTAAATTCTAATACTCTTACTTAGTCCCAACTATTTCAGCTATTGGTCGTTGTGAAAATCCAATATTAAGCTTTGAAAAATACATGAATCCAAATACTTCCACAAAAGAATCTCCATAATTAGAATTTATTGCATCGTGCTAAAAACCAAACTTTAATAGCTTCAAGAATCCTGCATGGAAATATGCCAAAGCTGCTAGTAACTGCATGATTAACAAGACACACCAAAAATGAAAGTTGCAGATGCCAGCGTATCCGATAAATAGATTCAAGAGGAAAAATTTACAGAAAATTTTAGAATAAATGGTAGATATTTTTTTGTCTAAATCTGATGTCAGTTCAAACATCAGCAAGGAAGTTAGAATGCCGAATTAGCTGCTGATAAATTAAGATATAAAGCAATTTTCCATGTCACTCCTTAAGAAGAGCACTAAGTTCATGACAGAAAGCAAGTTTATCAGCTGCAATCGTTAGTAGTAAAGAATAGAGCCTGTGAGATTTTTTTAATTCTCTTGAGAGAAGTTTCCCTTGGGTGTTGGTACATAGCAAAGGATATTCCATTTGAAGAAAAATGACAATGATTCCAAGAACTAAAAAGTATTTGGGATTTAGTAAAATAGCAGCAGTTGCAGGAGAGTTGGGATTGTTATGCAAATTCTTATTGGTAATTGATTCTCATCTTGCTATGATTGCCACATTCGTCTGAGGTTAATCCCATTGAAGACTTGAAATATCAAGAAGCATATGCTAATGAGAAAGCGAATGAAGAATGGGGAACTCTAGAGATGTCTCATATCCTTGGAGAAAAGATAGAGTCTATTTTGTCAAGAAGCGTTTATGTAGTTTAAAGGAAAGACTTAGTTGAATTTGTTAATAGTAAAGAATCCTCTTTTTGTTTGTCTAAAAAATTAAGATTTTTACCTCTAAATGAATTGAATGCTTCTCCCGCGGGTAAATAGTATTATTAAATAAATGTTTGGAAAATTAAATTATTATTTTTTCCATTATTCATGCATAAGACTAATTTCTAATCATTAAGAGAGATTAATTACTTCAAAGCATGGGGCGCTCTTGAAGTTAATCAATATTAGGATCTTTGCTTATCTCAAAAATTATGGAATCAAAACAAACTTTTAATGATTACATATCCGTACTTGCTTTATTTCATATTAGTAATAATTTATTGACACATTTGAGATATTTCTTGTTTCTGATAAGAAATGATGCAGTTGATCCTTTCCCCCTATTATTTCTTGTTGAAATATTAAAATTGATCTTAAGAATGAAATGATACTTCCTTCTCTTTATGTGTCGGTAAAATCAGTCAAAACAGACTATTTTTATCTCTGAAATGAGTCCACACTATTAATAATTTTCAAACGGAATTAAAAAATTAGATTGAGTTTGTCTTTTCTTCACAGCGACAATGGAAAATGCGGGAGAACCTTAATCTGAAGTTGAGAAGCCTAAATAACTGACGAAAGAAGACTACGAAGCAAGAGACATTGACATTGATTTTTCTATCATTTCACAAGAATAAACTACCTGCGAATCTCGCATAGAAAAAGACAAATCTGATGTGGACGCATTAGTGAAGCTGGGATTCATTCACATCAGGTATTATAAAAACAAAACCCAAGCAATGGAACATTTTAATCGAGTTCTTTCTCTCAACCCAAATGATATTGATGGGTTGCTGGGGAAGTGCTACTGCATATTGGAAGATAAAAAGAAGCACGAGTTTGATCTCTGCTAGAACGAGATCGACAAATGTCTCGTTCAGAAAATCAAATATTGGAGAATCTATTATTATCAATCCATGCTGCACTACCTTCGCTACAAAGATTATCTGAGCAAAAAAGCCCTTCGAAAAGCGCTTAAACTCTGCCCAAATCACTACCTTTCAATATCCCTGCTAGCTTTAATTCAAAGTGAAACCCCATCAGAGAGACCCTCAGCAAAAGAAATGATCGATCTTATCTTCGACTCAAAGCAAAATTTCAAAAATGATTTCTCCGTCTATTATCGAGCTGGTAAAATCTACGAAAAGCTTAAACTCTCTGATGAAGCAATTAAATACTTCCTCAAATCGACAGAATTCCGAAATAACTACTCCTAGGCTATGAAAATGGTCAGCTACATTTATATGAATCAAAAAAATGACTTAAATCTAGCTAAAGAATACGCTGACAAAGCCGTCCAAATGGATCCTACAAACGATGAGGCATTTATGAATCTAGGAGAGGTCTATGAAAAAATGAATTAAAACAATAATGCAATAGACCAATATAAAAAAGCCATCGAGATAAACCCACACAATGAGACGGCCTATCTTCTTATCCTCGATTAATACGAACAAATCGGAAACAAAAAGGAGTTCCATGAGTTATGCTAAAAATTTGTGAAACACAATCCGAAATCTGCTGATGCAAATTTTGAAATGGCCTTTTCATTCTCCACGATACTTAACACGCATTCCGCTATTAGGTATTATAAGCGTGCCCTTAAAATTGAGACTGTAGTAGATAGCTTTAACAATCTTGGGAATGTGTATTACTAGCAGCATGATTTAGAAGAATCTGAATAGTATTTTCTCAAAGCACTAAAACACGATCCAGAAGATGAATCGTTCAATGATAATCTGAATATTGTGGTTTAAGCAAACCCTTACTAAGGTGAGGAAGAAGACTCACTTAACGGTGAAGATGATGAGATTGACTAGCAAATCAAATAATTATTTGCTAATCCATTTATGAACTTTCCAATCTGATTGAATTTTTTTTTCTTCTTCAAATAAAATTTGATTATTTCGTTTTTGTTTATGAATTATTTGGAGTTAAATGTTGATGAATTAACTTACATTTTAGGAGAAATATTTTTAGGAGATAATTTTGAATAAAAAACAATATATTTTGGATTGAAAAAACACATAATAATATTGGGGAAAAAATCATCTTAAAAAATGATGAATAATCACTGTCATAACGATATTTGATTAGAAATATTCGATTAGAGAGTGTGCATTGCTGGATAAAGTTGATCCGTTTTAGTTTCTCATTAAAACCCAGGTAGTTTAATGTTGCTTAACTATTCTTGTAGGGTTATTTGTCTGCTCGTATTATCTTACTGAATAATTTTGATATTGTCTTTCTATTGCTATTGCCGTTTTTCTGAGCGAGGAAGGCTCTTTGATGTTGGCTATCTGACAAGAATAATATTTTGGATAGATAGCTCTTATTTTTCTGAATTGTTTTTGTTGTTATCTGGAAGTATTTTTGAATCTTTTTTATCTGACTTTAATAGATTGTTTAGGTGCAATATTTTGTCTTCATCCGATTATTGCTGCTATCCACCTTCCATATCTTCTTTTGCTAATCCTTCCTTTGCTAATTCTTCTGCTTCTTTTAAACTATCCTCCAAGACATTTTTAACGAAGCATAATTTTATTATCGAAAAAACTGATAATAATATTGCCTTGATTATGAGATAAAAATTGCAGATTATTATAATAAAAAACAAAGCTATTATGATCCAACCTAATTGTACTCTTGTAGACTCCTATTAATTCACATCATCTTATACCAAAAACAGCATGACAATCTAGATAGCAAGAAATAGGATTTCAGAGATAATAGCAACTACTTTATCTTCAGTGTTCTCGAAGGGATTGATGTAGACAATGTAAGAAAAGATGAAAACATTTAGTTGAATTAAGAGTATCAGCTGTAGATATGGCCATTTATACAAGATGACAATGATCAGACTAAAGATTATCTTTCTGAACATTAGTAAAATCAAATAGTATTTAACTAACCGAAAGTGTCTTGGACCAAAACATTTTGCTCGAATGGTTTAAGGATTTTCTTTTAATTGGCCTTCCTCTTATTCGGATAAAGGGATGTTAATTTCTTTAGGAGAAGGCATAGATTCGTAATTGAGCAGGTGTTCGATACCTTGAGAATTTACAGGAGCAGATAAGTTTATTTTGTTAGGGGAGATTTTTAAAAAACTTCCATTTTCTCGTTGATGAAAGGATGAGTTCAATCTTGAAATGCGTTGCCTTTAGGAGGTAAATATTTCACCGTTTTCGCTTTGAAAATGACTGAGATTCGACTCTTTTGGGCCATCGAGGGGCTATAAAATCTATTTATTTGGTGTCTGCAAGTTAAAGGCTTAAATTCTACCTTCTGTTCGTAAAGGGATTTATTAAAATTCTTAAACTAAAGCATCTGCTTTTGTCATGCTAGATTTCTGAATTCCAGTTTTGCTGGCCATAATAGGCATTTAGTCGACAGCCTTATTGTTTTCAATATCGTCTGAAAGAATCTACAGAGGATCTTCCTTCTGAACCGCAATTGGGTTGATAATACAGCTCCCATGATTTTTTTTACTAGGGCCACTCAGACGAAGTCCATTTATCAGTGTTGATTGCTTTGCTACAGCTGATTCTAAATCCTACCCGATTTATATCTTGTAGAATTTATGGAACAATAATAAAGGCACCGAAAACACAACTAAGAATAGAATACTTTGTAGACTGTAGTTAATTATCCAGCTTACTAATCGATCAGAAAAATCATAATTATAAAACTGCACTACTGCGGAAAAGGCTAGCGAAAGGCAGACTACTTAAAACAGATCCAGAAACGCATTATATATCCAAGTCGTTTTCAAGGATGTTTTAGCATACTCTGAAATAACCTCCCATGGAGCGAAAGACATAAGATAGTAAATCAAAAAAAGAAGAAGAATAATCAGAATTAATGTGAGTTCCTGCCCAACTTAGATCAAGAAATATCCACTTACTTCCATCTCCACGAACTTACTAGATGGAGGCATTTAGTCATATCCAGGTTTGACTAAGAATCTTTCAAAGATATTTGGAAAATAAGGGTATTAGAAGTGATTAAAAATCTAAGAAAACTGCAGGAGGTTAGCAGGAGTGCGGATTTATATGAGAAGGAGGAAAAACAAGAAGGAACAGAAGTCAATGAAGTTCACGATGATGTAAAAATTTGATAAAACAGACACTGCGATTGTCGAAAAAGCAGCTCCTTTTGAAATACCACTAGCGATATCACTTGCAACTCTCGTAGAATTGTTAGAAAAATACTACCCTTATTGCAGGAATATCGGAAGATCAATCAGCTTCTCTTCTTGATCGATCTTGTTGTCAATAACAAACGGAACTTCCTTGAATTCCAATCTTAAAGTTTTTCCTTTGACAATCGAATCGGGGATGATGTCTAAATCGATGTTGGAGGAGTTTATGTTGGTTATTTCGACTGATTAAAGCACAATGCCTTCGATCTCAATATACAGAATATCTTCAGCTCTGAGTGGCGATGATGCTGATGCCGATGTTGATAGTAATCGAGTGCTATTTAAAGGCTCCTCGAACATAATATTTATTCGATATCCTAAATTAGTTGCCTAATGGGTTAGATTGAAGTAATTCAATTATTGCTTACCATTCCATTGAAGGACGCATATGCCCTAGGAATTTAAAGAATAATTATCCTAACAAGAAGTGCATTTCATAGTATCAGAGGAGTAACAAGCAATACAATTTGGTAAAAGACAAGGTTGCTTTTAGCAAAGAGTTTATCTATCATTTAATACAAATCCATCTTCACAGATTTAGCATTTTCCTGTATTAATCTGAGAACAAATCAGGCAATTTAACACTCGACATTGTGGAATGCAAGCGGACTTTGGTGCATTCAAAAAATAGCCTTAAGCGCAGATTGCACATTATTCAGGTTTTCCTAGCTAGCATGTTTGGCAATTCTAAACAGGGCAAGTTTTTTAGCAGATCGAGTTGGAATCCAGAAAATATCGATCATTACAGGAGTTGCATTTTCCAGGAATATTTTAATCACAAACCGAGCAATTAGCCAAGCCGCAAACACACGAATTGTCTTGTAACTGCAGTCTAAAATTTGCTTTGCAGCTCAAACATTTTGTATTATCAGAAGGCCAACAGTTTACACAGTAGTTAGCTCTGCATTAAGACTCACATTTACCTGTGGAAGTGTTGAGAAAGAAGAATTTTTCACAAAGAGAACAAATACTTTCACTTTTGCAGGAAACGCAATGAGGTATCGAACATTTGAAACATGATGAACCTAGATAAGCCATTTTGTAACCACCAACACATTGGCTGCAGATTTTTGGGTTTTCAAGGGAGCAAACTTAGCAATTAGGTATCTAGCAGGGAATACACTACGAAAAAGAGTCATCTGTGAGATAAAAGCCTTGATTGCAAGTTTTACATTGCTCCTATGATTGAGGTTGGCACTCTTTGCAATTACTTACTGAGCACATTAATTCACATGATCCAGAACTTGAAAGATTGTACCCTTATGTGCATTTTTCACAGTGAGAAGCGTCTAAACAATTTTCGCAGTTTGAGAGGGAGCAAGATGAACATGTCTTGAATAACTTATCTAAAAAGTAACCTTCTGAGCATTGTCTGCAAGTAGTATTGTTTTACTCGCATTGCTAGCAATTCTTAACTCCACAGCATTGCGATTGATATCCTACGGAAAAGCCTAATTCGCACATATTACATTTATTTGCATTGTCTGCATGACATTCTAAGCAATTTGAGAGTTAACAAGACACGCATTTTTTATTATGCAATATGAAAGGAGAAACGCAAGAAAGACACTCTTCAGGGTTAGATTGGTTGAACAGATTGCAATTTGATTTGTTTGTTGGAGAGCAATGCGATGAAAGGGCATCTAATTCAAACCCTACCAAACATTTTTCGCAAATCTTTGGATTTTGTTTGTTGCATGAGATGCACGAATCGATCAAGCAGCCTACGCAAGTCTTGCTTGTTGGATTTAAGACAAAGTTGGATTTACATTCTGAACATTTAGCTTGGTTGCCTGATTCGCATCTTACGCATCCTACTACAGAACAAAGTTAGCAGCTAAAAGTTGAAGAATCTAGAATAAATGAAGTTTAACAAACAAGACATTGATTGCTTGAGTTTTCCACACATTTCTCACAATTAGCGACTTAACAAAGAATTTTACATCCATTTTCAGTTAATAGATACCCAGTATCGCATTCATCACATAATTATGAAGAATCCGCCCTGCATTTTCTGCAATGATTTAACTTAGCTTCTACACAAGATTTAGAGGATGTGAGTATCAATCCTTTCTCACATGTCAAGCATTCACTTGGAAATTTTGGCGAGCAAGTCAAGCAAGTAGGGTTGGAACATTCCTTGGGGATTCCAATGATAGGATCTATGAAATAATGTGGTTGGCTGATCATGCAGACAAATGAATTTCCTTAAATGCAAGTGGTACAGTGATCCACTGAACAAAATGGTTTACAGACCTTCTACTAGGCATCTGCTTTGTATCCTTCAGCGCAATCCAGACAGAATTCTTTCAAAATCAATTCAGCCAGTAAATATAAAATAATTCGAGAAGTTTAATTAACCAAAAATATTTGTTACGCCCACTAATGTGACATTCGGAGCAGTTTTCAATAGGGCAAGGCTGGCATATTTGTCCTGAGAAATACTGCATTTTGTCTGAGCACTAAAAGCAATTCTTGGAGTCGCAGTGCAAGCACCCACTTGGACAAGGCTCGCAGATTGAGTTAGCTGAGAAATATGAATATTCTGGGCAAATTTTGGGAACGCATGAGTTAATAGAATGATTAAATACCGTTTACTTTGCACAATTTGTGCAAACATCATCCACGCTGCACTACAGACAGTCTTCTCCACCGATATGATTGCATGTACAGACAAACTACCCAAAACTAGAGTACTCATAGACCATGATCTGCTTATCTTCTGGACATTTGTAGTAATCTAAGTCAAAACTGCTTGGACATTTCCGAATTTTTCCAGTATTTTTGTCTTAGACTTTGCAGACTTACCCATACTATCTGCATCGTCCTTGCCACAAGTACGTCCCTATTACAAATATCAGAAAATACAGCTGTTAGTAATATCTTAACAAAAAAAATAGTTTTGTTTTGCTTTACCTTCTGGACAGGGGTTATCAGAGCGAGAAAAGCACTCTCCTGTTATGAAGTTAGTACCGAAATAAGGCGAACACTGAGCACAGAAGAGTGAGCTAGTTTTAAAATCATTATAGCAGAGGTTGCAATTCTACAATTTCTCACATCCATAATCGTGGGGACATGTCATGTCAAACTTGTCAAACCAAAGCATATGCACTGGTTGTGGAGATTTTATTAAACAAGAGAGGCATTTTGTTGAGTTGAGACATTTATCACAGCCAAGTTTGCAATTTGTCCATACTTTTACTGATAACAAAGCTACAGGTTTATCCTAACTATTTTCTGGTACCGAAAACGTTATTTCTATTTCTCTTGATTCTTGAGCTTATGATGAGTCTATTATCACTGATGCTCTCCATATTTATTTGTCATATTATTGAGCACAATCTCCAATTAGCTACCCTTCAACAGGACTTTTTGATTTTTGTACAATTTTATCAAAGTTTTGTCCCTCAAAACCGACAGTAAGACTTCCATTGACGTCTTACACGAAGGTTATCTCAACACCGATGAGAGAGAGAACACTAGAAAAACTGCTTTATGGCAAAACTAATTTGATCTTTGAGTTAACTTTGAGGGTATTTTTAATTATTCCCTAGGAGTTTAAGCATTGTTGAATGCTACTTTACCCTAAGCTTCCATCAGAAATGTTTTTAAAGTACAACACATCCATGGGAGCTTTAAATTCTTCTTCGAAGTTGCTCTAGTAGAGATACGTAATGCCTATTGTTTGTTTTGAGTAAAAAAAATTCATGTTAGATTTCTGAGAATAAAACTGTTTTAGAATAAAATGAGTGATTATTACACTAAGCCAATGAAATAAGTCTTTGAATAAAGAAGCAAAACGCAGAAATCCTCATACTGTACCTCTTGTTTGTTCTTTCTTATTTTGTTAAGTGATAAAACTAATGAAAGAAATTGATTTCTTTTTTAGAGAAATGTGTTTCTAGGAAAATGTTGAGGTTTTGTGTTTTCCCAACAAAGAATTTTAGTCGAGATAAGAGAGCTAATCTCCACAAACAGATGATGATCATCATCGTAAATACTCAGCGATCGCAAAATAAACGAAAGTTATGGTAATTTCGCCTCATTAAGCAACCAAATGCAAGAGACCACCATTGTACTGACAATTTATTTATCTGTTGAATAAACTTGATAAATTGAAGAGAAATATAAATATTAATAAATGGGGATCTCTCTTCATTTTAATTCATTTTGGACCTTAGACATTCGATCTATTACTTTGCAAGCTGCTCGCTCATAAAAAAGACAACCAAATCATCTTCATTTTATTATTCATCACTAAATAGTTTCTTATGAAAAATTCACTGAGTAAAAATATATTTCAAGCTCCCTCCTCCAAATTATTAGCCACACAAAATTAACAAATAATTGATTGGTAAAAACACTGATAATGAAGATATGTGCGTTTTGCTGATTTCATTTTATCCCTAATCAGATTTGATTTCTTCCACTCGCACTCACACAGCACACTCAAAGAACTGGAAATCAACAAAATCAATCCAACAAATCAGAAATCAACAAATAATTTTTGATGAAGCTAAAAAAGAAAGCTTCAGAAAAAATCATATGAGATTTATTCAGAGAAAAAATACTTCTTGAATAAAATGAAGACAGTTAAAACCTAAGAAATCCAAAAATAATTCATCATCTTTTTAATTTTTTGCTTTGAAAATGCAGAAGGACACGATTGGCTATTTTTTAGAATAGTCATAATACATGTACCCATTTACAATAATATCTAACTAAAATGATTAATATTTGAAATGAATTAACAAAGCATTCTTAGTTTTTAACATGCTTGTCCATATTTTTCTGTGCTATGGATTGCCTATTTAGAATTCATTTAATGTTTATATCTCCTAGCTTTTATCTCCTTTCAGAGGATTAAAAACAAATATCTTCAAGGATTCATTGGAATTTAATTAAGTTTCTTAAATAAAATAATAATTCTTCTCAAATGATTCTC
>Ga0302271_10004124_pt1 | contig 11788 bp, 3 predicted proteins | sample III_Bog_N1_1_FD_198767 | JGI IMG/M metagenome (GOLD analysis project Ga0302271, IMG submission 198767) | Peat permafrost microbial communities from Stordalen Mire near Abisko, Sweden - III_Bog_N1_1 | ecosystem: Environmental > Terrestrial > Soil > Wetlands > Peat | place: Sweden: Abisko... | reverse complement strand
CGGTGGAGCTGAAAAGTACCCTCAAAGGAATCTCCTTTAGTAAGGTGTCGATGTTGTCATCGCAACGCCAGGTAATTATTAACTTGAGATCTACTTTTTTACAATTTATTGCTTTAAGGGAGACTAATCGATTTTTTGGAGAGCAACACAACTAACTTACGTAGAGTGACATACTTGGTCCTTGATGAAGCAGATAGAATGCTAGACATGGGATTTGAAATCTAAATCAGAAAAATTCTTGGATAAGTCAGGCCAGATCGATAGACTCTGATGTTTTCTGCAACGTGGCCTAAAAATGTCCAGAATCTTGCTGAAGACTACTGTAGGAACCAACCTGTGCATGTCTAAATCGGCAAGCACGAACTCTCCATCAACGAGCGTATCAAATAAATCGTCTACGTGACTGATTCAACTCGCAAGACTGACTTGTAAAATTTATTGTTTTTCTAAAACTATTCTTACTAAAGTAACTCTTTTTTGTTGTTGGTAGATGCATAAAGCAGTTAGATTAACTAACTCAAAAAGACAAAGTCTTGATTTTTTCACAAACAAAGAAGGGTTGTGATTAAGTTAGTCGGATTCTAGATCGAGAAGGCTTTAAGTGCATGGCAATCCACGGTGATAAGGTTTAAAAAGACAGAGATTATGTCATGGGTAAATTCAAAAGTGGGGAGTGCAAAATACTAATCGCAACGGATGTTGCCAGTAGAGGACTAGATGTTAAAGATGTTTCTCATGTAATCAACTACGATTTCCCAAAGGTACTGGAGGATTATATCCATAGAATAGGTAGAACTGGTAGGGCAGGCGCATATGGATGTGCAATCTCTTTCATATGTTCTTTTGAAGATCGCAAAATTGCTCGAGAATTCGTTCAGCTCCTTAGTGATGCAAAATAAGAAATCCCTTTAGATCTACTGGATCTTGCTGGTGTTAGTAAAAGATATTTTTATTTAATAAATTTTACAATGATTTTTCTTCATTCAGATTCAAGATACAGCAGCCAATATCGGCCACCAAGTTCTTCATATTATGACATCAAGAAGATAGGACCCTAAGAGAAAGTATCTGCTCCTTAAGAGCATTCTGACAAATCTTCAAATCGAAGAAGAGATGATGACAGAAAGGAACGAGAAAGAAGCCCATATAAATAAGATGACGGCAACAGATATGATAGAAGCAAGACAGATGAAAAAGGAAGCAGGTAAGTATTTATATTAAAATAATAATTTTTCTAATTTTTTTCTTTTAGTAGATACTAATCAAACGGATACTCTGGTTCAAGCTCTTCAGCTTAAGGTTATGGACCTTCACAAAGCTATTCTAACTACTATCCAGGTCCATAAGCTTCAGGCAGTACTCAATATTCATCTTCAAGAAAATCTTGGGAATGAACTTCTTTTTGAAGGGAACAAATTGAGATAAAATAAGAAAAAACGGACAAAAAAACTCAAAATAATTATTATTTTTATGTTTGTCCTTCTAAAATTTTATGAACACTCATCATCAGTTTCTCAACTTATCTCAAACGGAAATTGACATCTTTTTTCCTTAATTTGTTGAAATCTCCAACTTAGATCTTTTAATTTAAATCCCATTTTTAAGAATAGAATTTGCTGCAACAATGCAATAAATATTTCAAAGAAACATTTTTGTACGGTAAGAAATAGAAGGCGATTTGATTGTTAACTCCTTTTTAAATTTGCTCAATGACGAATATTCTGAAGGAGTTACAGATCTTTCCCCTGAATTTATTTTAGAATGGGTGTTACCTGACGAAATCCCAATGCTACTTGAAATTGTACTCCTTTTAGATTTTTCACTTTTAGAAGCAAGTAGCGAAGAATTCTTTTCTTAGAGATAGCTGTCAGACGAAAATTTACTTTTATTCAGTTTTTATTAGTTTTCTCGTAAATTTTATGTAGCAGATGGAGAAGAATCTGTCACAGAAGAACGAATTGAGGATTGTTAATTTAAGTGTGCAGAATTCTACCTTTTTTATAGTGCTAAAGCATAGTCCACCATCCAAACATCATAGGATCTTTTCATTTATGTAAGATCAGGTACAGATGACCTTGGCTGATGGATAGCTGATGTTGTTGTTGTCGGTGGTGTCATTTTAGTTTTATTTGAAATAGCTGAAGGATCTTAAGTCAATGAAGATGATGCTTTTTAAGAAAAATTATTACTTTATTTTTCATTTTGTTCATTTTTATTAAGGATTTGTTAATTTTTATTCTAGAGACCAACTTGTTGGGAAGTTATCTATACTCCAATAATTGAATCTTTTTTACTGTATTAACTGTATGAATTAACCGTAATTGTAGACTTTAATCCATTTCCCCTCTCTTCTATTTTCGAATTCGGAACAATACTTGAATAGAGAGTTGGATTAATGGTTCTAGATGTTGTTTTAATAGGCTACTAAATATGTGCACCTTATTGATATGAGGCTAACAAACTTTATGAGTAGGTTGAATATTTTTTAGCATTTTAATCAGTTTTATCTTAAGAAACCTAAATACTAACTGAGGTGTTTGGAGTTGAAGCCATAGAACTCTTTAATGAAGAGATTGATGGCTTAAAGCTCTTTTATTTAATTTCAGTTGCTGCTTATTTGTCTTGAGAATGTTTCTCAAAACCAGAGAGAGCAGTCTAATCTCTAGTTAAAGTTGAAGGACTCTCTAAATCCTTAAGTTCTAAGAAGATTTAAGCAAATCCATTTAGTATTTATCTTTCTTTTACAATCTGCTGAGGCTTCAACCCTGCTTATCTTCTAATTTAAATAAACCAAACATTACAATAAATAATAAATATTTAGAAAATACTCTATTCTATGATAAAATATGACTTATTTTCACTGAGTTAAGAAGCTAGGAGTTAACTGCTGTTGCTAAATTTGATGGAATCCAGAGATTTTCTTGGTTGCTTTGCTATTGTTGGAATTAAATTACTATCAAGGCTTGAGCGATAATTTAAAGTATCATTTTCTTCTGTCTTTTGGCTTTTAATATAAGAAATCTATTTTAATTCTAAATCATTCTTTTATGGAGAAGTTGTGGGATTCTCTAAGTTGCCATTTTAATCATTTCCCTTTTTTTTCGGACTAGAATTAATGCTGATTTGCAATAATTTGACATTCGAGTAAGGAGATGAGAATGAATTAGAATTCTGTTCAACTGACTGCAAGTCTAAACAATTCAACTTTTGCTTGCTAGATTGCTGCTCTGAAAGTGACTCTAAATTTTAAAAAAATAATTAAATTCAACCTAAATAAAACATCTCGTACCTGAGAGCTTAATTTTGGTCGAATTGTTTGGGCTGCTGACAAGAATCTTAGAATTCGAGATGCTAGAAGACATCGAATTAAATTTTTTAGAGTCTGCATATCTAGCACTCTTGTATCTAAAAATAGATTCTTTTTCTGAATAATTATGCACTATTTTAGTTTCTACCCTCTTTTTTTCAGACAAGACAAAGTATTTATTCGATTTACTACTAAAATACGAAGAAGGACTCTTTTCTCTAGTCTCTAAGAAGCTTTTATTATAAGTTTATTGCTAACCAAGTTGAATAGAAATAGGAAATGTATCATTTACTTTATTATTATGCAGTGAACCGTTATCCTCAACATGATAAATAGCATTAATAAGGGAGTTCTAGTTTTATTATTAAAAGAAACTTTAATTATCTGGATGAGATAATTCTCTCTCTTCAATGATATCTAAACCACTTTAAATTCCTCCAAGTTACTACATCAACTTGTCTTTGTTTGCTCCTTTTTTTCCCTTAACAGATTTCGATGGCATGCTTTTGTTCTCATAACCAGGGAATTTAGGTGCATTCTCATGTAGACTTGATGTTCTTTGAGAATTTCCAGCTGAAGTTATTTATTTATTTGATTTATTATTATCCACTTTGAAGCTACTATGCTATCCGAATCCATCAGTGAAAGATATGGAATTGTATTTTTTGTGAGAATGTTTGAGTTCATATGTCGGAGTGTTGAATTTTACTTGGATATCTGACTATCGCTTAGAAATATCTTCTTTTTTCAAAACATCAATGAACATCTTAATAAATCTGTAAAATAACATACTATTCTGCTTGAAATCGATGGAGCTTGCATCTGAAGATTTATTGAGATTTGTCATTTATTTTACTGAAGATGATTCTGGCAAAGGACTGGCAACAGTTATTAACTCTAGATGTTCATACGCTAAACAAGGCTTAAGATCGTTAAAAATGTAAAATCCTATGATATGAGTAGAAGGATCGATAAAATCATCGATCAGTTTGGTAAAATCATTTTCGTTTCTCTTGTAAAAATGTTGAACTGTTCCATTTCGCATTTGCACCTATTGCAAGGATATGTACCAACAAAGAGGAGAGCATGAGCTGTTCCAATAACTTAGATTCGCTTTACATTAAGATTATATTGTTTCTAAAATGCTAGGATTAAGTGCAAGGTATTCTCCGAACTTTTGAGGGATCTAATTTAGACAAATCTAGTTAAAATTTAAACAATGGTTAGAGTTGAACAATAGTAGATATTTCCTTACTCCACCACTGATCATACTGATTCCTTAAAGCTCACAGAATATCTCTTTATTTTAATCAGAAATATTCAAGAGTTAGCATAGAAGCAATGCTGTCCCTTTCCTTAATCCTTAAGACAAGGAAAAAAAATACAAATTAAAATGAATATTATTTCTTAAGCAATCTCCAAAGTGAAAAAAGAACAACTTATATCTTGGTCTTCCATTTATTCGAGTAAGAAATCCAGCCCTTCTTTTTTGAAGCTTGATAAAGTTTCTCCCTGGCTTTGTTCGTTGAGATAGATGTCTCTTTCAAACAAAAAAGATTTAGTTTTGAACAACTTAAATATTTTTTTGAGAATCTATGTACTCAGTGTGCTGAATAAATATTTTCCTACTCAATTACGTTTGTGATTGTTTCAACATTTTATAACCTAGCTAGATCGCTTTGAGTACTACTTAGAGTACTCCTCATTTCTACTTGGCGAAGAAAATAACTTCAGCTTTGAAGTTAGTCAGGACAATTGGTCAAAGGAGATTCAATGTTTATGAATTCAATTATTTGGGATTGCCGTTTGATTTTGTGAGACTGTTTTTCGAAGCAAGAAAAAAGAAGTCTAGAGATTCTTTTCTCTAGTTTTTACCATCAAATATTAAATCAAAGATACCAAAGAGGGGCTATCTTGAATTTAATTGTGTTAATTATTTAGTTTAATTAACTGATCCTTGCCTTTCTTGTAATTGAAATGTGTTTGTTTAATTGCTATAATACTTTATTTCAAATGTTATTTATAATTAAACGAAAATTAATTGAAACCAAATATCTTAAAGAATATTTTTAAAATTTTTTCTTATTTTACTAGGGTTTAAATTGAAATAAACTTTTCAACTAGAACCATTTTAAATTGCAGATTATTTTTCTGAGGTTGAGTATTTCCTTATTCATTAGCAGTCTAAAATGAAAATATAAATTGTAATAAACATTATTAGTAAAATATAATCCTTTATTGTTTCAGGATAGTCAAGTCACTAATTTGAGATGGAGGTAACTTTTGGGTTTCTTTTAATTTTTAATGGGGTTTAAATTGGGGTGGGGTCTTTTTTTCTCTTTTCCTTCACTGATAAAATTTTAATCAATTTTTTCGAGAAGTTATCTTCCAAATAATAAGCCATCTTCCTTTATTTATTTATTTAACTTGCATTAAAATAATAATTCAATGAACTAGAGCTCAGGGCATAATAATATGTAAATACACATTACATTTTTCACATTCAAATCAAAGAGTTAAGTGAAATTTTTTGGCAAAGATGCAGCGGAAAAGATCATCATAGTTAAACTTGTCCAGAGAAGTGATTCCATTTTCCTTGAGATAAATATTTTATCCTTCAGTGGGAAGATAAGATAACTTTGTTGTTATTGACTGGAATTTAGGGTTGTTTGATGTAAAAGTGAAGTAGGATTTGAACTTCTCCAAGATAACTTTTTCTTCATTGATAATAGAAGTAAATAGTTCTTTCTTCAGGACTAGTCGATAAGCATTGCTAATTTGGAAGAGGAAGCTAATGAATAAGACATCAAAGAGAGAAGGATCGTTTTTGCTTCCAAAGAAATATGAGTTTTCATATTTATACTCCTTCGCTAGTGCAATTAAAATTACCTTAAAAGCTGCTTCGGCTTCCCTAATAGCTTCTCCTTATTTGTCTTCTGCTACTCTCCATAGGTTAAAGAAAGCGAAAAAGGACTTATTAAGCTAATTTTAAGCAAGTTCAAAAGCTGCTTGGTAGTTTGGTCCATTTCTACTTGCCAGTATGTTTCCATGCTCTCCATCTAATTTCAATACAATTGGCAAGGAATCACATGAAACTGAGCCATCTGGAAAGACAACTGCAGGAACTGTTGAAAGAGGATTAATTTTTTTGAACCATTCCTCATTCTGCTAACCACTGATGAGATCAAGTTCAACTTCAGTATCTGCGACTCCAAGAGTAAGCATTGCAAATTTGACTCTTTAGCAGAATGGACAATTAATTGTCTTGTAGAGCTTTAGTTGGCCGGGCATTTTAACTTTTTTTTTAATTAAGTTGAACAATTTTTATTGATTTACCAAAAAAGAACTTGCCACTTTTCGAGATGCATTTTTAAACCCTCATAGTGTTCTGGATGGTTTCATGATGCGTCAATTTCATTTTTATTTATAACTCGTGTGATATTCGAGATTTGTTCTTCTCTATTGGTTCATTTTTATATCTTAAGACAAGATATCAGGGGATGAATACTTTTGGGGAAACTAATTTATTAATTGAAATAGACTACAGTTTCTTTAAAGATATATTTAGATATTTTGAATATTTGATGTAATTGATTATTAATATGAATTCCATTTTATTTAATTTTTTGTATTCTTCCCATTGCAAAGGTCTTGGATTAAAAAAATAATAATAATAATATCATAGCAATCTATAAAAGAAAAAGTAAATAAACTGCTTAACTTCAGTTTGAGCATATTTTAAGAGATAAAAATTGACTACTCAACTATGCATTGTGATTGATAAATTTCCAATAATTGAGAAACAAATGTTGAAATGATATCAAATAATGTAAAAATAGTTCATTTTCGAAAATAATAATCAGTTCATTTGTTTTAATTATTCCACAAAGGACTTAATTGAAGATCAGCGGAGTTTTTGATTAAAGCATACCGTTGAGAAATACAAGGGTTAATCATTGAATCCTAATATGGACTTTAGATCTAATCTCTATTTTGCGTTTAAAATCAAAGATGGCTTATTTATCGGTGACTGCAACTCTCCAAATGTATTTTTTATTGGTTTACAATTCGGAACATTAACTGATTTGTTGTGGAAGTGCAGGAAAGAGATTTTATTCTTCAGAACAAGATCTCATCTGTTGTGAACTGCGCTTCGTCTTAGATTAAACCAAATAACCTTTAACTAGGATTGAAGTACCTTAACTTCGACTGGATAGATAGCGATGAGCAAGTAACAAGGTTTATTTTTTCAGAATGTTCTCTTGATTTATGATAGTTGTAATATTGAAAATACAGATTATTATTGACTCTGAAAACAACTGTTAAAATATAAAACACATCTTTGAGTTCATTCTTCAAGCACATGAATAGTGTGAGAGTGTACTTGTGTGCAGTTAGAGGGGGTAATCAAGAGCTCTGACAGTTATTTCTTCTTTCCTAATGAAGAGGTAATCAAACTCTATTTTTTCAGCATAATTATTATTTTGGTAGTGTAGATATTCTTGGAGTCTGTACAAGACATTAGAATTCATGAACTCTAAACGATCAGATTTTGAAATCAGAGCAACTTTCCTTAAACAGTTGCTACTTTATGAATAGATTTTATTCTCTCAAAGAGAGTGCTCAAGGAGTTGGAAAGGTGATTGATTATTAGTTGAAAATATCTGTTTTGTTGAATGCTTGTTTATTATTTCTAGATGGTGATGACATTGGAGCTGATCAGGAAGGGAAGTTGGTCAGGAATACTTATGTGAATTCTTAGCTTATTTGCCATGAGAGCAGAACATTCTATTAGAAAACTTTGTCTCAAAAAACAGGTAGCCATTTAAAATAAGTAAGAAAACTTAAAAAATATTTTTTTATGTAAAGGAGAGGAGATTTAGTAAAATAGTGCTAAGCTAAAATGGGCAGGGAGGTTAAGAGAAGAGATTCCGAATGAAAAAGAGAAAAATAAGAGTAATGATGCAGCAATAAGAGCAGTTAGTGAGCCAGCAGAGAAAAAAGTATCTTCAAATCCATCCGATTAATAGTATGAGATCCTTCAAATCAACGATTATCCCTTTGAAAAACCGAAGTAGAAGCCGATATTAAAAGTAACTCAAGATGCAAATGGGAAGTTTAATTTTTATCAAAAGACTGTAAAAGTGAATCAAGATAGAAAGAGATCTAGAACCATGTTATCAAATTTCTCACACTACGAGCAAATCGATGAATAAAATGAAGAATTCGAGCAATCTTCTGCTTATCTTGGAGGAAAGGAAGAGCCAGGAGTTTCATAACAGTAAATAGAATTGCAATAATCTGCCATTGACTATTTTAAACAAGCCAATCCAGATTCGTTAAATAAACTTATGAATGAAAACACTAACGAGCATATTTTAATCCCTCCAAGAAGAAGAAATCCAGTTTTACGTGCAACCTCTCCAGCTTTTTAAAAATTCACTGATGGATAGTAGTAGCAAATCTAGTAAAAACAGTAATAGTTATAATAGTAGGAGTTGTTTTATTAGCAATAGAAATAGTAGCGAGGACTACAATTGCAGAAGTAATCTTAAGGATAATAACTGCAGCAATAAAGAAAGAATAATTATTTTACTGATGGAGAATTGGGCACTACATTTTTAGAAAAAACCAAAGTCAATAAATCAGAAGATACTAAGTTAGTCTAAAAAGCTTCAGAGACTATGCAAGATAGTAAAGTAACTAAATAGCCCAATACAAAAGAAGCAATTATTAGTTCAGAATAGTCTTCTAAACTTGTCGAAACATATTGTTCTTTGCCGAATGGAGCAACAATGCCTACTAATTATGGTAGAGCTGTAACTCCTTCAAGACATTTTAAAAAAGGCCCATTTGCAATCAATTCTTACCTAAGAAATCTGATTTCACAGACAGCCCCGACTTCGAAAGATAATTCTAGGAAGAGTTCTCCTTTGAAGCAAGAATAGCAAGGAGATAAATCAACTTAAGAGATTTCAACTGATGCTAATGGATAAGTTTAGCTTAACATTAATCTCAACATTAATTCGGTTAATTTTATACAGCAACCTCATTAAAATTAGATTCTTTAAAGAAGAAGAAAACCAGTTTAAGCAGATTCTCTTGAGTAATTAAACAACAGTAATCACACTACAATTAGCAGCAATATAACCAGTTTACGTAGCAGTATTGCAAACATAAATCAATGTCCAGGAACTCACTCATTAGGAAAAAACACGAATGTTTCTAATGTCCCTAATAATACTCAGTAAAGCGCCATTTTATCTACTACCAGCAAGGGAAACACTTTCAATTACGAGAAGTAGCAAGTTCGACCAAGTGGAATGAGAGTACTTTCAGAGAGCTCACAAAGAGTATTTAATGAAAAACTACCCACTGAAGGAAACAGCATGACTCAATGGAGTGAAGGATATAATAAACCAAGCAAACGAGTATCTACTTGCTCAAACATCGATCCATCTTTCCCTAATATTTCTTAGCTTAGATCACGAACTCCTTCTAAAAATAGCACAAATATTCAAGTAAACCCCAAACTTCTGCCTCCACGAGAATCAAAACGATAAGACAGTTTCGTTTATGAAATACCTGGTTCTTCAGCTAATAGCTCACCTAGCAATACTTTTTAGAATCACTGCTAACTTTTCACGAGCTTTCTAAACGATGCAGATATTTCCAGCAGTAACATACAACCAAAAAAAGGAGAACGAAAGAGATCTGCAACACCTATTTTCAGAAGCAAATTCGCCTCTGCATGCGTTAGTCCTCATGAGGGTGGTAGTACCCGTTCTTCATCAATGTAAAAAAAATAAAATGATGATAAATTTGATAACTGAGTTTGGTTTTTTAATAACTATTATTAATAATTTTAAGGACTTAATAAAGAAGATCAACTGTTGAAGGGCTGCCATAAAATTAAGGATTGCAGAATAGAATAATAAGCAAAGGAAGAACATAACAACCTAATTATATGGTTGGTACTCCTAATAATTACACCAGCAGCAAAAGAGAAAGCACTCCAGGAAATTAGGAAAATTAAAATTTTGTAAATTATGCTAAAAATAAATTTAATAAACAGATCTTTAATGAAAAAATGTTTTGATCTGAAGGAATTCATAACTAATTTATGAATGAGAGTAAATGAATCTGTGTAAGTGTCAATATATAAAAGTGATTTATTATTCTCTTCTTCAATCAATTATTTTAGATCTCATTATTAAAGCTAAAAAAACTAAAAATATTCTATTAAAAAGGCATAATTACTAAAGCAATTTGCTTTCAAACAATTTGATAAATTACAGAAAATGATAACAGAAAGATAGTAAAAATTGAAATTAATTCATTTTAGAAATAAATTGTGCCTTCTTTTCCTTTTTATTTTTGAAACTCAACAAAAGGGATTACTTTAAAATAAGCAAGAAAGCAGCAATTAGTATTGAGTAGTATTTGAAAGAAACAAAAACAACCAATAAAATAATCAATCAAATTTATTTTTAGTCAAGATCCTTGAGGAAACATATCTTCAAGTAAACGCTAACTCATAACCTCTCCATATTTAATATCTCTCTCTCGTATTTCTGCTGAAAGATTTGTCTGATTGCAAAAATTAACTTTTAATTTAATAAAAATCTTTTATTTTTCATGAAAAAGAAATTTTTAGTTTCTTTGAATTATTTCCCTCAAAAGCAATTTTCAGAGTGGGATAAGAGAATCAATCTCATAAATATCATCAGGAATGATCAAAGTTGAGATAGTATTATTATTGTAAAAAAAATGCTGATTTCCTTCTACGCGATAATAATCTTTAAAGAATGCCCCAACTGTAAAAAGCCGATTAACAAAAGCGAACTAGATTTAAAAGACAAAATCATCACCAAGTACCCAGTGGTCAACTAGATAATCAAAAAAATATTATTATCTATGCTTTTTGATGATAATCAACTCATCAAAGCTATTAAAGCATTTATTTTTTTTCTTAGAATTAAAGAAAAGTTGTCACATGAAGAAGAAATACTGGTACTCTTGAGTTAGTATTAGATGTTGGAGAAATAAAATGTAAATTCATTTTTAAAACTTCATTTCTTTTTTTGGAGGTAAATCAGCAACAACAAACAAATTGTAAAAATCAAATAATTGAATTGACAAGGAATAAAAGCAATAACTTCTGATGAAAAAGAGAGATAGTAAATGCACGTAAAACTCTCCTAGAAATTGTTTCTTGTGTAATAATTAGCTTATCAAAATACAAAAAAAGGACGAATATTTCAGCACAGACAACAATCACACTTTTAATTTCATTTTTTTTTAAAATAAAAAGGAAAATCGATTTAGCTATGGTTCTTTTTGCACCCAAGAAGAAATTAATTTTTCTAACCAGGCTTCAAGCTAACAACAAGAAATCAGAGTGTTTAGTAATCTAAATTATTTCTTATTTAGAAATGCAGCTTTTTGAAACTATCCCAAATGCCTTTTATCTGCCTATTT
>Ga0302271_10004123_pt1 | contig 11788 bp, 4 predicted proteins | sample III_Bog_N1_1_FD_198767 | JGI IMG/M metagenome (GOLD analysis project Ga0302271, IMG submission 198767) | Peat permafrost microbial communities from Stordalen Mire near Abisko, Sweden - III_Bog_N1_1 | ecosystem: Environmental > Terrestrial > Soil > Wetlands > Peat | place: Sweden: Abisko... | reverse complement strand
CAACCCCAACCCCAACCCCAAACCCCAACCCCAACACAACACCAAAAACAAACACCCAAACAAAAAACCAAACAAAAAAAAAAAAAACAAAACACAAAAACAAAAAACACCACCCCCCGCGCGGCGCGCCCCCCCCCCCATTACAACAATATTCTCTTATCTCACCTAAAAATGAGGTGCTAGATTGAATAAAGGAAACTTAGATCATTTTACTTAAGCTTTAAATATGTTTCTTGCAAATACCCCCTAAAAAAAAGAGAAAAAAAAGGAATAATTAATAGACGTAAGAACAAAAAAGAGAAATATGTTAAATTGAAATCTCTTTATTTCCCTGCGAGATCATAAAATTGGGATTATAACATAAATTATTTGATCTAAATCTTTTGTCTGCTCAAGAATTCACAATCTAAAAAAATATTGAAAACAATAATTACCACCATGGACATGGAGAGAGCACCTTAAGATGAGTGCTATTGTTAAATGTGCTGTTCCGATGTATGGGCTAGGGATATTGTCAAGTTTGATGGGAAATCTCATTGCATATGCAAATATTGCATCAAAACATTCTTAGAAAATAATATTAACAAGGGAAATGTATTTTCACTACTGTGCCCTCATTGTCCAAAGTAATTGACGTACAATATCATAAAGAATCTCGTGGATCCCGAGAGCGTTAAATAATTTGAAAAGCTTATTCTCTCCAAGATAGTCGATGCAGACCCACTTAAGCGAGAGTGTCCGAACTCAAATTGTCGAATTCCTTTTATTCTTCCCTAACAGTACAAAAGAAAAGCAGAATGTTCAGCTTGCAAAGCTCTGTTATGCACGAAATGCAACAAAGAATATCACAAGGGCTCATGTAGATCCATCTTTGAAAACGAAGTCAAGTATTGGGAAAACAAGGAGGAATTTCAGATGTGTTCCTTCTGCAAGACAATTATCACCAAAAGCAATGGATGCGATCACATGACATGGTAACATCTCACGATTAAGCTTAAATCTAATTAAAATACTTTTGATTTCTATTTTTGTAGCTCAGTTTGTGGACATGAATGGTGCTGGCTATGTGGAGGCCGTTATGAATTTCATGATATCTTCAACCCCTTTGGATGCCAAATCCTCCCATCTTATCAATCATCTTCGCCAGCTAAAAAAGCATTGCGCTATTTTGTGCTGTTCTTTTGGGCAATCTTTGTAATTCTAACTGGTCTAACGATTGGAGCTCCACTTGTTTTATATAAAAATAAAAAAGAGACACCGGAAGTATTGTAAAGACATTGTAGTTTACTCATTCTAAGCTACTTTTTTGCGCTAATTCTTCAACCTATTTTTGATGCAGTTGTTTTGGTTGGGTTAATTCCTTACGCGATCATCAGAATAATTCCAAATAGGAAAAAGTAGAAAAAGATTTAACTCTAAAATATCGCATAAAATAGAGAGTTAGTTGGATTAGGAATCACAAAAATTCAACTAAACAGATTTAAATAGCAGACTTGAATTTGTTCTGAATTATTAGCTTTTTATGTTCTTGTGTTTTTGTCAAATAACCTATGTCAAAGGGTGTTAAAATAATAATATTTATTTAATTTTTTGCATTTAATTATAGTTAATTAGGCGTAACTCTAATAATATTTGAATTCAAAGTTGCAAACAGAAAAAAATAAAGTCAAATTAAAAATAATTAGATTATTGAGTATCAATTGTATTAATAACTTCAAGCAATTTCATAATAACACGGATTAGAACAATACTTATTTAACTCACAAAGAAAAGAGATTTCTCGCATTTTTTCTGATTATTTAAATTACAAAAAAAGAGAAAGAGACTCTCTTTATTTTTCCCTGTCACTTTGCTGGAAAGTACATAAATATTATAAAAAACGAGATTCATTAAAAAAAAATTAATTAGTTTAATTGTAGATTGCAATGTCTGTCTAGCAAACGGGGGAAATCTCAATACCAATGCAAGCTGTTAACTCAATGAAGAGAAAGACAGGGAAAAGAAGTAATTGCTAAGTATGCTACTGTGATGTGAGAATCCGTAATATTGTAGAGTTTAATGAAGAGACTCATTGCATATGCAAAAGATGCTTTAAGAAATACTTAGAAGTTAATGTTGAAGAAGGAAAGGTATTTAGTCTTCGGTGCCCTCATTGTGCCAAGAAACTGACATATAAATTCATAAAGTCAATGCTGGATACTAAAACCCTCAATAAATTTAAGTATTTTGTCCGAAGCAAATTAGTAGATGCAGATCCACTTATGCGATGGTGTCCTAACTCCAAATGTAGGATTTCTTTTACTCTTCCCAAAAATTTCAAAAGAAAAGCAAAATGTCAAGCCTGTAAAACTGTTATATGCACGGAATGCAGCAGAGAATATCATAAGGGCTCATGTAGATCCATCTTTGAAGATGAAATCAACCAATGGGAAAATCATAAAGACATCAAAGCATGCTCTTTTTGCAAGGCAGTAATCTCCAAAAATGAGGGATGCAACCACATGACATGGTAAATCATGACAATTTTATTGTTAATTGAGCTTACAATACCTTATTACATTTTATTTGGGTTTCTGATACTGGAGTTCAGTGTGTGGAAGCGAATGGTGCTGGCTATGTGGTGGTAATTATGAATTTCATAGTATCTTCAACCCCTTTGGATGCCAAATCCTCCCATTTTCTTAATCAGCCTCATCAGCTAAAAAGACATTACGCTATTTTCTTCAGTTCTTGTGGATAGTCTTTGGGATTCTAATTGGTCTATTGATTGGAGTTCCTCTTTTTGTAATAAGTATTAGGAGAGATCTACCTGAGATCATAAAAGACCATATTAGCCTATTCATTTTAGTCATAATTTTGTCTGTGATAACTCAACCTATTTTTGATATTATGATGGTAATTGCAATTCTCCCTTATTTTATTTCAACAAGCAAAAAGTTGAAAAAGAGATAGATCAAATTGCTCACAGAAAATAGAGAGTTAATTAGATTAGGAGTCTAGAGAAATGAGGTAATTGATCTTTGAAATGCATAAGAATTTACATGTTTGTGGTGATTCAACAATACATCTAAGTGAGTTATGCTTAAAAAATTGATTATTTAACTTTATTCTTATTATTATCTTCTAAAAAAGAAAATACAAATTCCAATCGAAAGGAAGCAAGAGTAACCTCCTCGAATCAAGAATAATTGGTGATAGTCTTACAGTGGATAGTATAAGATTATGTGTTGTTATCAAGGATTTTATCAGCAGCTTCTCTTTTATTTTAGCATCCTCAAAAAATATACAAACTAATCATCTTAAGAAGGATGATCGATGGTGAAACAATGCAATGATATTCATTAAAAAAACCAGATGTAAAATACTTTAAATTGCTATAAATGTGTTATTTGTTTTTTGATTTCATTGCATTAGGGAGCTTTATTGTTTTTCTCATATTTTTTTCTACATTTTTTGTTTATTTTAAGGAGTGCATCACTCTAGATAACTAAGATGTCTTTGAAAACAGAAATGGTGATCTAAGTTTTATTGTAATCTCATCGAAAACTTCTTGAATTACTTAGATTTTTGTAAGCTAGACTTTATTCTAACCCCAATCGAAGCTTCTCTCTTTCACATTTCAACTTTCAAAGATGAAACACTATCCTTCCTTTTCGAATAATGCCTGATTCTAATTTGGTTTTCGTTAATTAAAACAGAGTAAACAATCTAAGTTATGTATGACTTGAAGATAATTTAAGTCATTTGGGAATGCCTTTTTTAATTAATAGCTTCGTTGCCTGAAATCTCATCTCTTAAGAGAAGTAATCTCAAATAATTTCATAAGTGTTTTGTGAATTAATGAAATAGCAAAAAACTTTGAATTTGTCCTTTCAAAAGTTAAAAAAGGCTTAACTTTTTTTTGTAATCTAAAAACACCAACGCTAATACTGTTGCTTTTGAATCCTTCAAATTATTTAATTGACCATTCGGGAATATGGATATCTTAAGAATCAAACGAAGAATGAGATTTTTGTTTAATCAAGGTAATCTAGTCAATGTCTATGAAGAAAATGTGCTGAAGAAGAAGGGACATAACACTCTATTAGAATCTTTTTAACAAATAAGATCATTTTCTTTATTAACTATTTTGATTTTTTTTTTCCAAAATTGAATTCGATTTCTACAATTATTATTAAGAGTAAGTAAAATATGTGTTATTGCTGACTCAAAATTTCCCTTGATTTTGTGTGCAGATAACGCAAGATTATCTTTGAATAATTTGAAAAAGAAGCAATCATATTTTTGAAAACTAATTAAAAATCTAAAAAACCTGTTGATTTATCAATTTCAACCTTTAGAAATCCACCTCCTCCCAAGATTATTCCTATTTTTAGAACTGAAAGGCTATAGAAACTTTAAAGCTAAAATTATTTTGATGAGAAATTATTGTAAGTTAAGAATGAATTGTTTATTTGTTTGGAATATTTTAATGCCTGCAATACAGTCAGAAGACGAGTGGTGTAAACGATAATAATAAATCGAATTTTAAAGTTCCAGGAGATTCATAAGCTGTAGGATAAGAAAATTCGAGGGTGAAAAATCGAAAAAAGTAAAATCAAAAAAGGAAATATGCCTTGGAAGATGTTAATTAGCTTTTTTTCGCTGAATAAATTAAAAATATCAACTGATAAAAAGAAATAATATGATAGCTAACTCTTCGTCTTCAGAAAGCAAGGGATAGCACATGCTCGAGATTCCAAACGAGCGATTAATCTAGACAATAAATATCAAGTTTATCCCTATGTTTCTCAGTGAAAATGCGTCTAATTTCCATAAAGTGTAACAAAAAGAAGATGCATTAAGGAAGCAATTCGAAAAGATAGACATGACTGCATTTTAAGTAGAATCACCTAAAGAATGCTAATCTCCATCTGAAGCAGTAATCGTTGACTTGAAAACGGAGGCTGAAAAATAAGAATATTATCAGTGTAAAAAGAAGAAGCATGAAGACGAATGGGCGTTTCAAATCCCAAAATAGCTCGAGAGTGAAGCTACGACTCTGCATATTAATTTTGATAATATACAAGAAACCTTTCCAACGAAATTCAAAGTAATTTTAGATTTAATCAAAAATGCTTACAGTTATTCAAGATTATTAGAGATAATCTTGCAACCAAAAGATAGATTTAATAAACGAGACTGACTATTCTTTCTATTTTAAAAGACGCTTAGAGCATTTGCATGTCTATTGATTTTTTTTCGTTCTATTCTCTTTAACCATGCAATTCATTTGAAAAAGGTGAAAAATAGTGAAGAAAAGCAAGGTCTACCTATTTTAAATTTCAGTAATTTCCTTGTGAAAACATCTTCAGCAGGGCAGCAAAAAAACAGCTCAGAAGAGTAACAATCCCATATGTAATCAATCTACCCAGCTAACGATGGATGGATACCAAGCTAATTCGATCCTAATCTTGACAACGAAACGAAAAAGGAAATCTACATAATGACGAAGATGATTGAATTACAATTTGATTTAGTCGTCGCAAAGGGTGTGCTATCGTAAATTAATCTAAGTTAGTTTTCGAGAGAAGAAATCCTCTAAATGGTATGTGAAACAATGCTATAACATTCTAAATCAGTTCGATAAAATAAAACAATAGGAAATTAGATTTAATCAAATTCCAATTTAGTTAACAGAGCGACTTAAAAAATTGATGCGTTCAAAGAGAAAAGGAGTAATCTTAAGAAATCAGATAATAGCAATAATTATTCTTTGTTTAAATCGGGCTAATCGAAGATTTCAATTCCTGATTCAAAACAATAAACAGAGAACTATGCAATCAAAAATAGAACAACGGGTTCAAATAAATTAGACAAAAATGAATTCCCTTCACTTTCATAGATACCTAAAGAGAAGGAACATCTTTAAATTCAGAGTAACTTTCTAAATTAATTAGAGAAATCTGCATTTTCAGCTATGCCAATCACTTAAAGTTAAGCTGTGTACAAAATTAATATTTTCGAAACTGACAAGGAGAAAGAAAAATTGTATGTTTGCGAGATTTGTTTCAATGAGTATCTTGGTTCGGAGTTCGTGAAATTAGCGGATTGCAATCATAGCTTCTGCGTTGCTTGCTCACATACATATTTGATATCTAAAATAACGAAATCAGAGGTGCTCAGAATTAATTGCCCTGGTGAAAATTGCAGTGAAAAAATATAAGATTCCACTATCTAGCAGGTGCTGTAAACTGAATAATATGAAGTGTATTCGAAGTTCAAGAAGATAATGACTCTCAATCTTGATGAATCTGTCAGATGTAAGGAATAATAAACACATAAACTATGAGATAATTACTAGAAAAATATTGATATTTTTTTACAGGGTGTCCAAGCTTAAATTGCGGAGAAATTATTCATGGAAACAAAGCCTAACCATGCCTGACATGTCCAAAGTGCAAAAAGAAAATGTGCTTCCTCTGTAATAGTATCTGGCATGCAGGTAGGCAGAACATAAATTAACAAATTTTATAATTTTTGTTGTTTAAATTTGTAGGGACTTGCGAAGAAGCAATGAACACATATTTAATAGAAATGAAAGAGACATTACAAACGAAATCTTGTCCTCAATGCAAAGGAAATATTTTTAAGTATAAAAGTAAAAACATAGGATTATTATGAAAGAGAAGCAAGAGATTTAAAAAAGGGGAAATGTTTGTTAATTTTACAAGAATTTGTATCTAAAAATGATTACTTTTTTGATGAGAAAAACTAAGAATTTTCTTTAATTAAAGTAACATTTTTATTTGCTGTTTGATGAACAAAATAGGGTGCAATCACATGAAGTGCTGGAAATGTGGCTATGAATTCTGCTGGCTTTGCAAATCGAATTACTCCAAATTTCATTTTAAAAAATGGAACATTTTCGGTTGTCCAGGTATTTATTAAGCAATCCCTTTTCTAGCTAATTATGTTTCACCCTTCCATAAATTATTCCTTAAAAGGTAAGATGTTCGCACTTCGAGATGAAGAAAACCAGCTGAATTTTTTGTTTAAAGTCATTTTCTCATTTTACAATCTCATGATCTTCCTAATGAAAGTCATTCTTGTTGCCATTCTATTCTTATTGGCAATTCTGGTTTACCTAATTGTAGTGATCTTTGGAGCTTATTTCACTCCAAGTATTATTATTTCTGAATTAAACGCAGACTAATAAATTGAAGAGCAAAACTCTGACATCCCAAAATTTTGTTAAAATATATTCTTATTCACTATCGGTGTTATGTTCTACCCAATCTGGGTGATCATATGCATTGTCCCTGGAATATGCTACTGCTGGCCCAAAATATACTCAGTGATACTCTATGGAATCTTCGGTGCAGATTAATATGAATGAAGAAGATCGAAAGGATAACAGAAGAACATTGAGTTCAAATTTCAAATATTTTCTACTTTATACTCTTACTTACTCATTCTGGAATCACTCGGTTTGGCTTGAAACTAAAAGGACACGATGGCAGAGAGATTCTGTTTCTGTTTTGATATTTTTTCCCCCAAGTTTAATTAAAATCTTTTTTGTTTAATTCTGTCTGTAAATAGTAAATGTACTTTCTATGTCTATCAGCAAATAACTGATTCAATCACCCTAAATAGACAGCAAGGGAAAATCTACCAAAAAACAGTAACTCTTTGAAAAAATATGCAAGAAAATAGCATAGATCCTTGGCAGTTTCTTTATTTCTTTCTTTTTTGAGATGAAAAAAGATAAATCTTCTTGAAATATTGACAGCTTCTTTTATCTAAAGTGATTTTTTTATTTACTAATTTGAAAAAGGACAACGTAAGAAAAAAAATAAGATTGGTTGAGATAAGATTTTCAAGAAAAATTTGAAAATAAAACCAAAAGGAAAGCTAAAACAGACTGAATGAGCCACTTACAAAAAGCCACTGCATCTTTTGAAAAAGAAGAAAAGTAAGCATAAATATACAATGTAAGGATTCCACTTTATTTCTCTTTTAAACCAAAAAGCAAGAACTTCGAGGAGTTTATCGAGAAGAGTCTGAAATCCTTGCGTGAGGAAGGAGTTAAGTTTGAGTAATCTAAAGAAGCTGATTCAAATGCTCAAAGCGAATCGCAGAGACAAGAATGGGATGAGAAACTAGCTGGGATAGAAGGACTATTCAAGGCGTTCTGTGTTCTAAAAGGTTAAAAGCGCAAGAAATCTTGCACTAATAATGCTGTGTGTGCTCATGTTTATGGGAAAAATTTATTGTCTCGAACATTTGATGCTTGGAAACGACATTAATAGTTCACAGAATATCTTCGTAGAAAATACGAGGAAGCCGAAGTGAACCACAACAGATCAGTCTTGACAAAAGCACTAAGAGGCTGGTAGGATGTTGTGATAGCTGAGAATAAAACGATTATTAAGAATACGACTCTCAAGAAAACAGAGATGGAATTGTAGAAAGGCTAAAGGGAATTTGAATAATAAATAAAATCTCTAGAGATTTTGCTACAGCAGAAATTATTAACCCTCAAGCATGAGGAATAACAATATGAGTTGCTCTGCTAGAAACAGTAGATTCTTGCACCTACACAGAAACTAAATTCTGACTGAGAAGAGAAGGAGGAAAATGAAAGAGAGAAAATAATAAGACAATTTTTGGTTTGAATTTAATTTGTTTGAAAAGTGTGAAAGATTTTGTTTGTAAAAATGAATACAAATTCACTGATTTTCGATTTATTTGTTTATTATCTAGGTGACAATTATCAGTAATTTGAATTGTGAAGCAAACTGAATGTCTTGTTTTAGATAATTTGGTTTTTTTTCTTTTTGGAGGAAAGTATAAAAAAATTATTAAAATAAATAAAAGTGTAGCTAAGATTAAAGGGGAGGGGAGGCTTTTATGTTTTCCAGTGAGGCAAAGGAATACCTGTTTTTATCAAGATAATTTAAAGAAAGAGAGGTTCCTAAACAGTTAAAGAGGAGCAGTTAAGAGAAAAGAGATAATAAAAGGAAATATGTTAATTTGGTATTTTACAGCTTAAAATATAACTTTTTTTTGAATTTTAGAAAAAAGAAGAAAGAAATAGTTTACTAATTGCTTAAATTATTAATTTGATAACTTCAAGTTCATTAAAAAGTTGCTTAAATAAAGCTAAAAAAACAGTTTAAAGTCAAAATAACAAATAAATAAAAGTATCTTAATTAAATAACCTTTCTCTATGGACAAGAATAATTGAAAATAACTTGTAAAACAGCCAATCATATGAAAAAAAAGCGTCTTAAAATGACGATAAATATTGTAAGCTGATCAAGTGGTGGGAGGGGAGAGAATCATAAAAATTAAGAGAGTGATCTCTGCTGATGACTACATGAAGAAACTAGCGGGTTGATTTTATGTGAATTTTGTCTTTTTCAATTAGAAAAAATACTTAATTTCTGTGACGACTGTGATATGGGAGATACCGCGGGCATTCGAGTAGAAACAGACCAAGAGTAAATCTAAGAAATAAAAAAAACATCAAATAAAAATTATTGGGAAAAGATAGCATTTTGCGAATACTTTTGGATTTCTAAAAAGCTGCAAGAAAAAGAGTAGAGGTTGTTGAACTAACAGGATGTTTTAGAGTCAAAAAATGGGGCTACATTGCCTAATGATGCCTCGAGAGAGTGCTTGGGAAGTGCTTAACGAACTCGGATAATTAGACAAGGTCCACTTAGTCGATTGTGAAGAAGAAGTTGCGTAGTTTAACAGACCCTTCTACCAGCAAGTCAAGCGCTGCGATGAGCAATTACTGAAAATCCAGTGGATAGAGAACGAAATGATCAAGTTCTATACATTCTACAATCAAGTAGTCAATTCCAAGTAAACCCTGGCTATCGATTACTGTGGAGACATGAATGCATTCCATGAATACTTGAATCAGGACATCAAGAATAAGAAAGTTACCGAATAAGCGTTTTTCAATGTAATTGAATAGGAGATCAACTCGAAATATAAATTCTTGGAGTAGTTGCTAAACAATTTCAGCAGTGTCATTGCATAGAGGAATCATCTTGTTCAAAAGAGACTTGTGCTGAAAGAAGCTATGATAGCACTGAATATTGCGAGCCTGCCATCCAGTGGGTAAGCTCCTATTAGTGACCCTGTCTCGTTGAATTTCATTGGAGGTGTCATCGAAGCAGTGGATGAAATACGTTTCAACAAGAATGTGTTCAGAACTTCTAGGGTAAAATAGCAATTACAATTGTTTACAAAAATACTGATAAAATAACTGGAATAATGAACATTTCAAATATGAAAAAATAATAGCCAATTCAAATTAAGCATTAATAGGGTGATTTCCTTTCAAATGGGCATCAAAATAAGGGTCTTTTATTTCAAAATACTTTCATAATTTCTTCTTCCTGAACTTTCAAATGAAACCACTCTAAAGAAAAATTTGGTGATTTGTGGATGGATCTTTTTTCGAGTTCAAATCCTAGAAGTAGAAGAGAAAGGATCTCATATTCATTTGAAGAGAACTTATTTTTATTTGATAAATCTATATCTTTAAAGTATATCCTCCCCCTCCCCCGGGTATTCCTTACACTAGATGAATCTTATTTGAATTTTATTTTATTTTTGCTAATTCCCCAAAAAGATTCAAAAATATCATTTATTAATAAGCATTGCATAAATTGATAATCAAAAACTGCTGTTTTAAAAGTAAAAAATGAATGGATTATGAGTTAATATTTTGTTATTAAATTGAATTCGATTCACAGGGAAACATTTGGACTCATTTCAAGCCAGTTGACAAGACCATGCAAAGTGGAGGCTATAAACTGCTGAACTTGAAAGCATCTAAGCAAGGACAAGGAAGTAGTTCCCATTCGAATATTGCTGATCCTTATAATACCATCTAGAAAACAGTGTTCTTGCTGGCCTTTGCAAGTGGAGCTGGCAGTGTGCTGGATAGGAAAGTGCGAAGAATTTGCGAAGCGTTTGACGCAGAAACCTTCACGATTTCGACTTCTCAAATCAGAGCTGAACTGCAAGAAACCGAGAATCTCATTATTCAGTAGAACAAAATAGTCTCCATTTCTGAAAATTCAATCAACGAATACTTCGATTTCTACCAGAGAAAGATTGGTTTGCAGAATGGTGGAAACCTTAACGAGATCTGCAGTTACATTGAATACGTGAGACTATTCTTACATAAAGAGAAGACTGTCCAATTGAGCTTGAATTACTTAGTCTCCAATGGCTAGTCCTTCTGTAAAGGGTTGCTTTGGCTCCCTGACGAAGACGTGCCTCTTGTAAGCTAAACTCTCCAAGACTTAGGAAGAAAAAAATCTAATCAACTTCAGACTGCTTAACTCCACAAAATGGAAAATTACACTATCGACCCGCCTACTAAATTCAAGCAAAATGAGTTCACAATGCCATTCTAAGAAATCGTGAACACCTATGGCATTCCTAGGTATCAAGAAATCAACCCAGCATACTTTTGTATCATCACTTTCCCATTCCTCTTCGGTATGATGTTCGGTGATGTCGGCCATGGACTTATGCTCTTCGTACTTGGTCTGTATTTACTCACTCAGAAACCAGATCCAAAGAAGCCTTCCGGAATCGATGGGCTCATCGCAGCAAGGTAAACAAGATAAATTTTAAAATACTGAGTCTCATAATTATTTTTCATAATTTTTGTCCAGGTATTTGATCGTATTTATGGGTTTTTTCGCTTTATTCAACGGTCTGATCTACAACGATATGATGAGTATTCCTTTGGGCATCTTCACAAGCTGCTATC
>Ga0302271_10004122_pt1 | contig 11788 bp, 7 predicted proteins | sample III_Bog_N1_1_FD_198767 | JGI IMG/M metagenome (GOLD analysis project Ga0302271, IMG submission 198767) | Peat permafrost microbial communities from Stordalen Mire near Abisko, Sweden - III_Bog_N1_1 | ecosystem: Environmental > Terrestrial > Soil > Wetlands > Peat | place: Sweden: Abisko... | reverse complement strand
TTCTTTAATATATCAATAAATTGAAGAGAAAGTAAATTCAAATGATAAGAATGGGAGTGTAAATCCCAAAGAAAGTTAAAAGAAGAAGTGAAAATTAAGAAAATAGAACAAAAGAACAACTCAACTTTCAATGGAAGAGTTTTTAAAAACAAAAAAGGAAAAATCAGAAGAAACAAAAAATTAGCATGCGTAGTAGTAGAAGAATATGCATAGGAATTTTTAAACAAAGTGATATTGCATTGACTAGGGTTGATGCGTTCTAAAGAAGAAATTAAATAAATTGTTGCATTGAATCTCATTCAGCTGAGAGGAGAGACTAAATCAATTAAAACAAACAAAAAGAGACTACAAGACCCAGTTCGAGCAAAGAAAAAAACAACAACAGCTTTTATTATACTTCATCGATAAGAAGCCATTGTTTTGTTTCTTGAATTCTCAATTTAAATAGGGATAATACCAACGTGCTTTAGAATATTCGGCATTCCTGGAATTTCAATAAACAAAATTTTCAAAAAGCATGAGTACAAGCTGGAATGATTTGGGCTCTTCTGACAGCGTTGTAGCTGTATTTGCTGCTGGCGTGTTTGCTTGGATAATTTCAGGAGAAGCGATCAGTCTCTTCAAGTAATGGATAATTGTAGAAGTAGTATCTAGACTTTATTTGTTAGATGAAAGAATCAACAAAGAAGTAGACGCTTCATTTAACTCTGCATACTCTTTGATTCCAATACGCAAACTCATTTGTCTCGCTATTATTCTGCAGAAAAAGCTCTGTCATGCTTTATTACTGCATGCTCTATCTACTGAAAGCGCTTGGGAATTCATCGATCCTAGTTTCTGGCATGAGCGCACACATTTGATAACTGTGCTGTGTAATGGATTCGCAGCACACTATTTTGCTCATGGATTTCTCGACGGAAAATTCTGGATTCCTTGCTTGGTGCCTGTGTTCTGTTTAGCTGCAAATGCTGCATTGTTCATGAGAGGTGAGTTCGTGAGCATATTTCTCTGGCCAAGTATTGGGTTTGCGTTGCTATTTCTCTTTTGCTATTCGCTAATCGTTCATTTCTTTCATGCTGCATATGTCTTCCGAAGTGCATTATTATCTGATTTTGCTGCTTAAGCTGAGAAACTAGGTAGCTTGCATCTTGCGAAATAAGTTATCACTTCGATGTACTCTCCATTTAGTGCATTTTCCTTAGCTGGTCCATGCTTAACGATTATATGCTTGAATATCTCTGTCGGTGCAGTTCATTATCCAGAATAATTTCTTTTGAAAAAAATAGCTTCCGCGTATTCCTAGGCTGATTGCTCGATTTGCTTAGACTCTCTACATGCTAAACCAGTGGTAGATGTGACTCTCACTGATTGTTTCCACTTTTTTCATGCGGAATGCTTGCATACTTGGACGAAATAGAAAAAATAAACAACTTGTCCGTTATGCAGAAAATAAATAGAAGATGAAGATGATAATGATAGCGTAGAACAATATGGAGAACATGAACACCAGTAAAATATAGAAAATATAAATAATTCTCTAGCTGTGCTACAGCATGCTCATGGATCAGGAGCAGTCGAGCATCCACAAAGTTGACAAAAACAAAGGAGAATATGCTTTAATTCTTCTACGAAAAACAATTGGCTTGATCTAATAATTTTGACTGCAGAAATCAAATTATAAGATTAATCTGACGTCATTTAGAACAGTAATAGACGCCAAAAGACATATTGATTTCTCTCATACATCTTGCATTCATAATTTTTAATTTTTTATCAATTTATTCCCATCTGAGGCAAAGAAAAGAGTTGTCTGTAAAAATGTTCCATTCTGTTAGTTAATTAATTTGCTTTATTACAATGAACATCTGAAAAATATGGTGGATAATAGAGTGAGTTTATTGATCAAACCAAATTTTATTAATGTTTTTTTAGTTCCTAGAAAAAAAACAAATTGTGCTACGAATAACAGTGATTTTCAAAAAGCAGAGGGTTTGGGGGGTTTATTATTTTTGTATTTTCCTTTCAATTGAAAATATAGGGATGCGTTTTAATTTGATTGTTTTTAGTTTTTGTTGAGACAATCTTTTAGACAATTATTCTTGGTTTAAAACAAATAGAAATATTTTCATAGAATGGTGAAAAAAAGATAAAGAAACCAAAACAGAACTACACAGTAATTACAAATGGATTGACTACTTTGAGGAAGAACTATTTGTATTGATTCTAAATCTTGTTTTATTCTGAAAAAATCCATGACTTTCAAGAGTTAAAAATACATTTTAAACTAAAAAAGAAATGTTGTATGTATTTTAAAAAAAGAAAAGAAAACCTAACTAAAAGAAATAGAAAAATCTCAAGAATCTTTGAGAAGAGATGAATTTGAATTGTGAGATTGTGGGGTTGAAGCTATTTTCTTTTTTCAAAAAGCTTGAGGTAAATGAATTTATCTCAATTAAATCTTTAAAAAAAAATAAACTCAAATCAAAATAGCGCACAAATATCTTAAGACTCAGAAAACTAAAAAAAAATGGAAGAATCAAACCAAACCATCAAGGATCAAACTTCTGTAATTAGATATTTTATTACCATTCAGTTTATACTTTTCAAGCTGAACTAATCCATAAAGTATTTTTGAATAACTAACTAAACACATTAGATTCTGAAGCAACTCGTCGAACTAGTTGAAACATTCGACATTGAGCCTATTGATTTCCCGATTAAGCTCACACAAAAATAAACGGAGGATGAGCTTAAAAAGATGAGTAAGAATAAACATCAAAGAAGATACTCAAAAAAGCAAATTATTTATTATTTCAAAAATAGAAAAGAAATCAGCCAAAGTTGTCAATGACTTCAAAGAGTTAGTGCTGTCTAATGAGGATGACCCAACAAAGATGTAGGGGAAAATCCATAAATAAGTAAAAATATTCATTGAAAGAAATACTGATTCAATAATTGGTTTTTTTGAAAACAAAAGATCGATACTTTGAAGTCCTAAGCTGAGGAATATGCTAGCTGCAAGAGCACTTACAATACAGCAACTCAAACAAGCTAAGAAAGTATGAGAAACATTATTTATATTTCTTCAAAAAATCTAAAAATACCAGAATATTGAGTTTCACAATGGTAAACTGATTACTTGCAGGCAAAGAGGAGATTAAGAAGCAAAAGGAGCAAAAGGAGAGATATGAAAAGCTGCATAAAGTTCTCACTGGACAGTATTAAGAGTAAATCGATGCAAACAAGCTCGTACAGGAGTAAGAAGCCCAGAAAAGAAAAGATCTTGTGGATTCCTTCTAACAGAAAATCAAAGATATCCAAGCTGCAGTGGAGGAAAAGAGTCGAGACAGAATTCAAAAAGAAAAAGAAAATGAAATGTAACAAAAATAATGGGAGATATTTGGTTTTTAGATGTTGAATTACTTTACTTTTTTTAATGGCCTATTTGCAGATTGAAAGATAAGCTGAGAGAAGTTTCTAATCAATTCCAAACAGGCGAGTTGATTTTTAGCTCACAATTAAAAAAAAAGGGTAAGTTTACAGAATAAGTACAGGGGGAAAGTTGTTGAAATTTAAAATATTTCTTTGAAATGTTTAAAGAGTTGGAGATGTAGCTGCATGAAGTGAAATTAGGTTAGGAATTGACTATGATAACCTCCTAAGCTAAGAATGTGAGCTAATTCAAAGAAGAATTAGAAAAACAGCGAGAAAATGGAATTGCATTGGAAGAGAGGCTTCAAGTTTATCTTGCATAAGACAAGAAATTCACTGATGCTATGGTTGAAAGTAACTCGAAATTCAGCTCCTACAAGGCAACATTCGATAAATTGATTGAATCTCAGCGAAAATATGAAACTTCAAACACAGAGTTAAAAAGAAAATCTGAGAAAACTGATACTGCTCTCTTGGATATTATTGAAAAGAACTTGAAAGTTAAAGAAGAACTCGAAAAGCAATAAGGATAATTGTCAGGATTAGAAAGTTTACTGGTTAGTCTTGAGAAATAGCTACAAGAAAAAGAAGCAGCCAAGCTAAATCAGTGACAGAAAAACCATAGTTTTTTTTGAAGAGAAAGCAATGTATATGACTGGCAGTTCTTTGCAAAGATACCAGCAAGTAGATATGAGCTTTAAACTTCAAATGCATGTTTGAGTAATAAACCTAAACAGTTAATATTTTATTTAAAGATTATTTTCAACAAATCAAATTTTATTCATTTGTTGAATTGTTAATATCCCATGAGCAGTAAGTAACCCATTAAGACATGTTTTTACAAAAGATAAATTGATTTTGTTAGTTGAATTAGTTTTTGTTTTTTCCTATGATTATTGGGTTTCTTTTATTCACAAAAGAACTTCCAAAACAGCATATTTTTGATTAAGAATAAAAGTTGATATTAATTATCTGTGATTCGTTGTAATTTCTCAGAAAAAAACAATGGAAATGTGCAGAAGTTTATGTAATAGACTAAAGCACATCTTTTTTAGGCCATATTTTTGCTACAATTTAGATTTGATCAAAAAGGGTTTCTTTTTGACAAGCATAATAATCTCTTTTATTTGATTTTCAATATTTTAATAATTTAAGAGGAAATATTCTTCTTCTACGAACCTTTGAATGAGACTGGCCTAATCATTAATAGCAAATTTATTAACTTCATCACAAAAAAAGCACTGAATTTCAAATCGTGCACATATTCCTTTAAAATCATCAAAGTATGCATTCTCACATTTTCTACAGTTTGAGTTTGTCAAGAGAAAAGAAGAAAAATAGAATGAAATTGATAACGATAATTAAGGCTTGATTTTTTTTCTCTTTTTTCATCAAATTTTGATATTTTTGCATAAGAAGTGCAACTTATCTTCTTTTAATTTTCTTATTGATAATATTGGAAAAATACTCTTTTTAGATTTTTCAGAAGAGGTGTGAGAAATGAACAAATCAAAGAAATGCTCCTTATGTCTTATTAGATTATCATATCTTTTCTGAGTCTGTTGAAATCTGATTGAGAGGCATTATTTTGGATTATCTGGAACTTAAGCTAGAAACAATAAGAAATTTTAATTTTGATGTTTCATTTTCAAAATAAAGCGAGAGAGCAGACAGATTTTCTATTTTAAAGAGAGAATGGGGGATGATTAATATTCTTTTTAATCATGTCTTTAACGTTGCTAGCAGCATTTCAAATGCGAAGCAATAAGTGGAGAAAAATAATTAGTCTTTAATAATTTTTATGCTTTAAATGTTAGGGAAACAATATGATTATTGGAATATTGTTAAAAATAATTAAAGTGAAAAATCAATATTTTTGTTATTCTTGCAAAGAAGAGAAAAAAAGCATTTTAGAAATCATGGGAGGAACAAGAGAAGAAATAGAAGAGAGTAAGACTCAAGAGTTCAATCAAGGGAATAATGTAATAGCTCTTCCCGCTTTAGATTTCTTGGAAGAAGAATGCGCTTTTGATGAAGTTGCTGCTCCAATTATTTCGTCTTCAGATGATACTGAATAGCTCAAAGATGAAAACGATGAAGATATTGAAGAACAAAGATTGGATAACGAAGAAGACCAAGATGAGGAGGCTAAATTCTAAGATTAAGCAGATGATGACTTGATAGAAGCTACTGGTTAATAGACTGAATTGAAATCCTCGTTGATTAAAGAAGCGCAGTAGTTTTTCAAGTTAAGCAATGAGCTAAGTAAGAACTACGATAAATCTACTGATATGGTTTATTATTTGCTGTCGACTCGCTGGTTAAGGAAATGGAAATCATACGTGAGTTATGATAGGGTAATAAAAGGAAAAGAACCGAATTTCAAGCATTTTGGAGTGAATGCCGAATCCCTCAGTGAAGCTAACAAAGATTTAATTGATCCAAAAGCAACTAATAGAGATTATTATGAGATTCCAATTTCATCAAATGAACCGCATTCAGCATCTTTTGTCCTGAGGCCTTAGCTCCTGGAGAACTCGCATTACATTCTTGTTTCAAAAGAAATGAAAGCTTTGTTTGATGAAAAATATGAGGATTTTTATACGATACCAAGAAGATCTTTTATGCTTGAAAATGGCAATAAATACACTGAAGTCTATTATCAAAAGGTATCATTATTATTATTATCATTATTATTGCTAAATAGCAAATCAATCACACTGGGATTCATTGCAAATTTGCATAAAATTTTTAGAAATTCTTTAAATTATTCTTGAGAAATTATGTGATTAAATCAAAATAATTTTTTTGATTTACAAAAAACAACAAGGTTAATCTCATCATCATCAACCATCAAGTACTCAAAGATATTGATGGAGGCAGATATCGAGAAATTGAAGCAAAAAAAGTATAATTGTTTTCCGCTGAAACGCAAGAAGAACTTAAGAAATTCTTAGTGCCGATTGTTTAGAAACATCAGTATTCTCCTTAATATATGAGTTTTAACAATTCTTCATCAGTGTCTGCTGATACAATTCGACTTTGGACTCTTGGGGATTTTACGAAGTAGCAGCTTTACTAACAGTTGTTTAAAGGAACTCGCTCATTCAACAGCTATGATTATCGCTTGAAAATCCCTTTAGTGTTTATTGAAAGAGAGAAGCAAGACATTTCTGTGAGAAATCTTGGATTGTTGACGGATACCACTCTAGTTGTGGAAGTACAGAAACAAAATGGCTTTTTCTTTAAGCTCGAAGGCGAACCAGATGAAGCATAATGTGAGTACTGCAGGACCTTCAAAGTACTGCAATTCGAGTGCAAATGCAAAAAAGTAAAATAATTTGAGCTAATATCATCATGATTATTCAATAGTGTCAGTATGCTTTGGACTTAATCTATTATTTATTGAAAAATAGGTGAAATATTGCAGTGAAAATTGCAAGGAGAAAGATCTTGACGATCATTCCAACACTTGTCCCTTCGCAGCTGAAGAATCCGAAGACGAAAATGATGATGGCCCAATATTCTCAGAAATATCAGTGCGAGGCCGATGTGGACTATCAAATCTTGGCAACACTTGTTTTATGAACAGCGCCTTGTAGTGTCTTAGCAATACTCTTCCGTTGACAGAATATTTCTTAAGTAAAGCGTACAAGAAAGAAATTAACAAGACAAATGTCCTAGGAACTTAAGGTGTTCTTGCAAGGCAATATGCGAAATTCCTTAAGAATCTCTGGGTGAATAGCGCATCGATTTTCAGCCCTGTGAAGCTGAAAAAAGCTGTAGCGAAAGTTTAATCGATGTTCTCAGGGTATTAGCAGCATGATTCGTAGGAATTCCTGTCGTACATATTAGATGGACTTCATGAAGATCTGAATCGTGTGAAGATCAAGAAATCAACAGATACTGTGGAATCACAAGGGAAAACTGATGAACAAGTAGCTGAATAATCGTGGCTGAACCACATGATGAGAAATTAAAGCGTCATTGTAGATTAGATGCAAGGCTAGTTTAAGTCAAAAGTCACATGCCCAGACTGCAAAAGAGAGTCAATTACATTCGATCCGTTCTTGACATGCTCTTTACCGATTCCGCATAAGGATCTTAAGACAATCACAGCTTATTTGATATTTGCAAATAACAATAGATCGGCGCTTGAAGTCTCTTATACATACGATCCGAATAAAAAACTTACAGTGTAATCGTTCAAAGAGCACTGTGCTAACAGATACTCTGTTCCTTTGAAGTCTCTTGAGCTGTTCACACTTAGGTAACCTTGTGGATTGCATAAATTTTAATTTTTTCAAAGAAAAATCAAAAGATCTTTAGTTTATTTTGATTTTCTTGTTTTTTCTCAACCAGCTACTCCACAGTTAAGGCAAGCTACAATAACGATTATGAACTCGAGAGATACCGCAAGGACATTAAATATGAGAGAAAAAGCACATTCTTGATTGAGTAAGATGGTGATCCTCAGGAAGCTGAGTCAACGCATGTAATTGTATAGTTTGTCACCGCTATTGACAGCAGTATGTATCGCACGTACAAACAAAACTTTACATTCGCTCGTCCCTTGCTAGTGAAGACAACTGACACACCCAAACAGATGCATTTGAATCTTTTCAAATATCTAAAGCCGTTGATTGTCAGATCAAATAATCATATCGAATTTAATAAAGATGCGGAGAACTTGAGCCTGGAGGAACTGTATGAAAAATATTTCCTTCAAGCTGAGAAAAAACCTTACAAGCTATGCATCGAAACAGGCTTTAATGAGTACAGACATTGCCCGTAAGTTATTATTTCGACTTTGATTTTTGACGTAAACTTAAAATGGTTGTTTTTGTGTTTAGCTGGTGTGGAGTTCAAAAATGCAAGAATTGCGAGCTGTCTTACGTGGGAGTTGAAACCATTGAACAATTAGCATCGAAAGGACAAGATCATGAAAAAAATTTAAAGTTAGAATGCGCTGTGGATACCGCTACAAAAATAGGCAAGTCTTTATCGTCATTGCACTCATTGGAGACAAATAGCGATGAGAAAGAAGACAGTGAAACTGTGAAAAATCCAAAATTAGAGGATTGCTTGAAAATGTTTGAGCAGGCAGAGATGCTTGGAGAAGACAACGAATGGTACTGTTCGATATGCAAAAAGCATCAATAGGCGCAGAAGCAAATGCAGATCTACAGAGCACCGGATATTTTGGTGTTACATTTGAAACGATTCAAAGGATCAGGCATGTTCAAGAGTAAATTATCTACAGTAGTGGACTTCCCACTTTCAGAATTGGACATGACTCCGTTTGTGGTGCAAAAAGAAAGTCCTGGGTATTACCTTAAGAATAGCAAACTAGCAGGTTTCAAGGATATTTTCGAGGAGCCTACAGTGGTTAACTAAGCAACTCTTGATGCAATTAAGGTGTAATTGATGAGGAAATAAAATAACAATCAGTAGTTTGAAGATTATGGTGATAATTCTTAGAAAAGTCATTCATCAGCTCAACCGAAAAGTAGATTAACTCCTGCGGAAGAAGAAACGGCTGATGATAATATCGAAACGGAAGAGAAAAAAGTAGACAATGATTAAGGTGACATTGAAGTTGAAGCTGCTGGTGGTGCAGGTGCTGCGGCTGCTGCTGCTCCCCATGCAATCGAAGAAGAAGCTCATGTTTAAGAAAAGCCCTCTGCTTCTTCAGATGCTCGTCTTCTGTATGATCTCTATGCAGTTACAAATCATTATGGAAATCTAGGATTTGGACACTACACAGCATTCGCTAAGAACGGAGGAGACTGGTTCTGCTATGACGATTCTTCTGTAAGATACACTTCGCCACAAAGTATTGTCTCTGAAGCGTCTTACATTCTTTTCTATGCACGCAGAAAATGAGAAAGTTTTAAGGTTTTTACTTGACAAAAAAAAAGAATAAGAAATAATAAAAAATAGTTTGCTTTTTGTTGTTGTTGTAGTAGCATTCATTCTTTAATATTTTTCCTTTTGAATTTGTCTCTCATTTTTATTTATTTTTTGGAAGGCTAACATGAACAATTTTAAGTATGAATTAACGTTACTTTAGCATAAAAACTCACAGAAAACAAATAATCTTCTTAATTTTTATCTTTCCTTTTTAGTTTATTTTAAGTCAACCAAACTTAGGAGGAGGAGGTTAAAAGAATCCATTTTAGCCAGGTTATTATGGAGGAAACTATGGATTTCCAGACGCATTAGGTTAGAATTAAACCGAGATATTTATTCCTTGCTACTTATTCTGTTGTGGTTACTGGCCATAAGGGTTTTATTATGACTAAGGGGGCACATATCCTTAGTTTGAAAATGCATTCTATGGGCAGAAAGGAGAAGTTTGAGGTGCTGAATTATAAATGTTTTGATTTAATTCTTGCTAATAATTCTGCGAAGCTTGAATGGAAGTAGGGAGGCTCGGATAAATTCCATAAGAATTGCTCTACTGCTGCTGAATGCCCTAAGGATTATTACCTAAAACAGCCGTTTGTGTTGAATTTGGCTATCCCTATTCCCAGCAATTAAAACTAACCTATCCAGCTGGAGGAGGTGCTTAGGGCATAAAATTTGGTTGCATTAGTTATTATCCAGGCACTCCTGGAGGTTGTTGTTGCTGTTGTTGTTACTAAGTGAAGATATTCACCGGGTTATTTTATGCTGCTGGAGCAAGAAGAGGTGGTGATGATGCAATATTTGAGTTATTTCCAGGAAGAGAATTAAATACAGCATCAAGGAGTATCATCCCTGCTTGCTGCCCCTCGAACATCAGTGGAATGGTTCTAATACCTGGTCTAAACCCATCCATGAGCTGTTAGTGAGTTACTGTGCAGTGCGCGATACTTGTCTTATTGTTTTGATTTTAGATATCAATATTCAACGTTTAGTCTGCTCTTTTAACTAAGCTGAATTTATCAGCCCACTGTGGGTTCTTACCGCCATTATTGCAGACAGTGGATGTGAATTTATGATCTCCACAACTCAGCACGTAATAGGAACTCTGAAGAGAGGGATATACAAAAAACATTTTTGGTTAAAGAAAAATCAATTTGATAAAATGCTATCAGTTTTTCAACTTTTTATATGAATTTGAATGTATTACCATTTATCCGAACCACTGGGTGTCTCTCGTCATTGCTGCTGAGACAACTCGAAGTGTGAGATCTAAAGTAGATTCTCCTGTTTAAACTAACTGCCCTTGAATAACCCCAACTTCTACATCAGGAGTGAAGATAATTCTTGCTTGGAGTGTGCCTGCTGAATCGCCGTCGTAATTTAAAGAAAAGTCCTCTAATCAACAGAAGAAAAAAAAACAATTAATAATCGATTTTTTTTAACACCTACAATCAATTTCTTTCTTTCCCACCTTCAGCACTGTACGCCTGCTGAAATCGACTAAGTTCAACAACGCATGTACCGATGAGATCATTGTCGAAGAATCCTAGTTTCCTTAGATTAAAGACTTAAATGAACAGCTGCAATTCCTTCGTTTTATGGAATTGAATTTCATCGCACCATTTAGGGTTTTTGCCACCACCTTAGTTAGATGCACTGGTTTTCTTGACATCGCCAACTTACAGCACAACATATGGAGTCATTGTACCAAATTTCTAAACATTACGAGTTAAAATTGCAGAGCGCAAGTGCACTTCTAATTTGCCAAATATCATTTCGTCGTACTTTTGTGTATTATGGATTTATTTTACTTTTTGCTTTTTAATTATTATTTGTTTTTTCTATGAGTAAAAATACCACATTTTAGTCGATGGCTTCTGGAGGAGGGATTTATGTTTTATTGTTGGAGTGATTAGTCTTTAAAATACCTTTCTTGGGAAATTAGCAGTCCTTCCAGAAAATGTATCAATGATTGTAAGAGCACAATAAATACCAGAAAGATTTTCACATCAGGGAAATTTTAAAAAATGTCCTTCATATAATCTGTTATGTAGTATTTTTATAAAAGAATAAATTGAAAAAATAAATTGTTTATTAAAATAGTCTTGTGGTATATTTTTTGATTGAAATCAGCAAATTCAAATGCATAATCTTTTAATGAATTCTTTTGCTCTCACTCAAAATTTTCAACCTCTTACACTTAGATAAGGAATACACAGCAAGACAAAAAAAAAAGAAAAAATCATCTTACATACACAAAAAAACAACAACAACAAAAAAGTTAATTTCTTTTTTGGAGATGAATTTCAGTCTTGAAATAGCTTCAGATTATTTATTTGAATAGACAATTATTATTCTTAGATTTTAGCTCTTCTAGATCTTAAAATATGCTTCGAATCATTTCAAAATAACACAACAATCTCCTCTTTATCTCTCAAATTTCTCA
>Ga0302271_10004119_pt1 | contig 11790 bp, 6 predicted proteins | sample III_Bog_N1_1_FD_198767 | JGI IMG/M metagenome (GOLD analysis project Ga0302271, IMG submission 198767) | Peat permafrost microbial communities from Stordalen Mire near Abisko, Sweden - III_Bog_N1_1 | ecosystem: Environmental > Terrestrial > Soil > Wetlands > Peat | place: Sweden: Abisko... | reverse complement strand
TTTCTCCTTTAATCTCAAGCAGATCCGCTAATATATCACCTACAGACGAACACACCGGTTGAGTGAATAGGTAAAAGATTTTTTTAATTAACTTTTTGTAATTTGGCAGAAGACAAAATATCCTGTTTCTTTTCACGAACTCCCAGTACATTCTCTTCCAAATAACTACAAAAGATAACATATTTTACAATCATTTATTTATCTCCTGAAAAAACAAATCAAAAGAAAATTATGAATAAAAAATCATATCTTTTTCTGTATTTAATCACAAAATAAAATATAAAATCAATAAAGGAAATAATCCTCTTAGCACACCCATCAAGGCTATAACAATAATGAACTGGCTCAATATAAAGACAAATTAACCTAAAGGAAAGATTAGTCTTAAGATGTACTTTGAAAAACTAAAATAGAATAAAATATTAGAAACTTATTCAAAGACTTCTTATTTCCTATTAAATGCTTGTTTTCCTGTATGAAAGGAGTGGTGGTAACTAAGAGGGGGGAGAAAGGAAGAAAGAAAAAAAAGTGAAATAAAGTCTCTTTAAAAAAATTATCCTACAAAGAAATAAAAAGTTAGAAAACGCGGGTTCTCTCTACCCTTTCTCCTTGAGTCAAGTTTGTCAGTAGCTCACTCTTGTCTCCCGAACTGTACTCTAGTTGCCAGAAAATCTATTATTTTCTGTTCTATTTTCGTTTGCCATTTGATAAATCTTTCATTATAATTGAAGAAACTTCTTCCCGAATAGGGAAATCATATTTCGACCTCTTAGCTGGTCATATCCAAGGTAGGTAAACGTATTGATAAGAAAAGTTGTTTTTCTGATACTTAACTCTCTCCTCATTTCACTCTCGCTTCAAGAACACCACAATAATCAAAAAAAGGTATTTAGATTGTTTTATTTTGCATTATTGTGTCTGTATCAAGTTTAAACCTAATTATTTGTTAAAAACAGATAAACCTATCAACTTATTAGAAAAAAGAGATACGAATTCTATTGGAGACCTAGATAATTGCATCGTTCTAGAAGGAAATATTACCAAAAAAAGAAAGAAGAGTGAAAAAATTGATTTCTAAGAACAAACAAATCAAATTTCTATTATTCCTTAAATATCATAAACATAGGAGAATAATACTTCTTTAGAGCATAGTCTGTAGCGTTCTAATAACAATAAAAGCCAATAACAATATCCCATGAACTAGAAAAAGGTATTTACCTTTAGCGAAAACGATGAAGCAGAGGAAGAAAAATAAACTGAAATCATCTAGGAATCACCCAATCGAGAGAGAACACAAATTTCGAGCAGCCATCCAGACATTACTTTTAAAGATGAAAAAGGTTTATCTTCAAATTAATTTGAAATAATTACAGAACAAAGACATCTTCTTGATGATGGGAAAACCCCAGATGCATCTGAAAAGACTTAGGAATCATCTCAGATGATTGAAATAATTACAAATATCTCATATCCTGCACCTCCTCCTTTGCTTTCTCGAAAAAAGCCAATTAATCTATTTCTTCCTGTGAAACTAATAGAGTTAGCAGAGAAGGAAACGGCTTTTCCAACTGATGGAAACTCTCAAAAGAAAAAATCGAATGTATTTAGTTTCTACGATAATTTTCATGAATACACAGTCTTTTGTGATGTTGCCATGAAGAAATGCTCACGAAACTATCAAGAAGACAGAGTAAAGAAAAAGAGATATGATCTTATTCATTATTCTAGAATTTTAATTCCTATTAATAACTATTTATATTATGAACACCCATCTTTTTGATTTAGTTTTCAGCAATAAATCCTCTTGACTAAAAAAACGATAACGATGCATTCTTTGCAGTATTCGATGGGCATGGCACTTCTGTCATAGCAGACATTTTAAAAGAACATTTGCACACTTATATCTGCTAGAATGAACACTATTAGTCTGATATTCATAGAGCGATCAAAGAAAGTAAGAAAAAATTCTAAAAAGTTAAAAAAAATTCTCACTTAATTTTGGACAGGTTTTTAGAAGATTGACGATGAGATATTGAAGAAACAAAAAGATAATCTCATGGTCTCTGGAGGAAGCACTGCGCTTTGTTGTCTTATAAAAGAAGACAAGCTGTATGTAATCAATTGTGGAGACAGTTCAAGCGTCCTCGTTTCTAATGAGTACAATGTTGAAGTTTTGAATAATCTCCATAAACCTTGCTAAAAAGAAGAAGCTGCATGGTTGCAGTAAAAGAATACTCTTTTTACTTAGCAAAGAGTTTTTGGAACACTAGCAATCACACGAGCATTTGGTGATTACAAACTTAAAGAATACATTATTTCAGAACCAGAAATAAAAGTCTATTAGATTGACTCCAACTCAAAATACTGTCTCCTAGGAACTGATGGATTCTGGGATGTAAGCAGCCAAAATAAAAAATAAATAAATTTAACTTTTTCTTGATTAAATACTTCGCTTTTTCTCGATTGTTTAAAATTGATTCTTTAAGTTCATTAATTTTAAATTCACTACTATTTTTATTAATAAATACTTTTCCTTTTTATTAATTCAGATAATAGACTACAAGAAGGATCTCCCTGATTTACTCAAAACGTTTAATCAACAATTTGAAGGACAAGAACGAACCAGTCTAAAGGATTTGTCAACTTTCTTAGTGGATATTGCATCCAAGAAAACAACTCAATCAAAGAAAGATAATATGACCCTCTTAGCAATTGATTTAAATTGGTTCTATCGCAAACACACTGAAATCAAAGAAGACGAAGGAGAAGAACGATAAATATCGAGTAATGGTAGCAGCATAATTGTATGTTCTTAAACATAATCGCAAGCTGAAAATGGGATATCTTCGTTTCTTTTTCAAGCAAAATCACCTTTATCTGTTTCTAAAAAATCCAGTCTTGCGAGTAGTCTCAATAATAGTAAAAACAATGAATTACCACATCATCATGAAGGGCCTAAAACCTGTGGTAAATAAAAGAATCCATAAAAAGCATTTTTCTCTTCTGACCATTCTGATGATGAAAGACCACCATAAATATCTCAAGCTACGAGCATATTCTTTGCTTAGATTACTAATTCTACGATCTAAATAGAGGAGAATAAATAAAATGATGAAATCAAGTAAACTTAAGAAACGAATAGTAGTAATAATGATATGTTTATTTTTTCAAATGATGCCGAAAAATTAATGTCAATATCATAGCCTTTCATAAATCACAATATCAAAACATCTACATTTCACCCGCAATAAGGATTCTTCACTCAATTCAACTAGATCAATGAAGACGAGTAAGGAAACGAACAGGATCAAGTTATCACTTAGAATAACGATGAGCATAATGAGAAATAATAATTTTTTCAATTTAGATTCTCTGATAAATAAAACTGAGAATTTAAATTCTTCACATTACTAACCTTTTATACATACTTTTTCTTTTCTATTCTACTTTTTGATTTTAGTCAGCAGTCAGCAACATTTTTATTGAAATTTACAATTAATTTGAACTCATTTATTTTTCAAAAAGTTGAAGGGCATTGTTTTTCTTCTTCTTCTTCTTGTTTTATTGAACTCTTCTTAATAAAGAAGAACTGTTTTAAAGTTTAAGAAGATTTATTAAAGTCAATATAGCCATTCATTTACATTAATTTGTACTAATCAGGAACATAAAAAAGAATCTTAAGAAGTAATTGATTCTCAAGAAAGCAAGTTTAGAGATTGTAATTGCTTGATTGAATTAAATTTTTAAGAAAATCACTAATCCTCTTGTAAAGCAAATTCAACTCGATTCTTTTTACCTTAAAGCAATATCATGAGATCATCTAATTGTCGTTCAGTTGATTGGCGCTTTTTGGATTCTCAATCGTAGAATAATCCCTAATATGACTACCCGTAGAGCAGCATTTCAAAAATGAAAAATACCTCAAAGCTAAACTATTTCCCTTCATAAGCCCTCTCCAAATCTACATCTACTAATCAAAATCTTATAGCCTAATAACAATAACTGTATCCTCTTGATCTCAAACCTGAGAGTGAATAGCAATTACAATAACCTTCAGGATTGCGAAAACCTAGGGATAACTTGAGATAAAAAAATAATCGTTTTCTGACTTAAAATACTACAGAATGTAAAAAACTCTACGAATCTGCTGAAATTGAGTAATCTAAAGAAGATTCTTTAACGATGTTATAATAAATACCTGCTTCAGACTATAAATGTTTCTAAAAAAATGATCTAGATAAATCTAATCTCAAACCAAAAGCTCGAAAAAATACCTAATATGGTGCAACATTATTACCAATCCAATTAAATGATTACCGCAATCTTCTAAGAGAAGCACTCTAATCTTTTATAATCCCACCAAAACCAGTTTAAGTACCTTCTAAAGTTGTGAATCTTAATTCCCTTAAAGAATTACTCTCTTCAAAATCTTGCTTTTTCTAAAAGAACAAAAACACCAATATCAACCATACTCTCAGCACTAAATCAAACAGAAATTCAGAGGATCAATAACCAAATATCAAATCACCAATAGCATTTGAAACAACTTATCAATATGAGCATAATAATGAAGATATGTATAAAAAAGCCATAAGTAGTCCTTTTTCAAATAGGAAAAAAACCATTTTATCTCCAATTTAGCTGACAAAATTTTTGAAACGAGATTCATGCCCTGAGAGCTTCTTGAAGGATAGTTTTTCTTGTGAGCCAATCAACATGTGCAAACGAGATGATAAGTTGTCATTGCCTCTTAAAAAATTAGCCTTAAACGATGAAAAAATAAAACTCAAGGCATCGACATCTTAAAAAACATTTTTTAGAAGAGATTCTTTAGAGAATAAGCAAAAAACAACATATGATTCATTAAAATTTCATTTTACAAATAAAGATGAGTTTGTGTAAAATAATTAGAATTATAACAACAGCTAATAGTTAAATCAGTAAAGAAGTCATGAGATGAAAGTATATGAATAGTATTAGTAATAATCTTCAGAAAATACTCCTTCAGTTGCTAGTAGTAAGTTAAATAGTAAAATATCCTCATCTTCTTCAAATTCTCCTCAGAAAATATCCTTTGTAAAGTTCTCTCCTAAAAATAATAATAATGTCTTAACGAAATAGTAATCTTTAAAAAATAAATCTTATTTAAGATTGGAGGATGCTAGCAATCCCTATGAGTTTATTTTTAATGATACAGACGAGCTTCAACCTTGGAAATAATTGAATTCAAGTAGAATTTTGGAGACATTTTAGCAAGAAGAGGAGGAAGATATTTTAAAGAGCGAATGAGAAATTAATTAATTAACTGATAAAGCAATTTAAAATTTTTATAAAATCATTCTTAAAGAATATTCAACTTTATTTAGCATACAAACATAGCACAAATATGTCTATGAATATGAAGTCTCTTTTTATTTCAAATGAATTCATCTAGTGCTAGGAACATTTGATTAATCATATCAATATAAATACTACTTGTGTTCTCACCTTGCTTATTTTCCTTTAAGAATTTAATCAAACTTTATTTATAATTCTTAAGTTCATCGATAATTTTATCATCATCTTCATTATCTTCTAATTTCAAAAACTTTTCATCAGGTCTCTTTGCCATGTAATCGACCATAAAATTCACAATTTTTTAAGAGACTTTTCCTCTCAAGGAATTCTTGAGGTCACTCGTGTGAGTCTTTAAAATCTCCAAGAATAGCGGAACTAATTGTTTTCGGATGTTCTTAACCATGAGAAAAGCATATTGAGCCTCTGTGAAATCAAGAATTTTATTGTAAATGTTTAGAACTTACAAACCACTCGCGAGATAAGTACTCTCAGAAAGAGCACAGTCTCTGAGAATAAAGAAGAAACTAGGCTCATATTCATGCAGTAAAGGACCAAGAGAATCAGGGATGCTCACGTTCTCAGGATCGTTTGTACTGAAATTAATTCCACTTTCTTCCCTAGCTTGTTTTAGCTTATAAAGGATTCTTAGACTGCTGAAGAGAATTTTTAGTGTCAACACGGAGACTATTTTGGTTCTTGAAACTGCTAACGTCTTTACTCTCAATAACATGTATCTCATAACGTTTCCCATTTTAATTTTCTTTCCTTCAGTTTCATTTTCTTGGAAGAATGGTTTCTCACCAGAATTTTATTATTCTGTTTGATGTAGCTGATCTTTTTCTGTGTTCTCTTGATCTTCATTATTTGGATAGGTATTTGGATTAGAATCATCACTGTATTTTTTATATTCTTCTTTTTGCAACCGAATTTATTCCAAGGTTAATTACAAAATCTACGTATGTTCATTCCAGAAATTGATAAATGAAGAGAAGAAATCCAAATAGAGCCTTAAGAATGAAGAGTGAGCACGCAAATAGAACCTATCGTAGCAGAGATTTAGAGTAGTAATCACATTTTCAACTTCATTAGAAAGGAAATGGAATCCTTTAAATTTTACGAAGAGTTCATCCATGAGTTTGAATGGTCCTTCTTTGTCTTGTAGCATGTCGATTTATCTGATTTAAACAAGACATCGTTAGACAAGACTACTTGCGAATCCTTAAACATATTGTTAGACATTATTAATCGAGGAATCTTTGATTTTTTGTTGAGATTATTGAGCTAATGTTTCGATTAAGATTTCTGTTAAAAGTCTAATCGAATAATTTTCTATCGCATGCTTTTTCATGAGAAACGCTAAGAGTCTTAGTTCATTTTAATAAGATTAACCTAAAAAGCTAGAATTAGAGTTATCGCTTAAGCTACTTGGCTTTAAGTTGAGAAGTTAAAAGCAAAAGAAAGCATTTTCGATGACTAGCAATTGGAGAGTTTCTACATCTTCCGATTTGATCTCAAAATTTTCATAAAAATCAAGCAGCATCAAATGTTCAAAATACTAATTAATTGATGCTAAATTTAAAATCTAAGATGGTTATTTATCAGCTGTTCTTGCAGAACAAAATTGCATTCCGCCTCTGAATGTCTGTGTATTCTTTTCATTCTTGAAAGTAAAGTGTTTTAGCAGCAATTGTTAGATAATATAATGTGCTGAGCATAAATTTGATAAAACAATAGATGAAACAGCGCCTTAGACAAGATGGACTTCATAGTTAACAGCAAGAAGGTGAGAATATGAGTGGTCAAACAGAAACAAATCAAGTTCTTGATTGAGTTAATAAAGTAAATTGTTAGCCTCAAAGAGAACTTCTTATTTGTAGTTTGCGAGAGGAAGGCACTAGAGGATCATCCTGGTCTTTATGTTTGAATATATTCCACATGAATTCACTAATGATTCATTGTTAATTGGTTTCTCCACGTTCAGATTGCCGAGAGGTATGACACTTTAAGAATTATTGTCCATTAGACTGATTTTTAAATTAAATCTAAATACATATGATTTCGAGATACTATCACAAATACAAGCCTTTTCATCTGGTAACAGACAGTCATTTCCAGTCATTTTCTAGAGCTAGAATACTCTTGTTAAGCTTCTCAAACTCGATATGTATTTTTTTTCAACAATTTCATTCATAAGTCTTGGTAATCGTCTTGCTTCGTTCAGCATTTTTCCTTTCATCCCTTCCATCAGTTCACTTATCTCTCTTTCAGTGTATTTGTTCTTAATTGCACTCACAAGTTCTTCTAACGAAGCAACTTTCCTTTCCTTTGGAGCTGCAGAAGCAGAATCAGAAGTCTATGAACTTGGAATCTCCTCTTTGCTTGTTTTTTATTCATCAACAAAAAAGAAAATCCCTAAAATATTTGCCAATGTATCCACATTGAAGCTATTGAGTTCAATGCATTTCACACAGAACCTTCCGATATCTTAAGCCAATTTTAGACTTGCTGATTTGAAAGATTTCTCAACGTTTGAACGTAAAATAGTGAAGAATTCTGAGACTTTTGATAAGGTTATTGTTTCTACATCTTTTTCTTCTGGCTTAACACCTTTTGGGCTAAGTTTCTCAGCCTCATTTTTTTTAAAAAGTTTACTCACAAAGTCTTTGATTCCTGCAGATGAAACCTTTGTTTTGTACCTGTGATCCTTGAAAAGATCATTGAATGATATTAACAGTAAAGATAATGCAATCTGCTTGCTTTTTGATGTTTTAGTTTAGTTTGCAAACTCATTGTTGAGAATCTTAAATAGTGTCGAGCAAATCTGAGGATAAGCTTACAATTTGGAACTAAATGTTTTCCATATCTCACCCAGCAACACAAGACTCTTCTTGATGATAGCTTTATTTTCAGAAGTCTGTTTTTTAAAATGAATTAGCAAGACGTTTAAAGAAAATAAAAGAAAGTTATTATTTATCGAAATGAATTTGTTACCTTAGCATTATCTAAACAAGCTGAAATCAGAAGTGCAGAAATATTCTACATTTCCATGCTGGAATTGATGAATTACATATCATAGAGTGCTTATGTTGAGAAGAGTTGCATCAAGATATCTAATATTGCTTCAGTTTAATGTTCGTCTAGATGCTTTCTTCGTTTGAAAGTTTGCAGTGTATGGACAAGAGCAAAATAGAAATTAGTCAAAATTTGACCGCGTAAAGGTAATTGCTAGGTAACTACTTTATTCAAGGCTACTATTTGCTCATCGATTCGCTTACCTTGAATGGTTTCGCATTCTTTTATCAGGCACTAAACAGCCATCATCATCCCTTAGGCAACTTACATCATTGGATTCATTTTAGATTGATACTGAATCTAGAAAAGAGGGTTTTTAAAAGAAAAAATAAGCAAAAGATCTTACAAACTTAATCAGGTATTTATTTTTTGATTAATTCACCCTGTCTTAATTTAATTTTCCCACCAAAAAACACAAAAGGGAAGAATTAATGGAAAATGGTTAAATTTCAAGTGGAAAAAAAAGACCTGTGATATTTTAAAAACAAAATCTTGTGACATAGTTCGATTAACAAAATAATTGGATATTTTTTAGTTAGCAAATTTAAATCCTAAAATTTGTTAGCATTTCCATCTTTCTCTTATTCATTCTTTTTATAATATTAAGCTTCTCTTTGACTAATTTTCAAATTGTTTTTCTCAGTTTTTGAAAGAGTATATTTATCAAGTTTCATTATCTCAATTATTTTCTTTTTTTATTACAATAAATATCCCCATTCCCCATCTCCCTTTCATCATGAATACATTTTATTTAAAAAATAATAAAGAGGAGATAGAATTCAGGTATCCTTTGCGTTAATATCCTTCAAAATAGCCATAACGTTTCCTAATTTAATAACTGAAATCTAATAAATTCCTCTTCACCTAAAATGAAACTAACTTTTAATAAAATCATCAAGCTTATGAGTAACTTTCAAAAAATAAGCTTCACCTACCTAACCAATTTTTGTTCTCAAATGATAAACAACAAGTAAACAAAATCCTAATGATTCTTAATTCTCATGGAACTGAATATTTAGTTTGGGGTTTAGTAAAGAATGAGCTTGAAAATTATATTCCTAAATTGAGATTAATTCCAATAAGCTATTATTGTTATTAACTGAATTTTTAGTTTATCTCAATCTCCATTGTCTATTCTTCCCAGTAATTTGTCATAGATTCAGTTTGATAATTTCTTGCTATTTCAGGTTGTAAAAAAATTACAACTTGTCTTATTTAAAAAGAACATTCCTACCTGTCAATTTGGATAATTAAATATTTACTTAGACAATCTCAAAAAGTTCCTTAAAAGCAACCTAATTCACTACAATAACAACGATAACAACAGCCTTAGTTTAATTCATAGTTCTTGAATGCCTCAATCATTTTGTAACACAGATAATATGACATAAGTTCCAATTAACTGGGAAAAACTCTTACTAAAAGAGACACCTGAGAATGCAATGAGAAGACTCAAAGTAGAGCTTGGACCAAGTCTTCTATCAATTATGGAGGAAATCATTAAGAATCTCGAACAACGACGCTTCCTTTCAATGAGACAGACAGTGATTTCTCTTATTAGTTTCTTTAATGAATACGAAGCTGAAACATGTCTGTAGATATTGATTTCCATGAAAGAAGATTTATTTTTGGTGGATAGCATTGACCAGAATGTCCTCTGTAATCTCATGTTCAGTGCATAGAGTCTTTTCGTGAATCTATGGGATCTCTTGGTTTACCTCTAAGAAACATTTATTTTTTACTCCCCAGAAGAGGAAGAAGGTATTTAAGTTAAACTCTAAGCTCTGAATATTAAGCTCTCTGTGGTTTCTCATCAGGAAGAGATTGCATAGTTCTCCCCTAAAAACTGGAAAGATTCCCTCATTTTCTCTTGAAAATCGAAGTACCTGAATAAAAAAACAACCAAGTTGTTTACAATCATTTTCCAATCTAACTTCTATTTTTTTCTCTTCATTTCTTTGTTCTCCCTATCTCTTCTTTACTATCTCTTGAATTCTATTGTTTGTTGTTTTATGTAACTACTGAATATTTTTATTAAAAAATAATACTCTTTGACAAATTAGAAAGATCAATTACTAACTTTCATTAACAGAAGCAAATCATACAAAAACAATCAAAAATATTTGAATTCTTCAATCAGTCTGGTCTGGATCAGAAATCAGGGGAAAAGATCGTATCTAACGAGCTCTTTAATTTTTCCAGCTAAATAACATGGATTCTTATACGGTTTCCCCAACTGCAACTCACCTTAATCTTCCTGAAATTATCAAGAAGCCTTTTTTTTAAATATTTGTCTTTTGATTTTTAAGCAATTTATTTCGTGATAGCAACAATTTAACTTGTTAGTTAATCTCTTTCATAAATTGAGTTAAGTTTACAGATATAAATCTGTTATCAGTTGTATAAAATATTAATTCTATTTGCTGATTCTTGCTTCTTGTTTAAACGTATTTGTTTCTTATCCTAGACCTTTTTGTCTGATTTTTTTTCTTGAACATATTTCATAAGATAACCTCCTTCTAATATGTGAAAAATAAAGTTTTTCATGAGATGTCCATCATCCTTAGGTATTTTAAATTGATATCTGACCTTTTGGGAGACAATCAATATTTAAACGAAGTCAGAGTATGCTCAAGACAACTGCGTGTAGAAAATTTAATTTTTTGGGTATTTTATGTAAATGAAGATAAGGGAATCTGTTATGGCATTGATATATATTATTTACCTTTTTTCTGAATTTATCACAATAATAATCGAGGAGTTATAACGCATTTTATAATAAACTCTGTTTAATAATTAGGATAGACACTTAAGTTAGAATTGATGAGATTTATTAATTAATCTGCTTTTAGTATGCCTAAAAGATTACTAAACTCCAAAGAAAAAAGCAGTTTTAATTAATATCTATGCTTATTAAATCTGAAACTTCGTTGAAGTCAAATAGACTAAAGAATAATAAGGAAAATGTTCTGAGAATTACTTCAAACATTGAATATTTAAGGGAAAAGAAAGAGATCCAATTCATTCCTAGAAGTTGCTGTGCTTTAAGATAAAAAATACTACTAAGCAAAAAATTCTTTATTCAAGGATTAAGATAAAGAGTTTTAATAATAATGCGATATTCCATACTCTCCTATATTACTTTAAATTAAAGTTGTTCCTATGTAAGTTTCAATTTTTATAAATAAGTAATACTTTAACAATAATAATTCTAATTTTAAATGCTATAAGAGAAATAATAAACCCAATATACTATTTTGAACCCAACAATATTATTCTTTTAATTCAATCAATTTTTTTAGCAAGAATAAAATCAATAAGAAATTTCATCATAGATAAAGTATTGATTTTGTTTTCTTGAGGATATTTCTCAAACGAGGT
>Ga0302271_10004117_pt1 | contig 11794 bp, 7 predicted proteins | sample III_Bog_N1_1_FD_198767 | JGI IMG/M metagenome (GOLD analysis project Ga0302271, IMG submission 198767) | Peat permafrost microbial communities from Stordalen Mire near Abisko, Sweden - III_Bog_N1_1 | ecosystem: Environmental > Terrestrial > Soil > Wetlands > Peat | place: Sweden: Abisko... | reverse complement strand
AAAAACAAAAAAAACGATGCTTACAAAGAGGGATTATTGAGAATAATTAATAATTTGGTTGGATAATTTTGATGATTTATGTATCTTAAAAATTTGTGATATCTCTTACCAGAAGAGTTTCCTTGTGCTTTGTAAATGACTAAACAATATTTCCAAAAAATTAAAATATTTCTATTTGCAGGATTTAGCAATTAAGATATGGAATTTTCTTTGAGGAAAAGTCTAACAAAAAAATAAACAAGTAGGGAGCATAAAACATGAATAATATTTTTAATAATTTTTCTTAATGTTTTTTACCTAAATGCATTAATTTCAGCTAACAATCAAGCAAATCTAATCTTTTTGATATAATTTTCTAATTATTTAGCTTCTTGAGTTCTTCCTTATCTCATGAGCTAAGAATATTAGTTCTCTAATGATTTAACGCCTTCTGGAGAAAGTCTCTTATAAATTCGATAATCCTTAAGAGATAAATCCACGAACCCTAGAGAATCATATGCATCTCCACGATGTAGATAATACACACCTTGTGTTTCATCAAGTTCAATTGCTCTTCCAAAATAAACTACGCTATCCAGCGGCTCACCTAGCTTCACAAGACACACACCGATATTGAAAAAGGCTTTGGGTTCCTCCTGTGAATGAAATAAAGAAAAATTAAAATAAGAAGTTTCAGAGATAATTTAAAAAGTTAAAAATTGAAGATAATTTTGTTTGGGCATTTACTTGAATTTCGACAAACTTTTTAAATAATTTCACTGCTCTTTCATACTATTCAAGCTGCATGTACACAGTCCCAAGGGAATTGTATGTGAAAGGACTGTGGAATTGAAATAACAGTGCCTAGAGCAAGTATTTCTCAGCTTCTTTGAACCTATCTGATGAAAGTAAGAACAATTATTCTAAAACCCAAATCCACTCAAAAATCAAACTCCAACAATCATAATAAAACCTCACTTTGCAGCCTATAAGTCTCCCCTAAGAGGTAGTACACATCTGCATGGTCGACATCTCTTTGCAATACTGAAATCAATAGCTATTCACTTCGAGCATAATTGTGTTTTTACAATGCATCTTTGGCTTAAATCAAAAGAGAATTCAAATCAATTCCTTTATATGTGATTTCTTTCTGCCTTTTTTCTTCTTGTTGCCTTTATTTCAAACAAGCACTACAATGCTTAGATGCTTTACTGTAAGGATTGTTATGTCTATGATGATCAGAAGCACTAGCTTCTTCATTGATTTTTCTCTCTACAAAAGATCGAGGTTGTTTCTCATTGAAATTGAAATCATCATTATTCAGATAATTCAAGACAATTTCGTTGGATTTGTAGTTCTCAATTATGTCAGCACCCGTTGGTTTTTAGAAGGAGTTTGACTGTTGGTTATTAGAATGGCGTTGCTAGTATTGAGTAGGTTATTAATTAGATTTGAAATTTTATGATAAAACAGATTCATTATCCTTGACTGCATAAGTGAATGCATCATTAGCTAATGCGTCAGAATCGTTGTTGAGTTTCTTCGTTCTGTTATTGACTATCTAGTGAATATTATGAGCTGAATATTATAGCTCAAGTTACAGTTCTTTTTCTCTGTTTCGTTGATCTAGTAAGTATTTTTCTCTTCGCTGCTGCTCGTAGTAAGCTTATTCAGCTCGAGATTCAACATCTCTCACTCGAAAATCGATTGCGTATTTGTCTCCTTCGTAAGTATTTTCGCTCCGTGAAACTGTTCTAAAAGAGAAAGGGTGTCAGAAAAGTTTTAAAAAAATGACAGGATTGATGTAGACTAAGAATGCAGCTATTTTTGGGCGCAATTAGTATTTTTTAGCTGATGGTGGGTGAGAGCTGGTTGCAACTATGATTATTTTCAAAAGATAATATGCTTTTTTGAGTTCAGTTGTTTGAGGTGGATACCTATTTCCTTGGAGAACATTAGCAAGGGAGTCATCGATGTAAGTATCTTTAACAATGTTCCGTTTATTCTGTACAGAAAAATTTAATGATAACTTGTATCTTTTAAAGTTAATAAATTAGTTACCATTTTGAGATTCCTTTAGCTTTGGAAGAAGATCTCTCTCTAATTATTCTTGTTTTAAGGAGCTGGATTATTAACAAAGGGATTGTTTTAATTAAATATTTATCAATTTTTAGAAGAAGAGATTCAATTTTTGATTGCTCAAAAATTAAAAAAACCGTTTATGAATAGATTCACAATCGCAATAAAAATAAAGGATTTTATTAGAAAAAATAATAGTTATTTAGTTAGATGCAGATTGCTTTGAAAAAATGAAACATATCCATTGAATTTAGAATTAATGAATTATGTTATCTTTCTTGGTTTTTGATGCTTAAGTGGACAACATTTTAACAGATGAAGATCAGGTGGATGATCAAATAGATTGAGACTATGAAAATATTTCCTCACAGTCAAAATTTTCCACTGGATACTCAAAACAAACAGAAAAGACTGGGGTAAGTGGGGGCATTGGATCATTTTTTTGGTGAAATTACAGAAGCAAAAAGAGTAAGAAGTAAAAGAAAAGAGTTTGCTTAGAAATGCTAAGAAAGAGACGAAATCTCAAACACCAAGAAAATGACAGCTAAAGCAAGCAAACAAACAATCCAGCATTGCATGAACGAGAAACACCAAAATAAGCTGCAAGAACGCAACAAGCAAACAAGCAAGCCTTACAGAAAATCGAGAAAATGATAATTGTGGAGTTGAGAGTTGGGACTGGCTACCACGCCTTCATGATCTGCTGCTTGAACGCATGCAAGAAAGTCGTCTTGTCTTCTTTTTAAGGCTCTGACATCCTCCCGACTTGATTAAGAATTTAACTTTATTGGAATATGACTTTCACTTGCAGTTATTCATCTCATTTTTGATTAGATTCCCCACTTGTCTTCCAAATTAATGTATGAAAATAATTGCAAAACAAAATCTTCCTTTTTTTTTCCCCCTTCTTTACTTAATTGATTTGTATCAAATACGAATTAGGTTATCATTATCTTTTTAAACAATTAATTATTTTTCAATGAAGCACAAATTCAATAAAGATATCACAAATGATTATTAATTAATTCAATGCTTAAATGTTGAATGCATATTAATATAAAGTAGGAAAGACAATTAGAAATAGAGAACTAGCGTTTGATAAAAATCAAATCTTAATTCAATCATTCTTTATGTTATTGGATATTCTTAGAAATTGTCAGATTATCCTAATTCTTCAAAGAAGCTCAGGAGCGTCATACAGTTATTTAAGAAGCCAATCTTCTTCAGTGAGATTGCTATCCTCCTTCGAAAACCCAGAATATGTTGGCTCTTTTTGGTGTTTATCTTCATTCTAAACTGAAGGATAAACATACGAGAGTTATTCAGGTACTTTATAAATAAAAGCACATTTTAGAAGCACAACTTTAAGAAGAGGCTATTCTTGTTATTGTGGTTAAACTAAAAGTGGTTGAGGAGTGTAGTTTTTGAATTTAGTTGAAAGGCAAGAAGACAAAGGTGATTTTTCTAAGGCTTATCTTCGAGGATTGAAAAGAGATGGACAAATAGTTTGGTGGGGAAATTGAACTACTTTTTTAGGCTGGCTAGAATCAGGGTAGGATCTCTGAATGGCCTTAACTGGAGAACACAAAAACGAATCTTCATCATCATCATTATCTTCTTCAGATCCAGAAGAAGAGCAATCAGTTGAGATGCACTCATTCTGGTTATTTTTGGAAACCAAGTTGAGATGTTGTTCTGGAGCACTGTATAACTTCGTCAAGAAGTTGAGTTCACCCTCAGATTCATCCATGAATTCAAGGATACAGGATGCTTGTGTTGGGTTCATCTCTAAACTAGCCATCACCAACAGAGCCTGACCTCTCAAATAATTTTAATTGATTTGTTGGTTTGAAATTTTTATATTATATCTTCAAAAAGCTTTTTTCAGTTATGAAGGTCTGTCTCGCCCCATTCGAAAAAAAATCTTTTATAGGGTGAATTTTCAAAGCTAATTGCTTCTCTATTTGTATTCACATCTTTATAAAATTAGGATCTAATGAATTCTTAAGCTGAATTACACTGATTAATAGTTGTTGTATCTTAATTGCATCGTATCATTAAAAACAGAATCAAAAAGATAATCTGCGTAAGCTTAGATAAATCACATATTATTAACACAATCTACTTTTATTCATTATATGCTCTTGATTTTCAATCATTCATCTTCATTTCCATAAATAAAGGCTGTTTTTTTTCTCCGAAGTATTCTGATTTGATTAAAATCTACTAGAAACTCATTGTATCTGCTTTGAATTTACATAATTTACCTTGGGAAAAAGGCAACTCTTCCAAATACTAGAAGCATTTACTCAACTTATTATGATTACATTTATCTATTCCTTCGTCTCAACATTAACGACAGAGAAAAAATTAAAAACAATAAAAAACACAAGATTTGCTATTGCTTTCCCCTGAAAGCCCCATGGGAATCAGCTCTTTCTTGTATTTTCTGTTTAAGCAATTTGGGTATTCTTACGAGATCAGACTTCCTTTTTTTAGTATAAATTGCACCAAAGTATGGATTATTATTTGAACACGTGCTATTTAGTCTCTCCCAGGAAATAACATCGTAATAAGTAATAAGACATCAGGACAAAGACCAATTATCCCATTGGATTTATGACGACAGGGTAATAAAATTTAGTTAGCAGGTTTGTATAATTCTAGTTGATAAGATTGATTATCTAATCGAACAATAAATAACTCACTGATAATAGATAGGAGTTTTATTGAGTTTTGTGATGAGTTGTTAGGTATAAAAATATTACTGTCTTTTCAGAATTGATTAAGAATGAAAAAGCAGATTTTGATATGATAGATAAGATTACTTTTTTAATTTAGTTTCTTTTGATTCTTGTTTTTTGGCAGTTCTTTTCAAAACTTTATTTGTTATTAAAGTGAAATTAAAAAATGTCAAGAAAAAAACTTTTCTAAGAAAAATTAGAGATTAATTAATAGTAGCAAAACTTCTTTTTGTAAAAGGAGTCATATTTTCCAAACAAACAAAAATGGATAAAAAAATAATCTCAAAAGAATTTACGAATCCCCATATCAATAAAATTCACCTTACAGATAAACAAGCTTATCCATTACAAAAGAATAAAGAAGAAAAAAATAAAAGCCATATAAATTTTGGAAATATGCTCATTTGTTAGTTCTAGTATTTTTGGAACATTCACCAGAATAATTTCTTTGTAAAAGTTAACTTTTTTCCCTTTTTTGAAATTCCATTTACGAATCAGAAAATAAACAAAATTTTCATTACTAAAATAGATAAATTTGCATATTTTATTATTACAAATTATCCAATAAAAATCAGCTCAGGATACATCATAAATATAGAAAAGTCATTTTCCCTCTATTTCTAAGCCTAAACAAATTATTTTTTATTATTTTTTTCTTCTTCTTAAATTACTAAAAATGAAAAAAAGTATCAATCAGTTATTTGAAGGTTTTCAGATAAATTCGTTTTTTTGTCAATTTAATAGAAAAATATCATTTATTTTTTAACTTTTAAAGAACTAATATATGAAAACTTAATATTATTATTATTAAAACATAAAGTAGATATAGAAGAAAGAAACGATTAAAGAGTTCTATTTGATTAATAATCTTCTAGAGGTAGAATTAAAATGTTCTTAAAATCTATTAAGAAAATTGGGTTTGGAAAATAAATTAAAAAATCAAACTACGAATTGATTTTTATCCTACAGAAAAAATGAGCAAACGTGTTTAGTCTTTTGTGAGAGTTCGACCATTCTATGAAACCATAGATTCATCTAATCCAAGGCTAGAAACATTAATCAAAAGCGGTAATAACAACAGTAAAGACAGCATTGAAGTTGAGGGAATCACATATTCCTTTGAGAAAGTTTTTTCTGAAAATAATAAAACTAATGCCAGCAATGAGCAAGTTTACCAAGGTTCGCTTTAGCCATTATTGCAAACTACTATTACTCAAGCTGTGAATAGCACTTTCTTCGCATATGGTTAGACGTGCTCAGGCAAGACACATACATTATTTGGGCATAAGGATTCGGAACCAGGAATTGTAGCATATGCACTTCAAGATATTTTCGCATAAAATAATGAAGGAACAACTAGAGTAATTGCTTCAGTTGGGTTCTACGAGATATACAATGAATCAATCACAGATCTTCTTACAGGAAAGACAAACCTACCCATTAAGGAAATCAATGGAGCATTCACGCTACAAGGATTAGCAGAAAAAAGGATCAAATCGTAATATCAGCTTTTTATTCATTTTGCAAAACAAAACAAAAGAATTTTAAAAATAATAAACTTTTTTCTTTTTTAGAGCAGAAGAAGGGATGAGCTTATTGGAGATTGGAAATGCTAACAAGGTCATGGGAAGTAGCTACTTGCACGATAAAAGCAGCAGATCACATTCAGTGCTTCGACTTCATCTCGCGATTCAATCCAAAGGAGTCTGTGAAATCAACTTCGTGGATCTTGCAGGTAGTGAAATTCTAGCAGATAACCTTGGCAGTTAGCAATAAAAAGAAACTAAGAATATCAACATGAGTCTCTTCAATCTCAAAGGTGTTATATAAGCTCTCTCTGATAAAGCTGCGTTTGTGCCATACAGAAACTCAGCTCTAACAAAATTACTTCAAAATGCACTTGGAGGGAATTCTTAAACTGGCATTTTATGCATGATCTCTCCTTAGTAGTAACATTCCTCGCATTCTAAGAGAACTTTAGCATTCGGATAGACAGCAAGTAAGATCATCAACAATCTCCTTATCCCCAAGCAAATAGTAAAACACATCTTAAATTGAGTTTGTATTTTGTCAAAAATCTAATCTTTTTTGTTTAATAGTTCAAAAATGACAGCGATGTCATCAAGGAAGAGATGAAAATATCAGAAAATGAAATGAAAACTCCAAATTAAGATATCTCAGTTGAATTTGATGAATCGCAAGCGCGAGTTTATAAGGTTTTCAGTGATGGAATTTGTATTTACGAATACGGTAACAGACCATCAAATAAACTAGCGTTGTTCTTACCAGCTTATGGCTCCAGTGGAAAGAGTTGCATGAGTTATTCCTACAATAGTTTAGTGAATCTTGGATATGTTATCGCATCACTTGATTACCCTGGATAAAAATAATCTGGAGGAACAAAATTGAATGTCAGAGGACATGAACAATCAATCCTACTCATTGAGAAGTTATTAAGTGAAGTCTTCAAGGAATTTGAACAGGTTATTCTTCTTGGATATGACTATGGAGCTGCCTTAGCGATGAATTACGTAATGGGGAATAATAACACCACTAGCATAGGCTAGAAGAAGGTAAAATAAATTGTGAGTTTTCACCCTGCTTGGAGTCAAGATATGAGCATTTTGAAGGAAATCAAAGTACCAGTGTTGCTCTTGTGGGTTACAGCTGAGCAGTTCCATCCGATATCGCAAGGGGAGAAAATGAATAAGATTATTCCAAAATCTAAATTGATTAAATTAAACTGTGGTAAATTTTCAGCTGATAAACCTAAAAAAGCATATAAATGCATAGGAGATAAAGTCACTCAAGCTATCTTAGCGAATTTAGAAAGTTCCTTGGGTTCAAAAGGGAATGCAACTAATAAGAATATTCTTAAAGAAAATTAATAAGATGAGGATGAAGAAGAAACTAAATCCAATACAGGTCCTAAAATTGAGTCAATAAATCAACAGGAAGGAGATGACTCTGAAGAAATTGTAATTTTTTTCTCTCAAAACATCAAAACCATATCTTTTTAAAACCATATTAGAATCTAAGAATTACTCATTCTTCTTTGTTTTGTTTCTTTTAAAGTGGGATTTAGACTAGATTTTAGACAGAAAGGAGGAATTTTTATTTTTTGGTAAAAATGTGAAAGGCGCTTGTCTGAGAAGACTAATAGATACAAAGCCGTTAGCTTACAATTATCTTTATTCCCCTTAGCCTCCTGAAGATCCTAAATAGATGTCTAAGTGGGCAGTTGGAAGGTTCAAAGAGCTGCTTATCTCTGGTTAAATCGCAGAATATTACAAAAGTAAAGAAATTTTAAAAGAAATAATTTTAAATAAAATAACTTTTTCTTCTCTTATTTTCTATCTGCAGGTTATTTAACAAGTGGACCACTCCGCTCGTAAGCAATACAATTATTTGGAAATCTCCCTGTTCTTCTGCCATCTGAAAGAGACACGGATAAATTCTCCTTATTTTGGGGAGAAGACAATCTACCGAAGAATATTGGTCTCATTGATAGTTTTTCAAGTTTTAGCCCAGGAAGGAGAGTTCATGTGAAAGCGAAAGTAGATCCTTATGTGTTTTCACCTACTTATCTAAAATTCGACAAGAAGTAGACGGAATCGATTATTACTGATAAAGCCTTCATAGAGGATTATGATCCAATCTAGAAAAAGTTCAAAGTCAAGGTTCTTCCTGACACCACAATAAGCGTTCCAGAGGCTGAGATCTACAGGTTGGAACTTGTTTAAATATTATCTCAATTTTCAAAATACTCTTTAATCTAAAATATTCATAGCTTATTCAGCTTAGGAGGAATTATTAGATGTTTTTTAAAAAAATAATAATTACTAAATTTGGTTTTCTTTATTTTTGCTAGGCTGAATTCTCCTACAAACTTCTAAGGCAATCCATTAGCAGAGGGACTACTATTTGAAGATGGAATAAGATGTAAATATGGAGATCTTTTGACTCGTGCAAAATTAGCTGAAGCCGCACTAAGTCTTTCAGATATTATTTACAATATCGATTACAGAAATCAAAATCAAGATTAAGTGCTTGAAATTCAAATGAAATGTGTAGAACGTATTTCTCAATGTATAGATTTAATTCATCTAGTCCAAGAAGGCATTCATCCTACTCGCTTTATTGCCTTTGAATGTGGAAAATTAGCTTATTTTGGGTAAGGAAACTGTCACACTTTAGCTTCAGTTGTGTGCGCTTTTCTCTTGCCGTTTAACTGGATTTTAGGATTAGAAGTGAAATTCAGAGCAGGATCGCTACTGAAATCAGGCAGAGAATTAAACGAAACTGATAATTATAAACCTTTAGATAAATGGGATGGTAAACATCCATTTAAGGTAGAAGATCACACTTGGGCAGAGATAACTTATCAACCTAGTCAGAAATCTTGTGTATTCGATAAATCTGAAAAAATAAACAGTATGCCAATCGAAAGAACTTATGCTAGGCACATGCATATCAGTGATAGAAAGCAATGCAATAGTAATCAACCAAATTAACCTAACATTCCATTTGGTCAAGACATGCCTCAAAGCGATAGTAATTCAAATGAATTGTTTGGAGAATAACTATCAATAGAAGACATCGAAAAAGTACCGTATGGTAAAGATAAAAGTGTATTTAGTTCTTTCACATGGTCTCAGATATTATCAGCACCTTGTTAGAAGACTTAAAGTCAGTCTTGAATCGTTATTTGTAAAAATTTGTTGTGAAAAAAATAAAAAAATTCCAATATGTCTTGAAATTATCAAAATAAGTTAAATTTGGTGGTTTTTTTTGAAAATATGTTAAGAAGACATCAACAATCTCAGTATTTAAGCTCTTCCACATTCAAACTATTAAGTTAAATTATAACATTATACAATTATTCAATATTCTAACAAAAAATATTATGATAATTTTTTAGCGAAAATAACAAGTTTTCTTATTATCTTAGCGAATATCGAAAATGCACAAAAATTATGTGAAGAGACTCAATAAAAATATTTCCTATTTTTATCTTCTTATTGTATTATCATTGCTGATTATGGTACAAAAGGTCAGTATTTCCTCATCAGTTTAGAACTCTGACATATTTTGTAAATATTTTACACAGAATAAACCTGCTCATTCTTCAGGGTGATGCCTGATTTTTTTAGATTTTTGTTTGTGTTTTGCTAACAAAAGCAAAGAACCCGCACCTATCGCTGTAGACCCAAGATACAACGATAATAATAAGGTATTTTTCATCCACTATCTCGAACGTCTTGAGAAACAAAGCTAAACACCAATAGCAAACCCTGCCAACAAAAGTGCTTTCTTGAGTGCTAATTTTTCTTCTTTTGAAACATGTTTTGATCCCTTGAGGAATTTTTTGAGATAACTTATTGGACTTTCAGCAAGACTACTCTTTTACTCTTTTATCGCAACTTATAAATGATACTAAAGAGCTTTGTCGTAAGTCTCTTGTATAACCCCTCTAAGACACTTGAGAACTCTTTCTCTTTGAATTTCTTCTTAAACAGCTTATCCGCATGAGATTAGTTATGTATCTCCGTGGATAGTATTATCCGATGGAAGAGTTATTTCTTTTTCCCTAATGCGAATGAAGGGAAGATCATTTGACTTATTCGAAGAAAGATTATTTTGCTGATGACTACCAAAATTATCTGAGTTTTCTTGAGTGCTATCTTCTTAATCTTGAAGTTAATCTTACTTCACGTCAAGTAAGTCATCAGGTAGTAGAAATACCTTTGCTTTCTAGGGAAGTACATTGATTACACCCTTTGTTAAAAAGAGTTTTCTAAAAGCAGGGTGAAGAATTTCAAAATTCTTAGCAGCTTCTTCTGGAGTAGGTTTAAAAATAAAAGGACCGAATATTGCTTTAATGTACTTTGGAAGAATCGGGAAGTACCAGAGATCGCATAAGACATCGAATAAAGATCGTCTGAATAATAAGCGCCTCAAGCCTGAAGGGAGAATATTCACAATGCCATGTTTTCTAGCACGATCAAGTCGACATTTGACGAAATATCCAAGTGAGCAGACAATTATCATCAAACTGAGGTTAAAGTGAATCCCAAATACACCCCAGCTGAAGTATACGATTCCTAAGCCAGCTGCTAGGAGCGCATATTCTTCTTTGCTTCTTTATTTTAAAAGTTGAGCTAGTGGAATGTTGTCAGTTGGATTATTGGATTCGTGCAAAATTTTTTTGGCTACCAACACTGGTTCAGGTTCCTCTTCGATTTCTGGATTCTCATTTAGATTGTATTAGCTGTTTTCAAAGATTGTTGTTGAGTTATCATCAACATTTTAGTCATCGAAGGTCTAGTCATCTGCTTTAAGCTCTGAGGAGTAATCTTCTTCCATGATTTTCTATTTATTTTTTGTTCTATTACTTACAAATAATTGATTGATTATTTTAACTCTAGGTTCTAATCCTTTCTCCCACAGCATAATTGAGTAATTTTTCATTCAAAGAGGTAGATTTTGTTTTTCTTTCTATGCTTTTTAGGGTAGATGGTCAAATGTAAAAGAATTACTAACTCACAAATATCTCTGTGGAAAGATGATTCTTCTTACAGAAAATCATTAATTTCGTCATTTAGTAAAAATGAAAAGAACCAATGCAGAACATAAAAGCATCTTGTGTGGAAGAAATTTGAAGGATAAAAATTAATTAAATAAAACAACTGATTTTTTTTCTTGAAATGGATCTATTTCTTTTATTTTTTTGTGATCAATGTTCAAATACTCCTGAGTTTTAAGTAGCCCATATGAAGCTGATTAAATGTATCAATACAATAAATATTAATCTTATTTAATTCGATTTTACCAACATGCTTGCGGATTTACTATATAAACAATTTCAGCAGAGCAAAGGAAACAATATCTAATTTGCAGATTAATTTATTTCAAAAGAATCTCAAAGCTTCTTTATCTCCCATATTCAATTTAGTTGATTAATTAACAAAATAACAAAAGGAAAGAGATTT
>Ga0302271_10004116_pt1 | contig 11795 bp, 9 predicted proteins | sample III_Bog_N1_1_FD_198767 | JGI IMG/M metagenome (GOLD analysis project Ga0302271, IMG submission 198767) | Peat permafrost microbial communities from Stordalen Mire near Abisko, Sweden - III_Bog_N1_1 | ecosystem: Environmental > Terrestrial > Soil > Wetlands > Peat | place: Sweden: Abisko... | reverse complement strand
ACATTTCCGCTTTTTTTTGATTCAAGCTCAGGGATCTCCCAAAATAATTAGCCCTTATATGTGGTGACTGAGAGTAGCATATTTATCATCTTCTCCTAATCTCTGAAGAGAAAAAAAACTTCAGTAAAAAAAAATAAAGGTTTCTCCTACTGTCCGGCTCCATGGATCTGACAATAGATGAGAAATTAGATGACAGCAAGCAACATTAGAACCCTTCTTCTTAGTTGGAACTATCTGTCACAACATTTGAGGAGTAAGCCTCTGAAATCGGTTTAGAGTAGAATCTCTTGAATAACGATTAGGAAAAATAAAATAACAATATCAAACATAATGTAATATCCTTTGACACAAACACAAAGCAATTGAAACAATAGTAACAACAACAACAACAACAACATCACGAGGACATCTAGGTCACCGATCAAAATACTAAGATTAATTCTTCTTCAAACTCAGATACAAATTCTGGCATTCTTGTAGAACCCAAAAACAACACCAATGAGCATCCTCGAATGACATTTTAACAAATCCGCAAAGTCATTTATGAGATCTACAAACCTGATGGCAGTGTAAACGATAAATCAAAGGAAAAGATGTATCGCAATCTGTTCAGTTATGGACGAGAGAGCTAGTTGAATTGGAAGAACGAACCACTTGAAGAAATAACCAAGGAACTACGCATAGCAACATTAACTTGGAATCTTTAAGGTACTTGTCCAAGCAATGAATTTGTAAAACTCAGCCAGTTTATTAAGCAGTCGTTACATCACATCGTCGCAATTTCCACTTAGGAGTGTGAGAGATCAATCGCAGCTTCATTATTCAACTCTTCCAAAACTAAATGGGAAAATACAATTTTAAGATATATGGGCAGTGAATATCTAAAGGTTGCATCTACAAAAATGAACGCACTTCATATTATTGTCCTATGTCATAAGAGTATCTGGCACATGATATCTTAAGTAGAAACCTCCTCGAAGGCAACTGGGTTATGCAACAAAATAGGCAATAAAGGTGGCATCGCAGTGAGCTTAACAATGTAAAAAAGATCTTATTTATTCGTGAATGTGCATCTTTCGAGTGGATAAGAAAAGAAAGACCGACGGAATCAAGATCTTGAAAATATCGAGCGGAATCTATGTGTTGGTCATAATCCAAACTTATCGAGGAACGTATCTGACAGATTTGATTTCGTTTTTTTCATGGGTGACTTTAACTACAGAGTGAACGTAGAATTCCCGTAGATCACAATCGATGAAAATGACTATATTTAACTACTTTTACACGATTAGCTGCTACAGGAGAAGGAATTAATAGGAACTGACTTCAATGAAGGAATGATATATTTCCCACCTAGTTATAAACTAGAACCTAAGAAGAATAAGTTCTACTCAGGAAAGAAAAAAAGACAACCAGCATGGACAGATAGAATACTGTTTAAAGCAAATACTCCTTATTCGCAACTGTCTCTGAAAGCTTATGATTGTTGTACTTCGATTTTCGGATCTGATCATAGACCTGTTTATGCTTAATTCCAAATTACTTAGAATAATAATAACAATAACAAATGATCTGACTGCGGCAACAGAGATGATTCCTTTTAGTCTTGAAGTGCATGCTTACAATCTAAAAACTAATAAATCAAAAAGAGATAAAAACAATTTACTCCCATTTCAAGATAGTGGAAACTACAAAATGAGAATCCTCATCCATTACCAGAGAGAAACTAATAAATAGAGACTCCAAATATAATCTGCTTTAACAAAATAATCAAATCATGTTCAAACAAGCAAATATTATCCTAATATCTTTTCAGATTACATGATGAAGAGTTGATTCGCTACATATTTTTGTTTGCTCTCCTTTTTCTTATTAAAAGAATTTTGTAATACTTAAGATGTTAAGAATACAAATATATTAAGAAGATCATTATGATGATGATTTTGCACAACAATATTAGGAAATAAAGGTAGTGTATCTCATACAGCATAGACCAACAGGTTTTATTTAGGAAATGTGTACATAGTTTAACTTGAGAGATATTCAAAATTAACAGAAAAAAATGAATTAATTTCAAGAAGATCACACACTTCTCTATTGTTCTCAAAATATGTTGGAGTTATTTTGACAGTTATTATAACTCAAACTACAAATCATACAATAATTTCCATACTCTACTCTAATCTTCACATAAAATGTATTTTCTTTATTTCATTCTTTAAATATGAATTAAAGCTAGAGTTTTTGATGTAATGCAGATAAAAGCACATACTCTGGGTCAGCATAGAAATCTGCATCTTTTCTGCACAGCAATGTTGAGTATTCGTCGTATTCCAAGAGATAAAACAATTTCGATGGATTAACAACCTTTGCTTGCAGATCATCAACAACCATTCCTCCTCCAGTGACGATTACTGCTTCTACATCAGCTGGTTTGACATGCTTAAAAGAGTGAGCAAGGAAGAATACCTAATTTGCAAAGATCTTTGAAGGTTATTGGAAATGATTAGTGTAGATATCTTACTGAACACCATCTAAATTAAGACCATTGTAGAGTTTAGATTACTCTTATGAGACTGGTAAAAAATACAATTAAATGTCTTAAATCAACTCCGAATCATCTAAGCAATCGAGTATCCAGTTCTTGGAAACAATCGCGATGGCTTTGTTAAGCGCAACAAGTAGTTTTGTTCTTCTTCTGAACTCATCCATGACAAGCACATCAAAGTCAACTTTGAAATCAGTTGTCTTAATATCTTCGATAAATTCACAGCCTAAAGAAATCATTTTGGTTTTTTCGTCTTCTGTTAACGAGCAATTTGATAAACATATCCTGTGAATTCTCTTCCGAGGTAAGTTAGTAGTTGCAGCTATTTAAGTAGTTGGTGTTATTGTCTGTATTGTCCCTGCAGTTTTTGTGTATTTTGTTAACGACGATGGTAGAATAATTGAGTTACTTTAACCTACAAATCCTTCATTCTTTTCAACTGCCGATTTATCTTTGTATCTACTCCGAAGCATTGTCAGGAACTAAGCATCATCAGCTCCATTTATCTTTTATTTTTTAGTAGTTCCTCCAAAACTCCATTCATCTTCTTCACTATCTACCTTTTTTCGCTTTAGTTCTTCTCCATTCTTCTATGGATTCTTGCTATTTCTTAGATTTCTTAATTCTAAAGTTGAATTATTTAAACTCTACTTCGTTTGCTAATCAATTCCTTGTTGTTTCTGATAATACCCATCAAGAACTGTTTATTTCTGTAACTTTCCTTATTATTCCTGTTACTCTTATCTTTGTTTTAAGCAATACGCATCAATTGATGTTTGTCTGCTGATAATTTTTTTCTTTGTAGCTTCATAATTCTTCTCGATATTTTCAGTTTATATTCTTTCTATTTGAAGCTATTCTTATCGCTCATGTTGTTCTTCATTGCAACTGCTTACACTATCTTCATGCTGATATATTACGTTCGTTAATTCTTTTGAAAACTCAATGTCTTCTTTGCAGATACCAACATCCTCCTAACACTGACCTTTTCCTTGATCTTCTTCAGTTTCACTGTAGAATTATGATTGATATCTGTTTTTGTTCTTAAATATTGTCTTTTTTTAAGCGATTCTTTCTTTTTTCTCGTTCTCTTTTTGGATTCTTGCAATCTTACTCCTTTGTTTTTCTTAAATATAGCAAGAATACTACTTTTCGATGAAAAATAACTGTTTCAGAACTAATTCATAGCATTCATTAGGCTCTAATTCAGTTAATTCTTTGTTCTTTTACCTGTACTTCAACCCACCAGCTTGTGGAATTAATGTAAATCGTTAATCCTTATGCACTAATAGCTCAAAATGCTGTGGCTTAATTCCAGGTAATTCGATCTGAGTGGAGCATTTGGAATTAGTGCCAATAATATTTTTACCGGATATCAAGGAATATACTCGTTCTTCCTCCAGACTCGACACGACAAGCTAGAAGTTGTTCATCAAGCAGATTACTGAATTAATCTGAGAGGAACGATATGAGTTTATCAAAAATAATTTTATTATTAATAAGAATAATTTTACTTTATGCAGGTGGGTGGATTGGGATTATTTTAAATCAAAGATTTTTTGATTTTTTTAAAACTATTTTTTTTGTCAGGACAATAGATTCTGTTCACTTAAATAGGAGGCTTTTTGCGGATAATCTAGCTACTTTGTCAATATTGCATGCGTAATGCATTAGTACATTTGCTAGAGTTTTTGGATTGAAAATTCTAATAGCTTACAGACCAATACATTTGTTTAAAAAAGGGTCATTTTTAAAATATGAAACGATTGGATGTTTTTTTCTTCTTAGGCTTCTTCTTTTCCGTTATGCACGTAAAAAGGTGCCTAGTAATTAACTTGAACAATACTAAACTGATAATTTTCGAGTAATTCTGTTGAAATATTTTAATTTTCTACTGAATTACACAATACTTTTAAACTCCTTGGCTCTCAAAAAAATAGAGTAGATTTAGTTAATTTGTTTTATTGCAAAGATAATAGATGCATCTCTATTATTTTTATTTTGCCTTCTTTGCATAATAGTTTGAATTCTTTTAAAACAACCCCAACAGTTTCTAAATTATTCAGTTTTATGGTTAAATTTTGCAGTGTTTAATAAACAAATACGACATATTTCACACATATTTAGCACCACTAGTGAGATTAGTATTTTAAACCGTATCAAGCTTCTTACCCCGGGTATCAAAAGGAAGGAAAAAGGTGAATACCGAAGCAGCACCACTGAATATTCCAAATATTAAATAAGGTAAAAAAATGCCAATATTTCCAATGTAATTGCCTACCCAAGGCATAAGAATCGAGCCTATTCTACTGAATGATCCAGCCATTCCAACGCCTTCAGCTCTTATTTTAGTAGGGTAGACTTCTCCAGTGTACTCATAGCTTAGTGTAAAAGCTAAATCCAAAGAAAGTTTCGAAAACGTTACCCAGAATGTAAATGATCCCAGCTCGAAAAAGATAAACAAACAACCAATAAATCCACCCAAGAAGCTTAGCGCCCATGAATTTTTTCTTCCAAGAAATGGGACATTGACTATTATTGCACAGACTGCAATTGCTGGAAGCTCCCCTACAGCACTAATGAAAATTGACAGCAAATCGTCGTTATCATCGTCGCTGCTATCTTTACCACTAATAAGATACCATCAATAAAGAGGAAGAGAGTTAGATTTAAAGTCACATTTGAAAATTACAACTTATTTTTAAAAGGAAAAGCTCAAATTATTTTAAGGATACTCTTTTAAAATGGTTTTTCGTTGTTGAAAAAAACAAAAATTATTTACGAGATAGCAGTGAGTGTGAGGGGAAGAATGAACGTGATACCAAAGTAAACTAAACTAGAGACAAACCAATTATACCAGATAATTGGAGTGATTTTCCTGAATTCCCCTTGGAATAAAGCTTTAGTTGTGCCTTAAGTGAAGTGCTTCATTTGGTCTCTTGTCTCTTCAGCCCAGATGATGATCAATGCTTTCTTGGATGAATCTAATTAGATTTAAGTATTCTTACTAGCAATAATCATTTTGTTGATCACATCGAAGGCTTCATCGTAGTTTTTATTTAGAAGTAAAAATCTAGGACTTTCATCCAGCCAAATAGCAGCTCCAATCATTATCATGAATGATGGAATTGTACTAAGAACAAGAAGCAATCTCCAGTTGCCCGTTTTCAAGTTATCAAGTGTCAAAAATGATAGAAGACACACGAACATTTCTCCAAGTGTGTAGAACATGCCAATTAATGCGAGGACTATTCCTCGCTATTTGACGGGAGTTGATTCAGCGAGTACAGAAAATGAAATTGGAACAATAAAGCCTATGCAGCCTCCAAATATTGATCTTTTGAGAGAATAACAAAAAAATATTAGACAAAATGTTGTGAATATTGTGCATAAACACTGAAAAATGTTATCTATGATTCTTATTATTTTCTTAGCTATTTGTTGAGTATTTTTCTGAGGAATAGAAATAATATTATTTTCATACCTAAAACTGAGAAACAAGATAAAATCAGGAGAGAATGAGCTAGCTAATGCGCTAATAAACAAAACAACAGCTCCATATTGCAGTGGTTTCCTTCTTCCTTTTCTGTCTGAGATCTTCCCAGAAAAGAATGATCCAATGAAATATCCAACAAACACTACACTAATGAGTAAACTTTCTTGATAGGTATGCAATCCCCAATTATCACTTAAAATCGGCTATAATATTGACAGCACCTATGATTCGGCCTAGCAAACAAAAATAAAAACTTAGAGTTTAAGAAATATGCATTGAATCTGCAAGACAAACTGACAAACGCATGTTTATTTTAATATTTACTGCATCTGCCATTCCAATCAGACCCATCAAGACAAAGATGACAATTTAGTATTTTCCGAATCCCAACTCGCTCAATAAGTCATCGAAGGAATAGGAACTGCTCTAAATTGCTGATGATGAAGAAGAAGGAGGGTATTCGAAAAGAATCTTATCAACTCCTGTCTAATCTGATATGTCTTCCTCGTTGGAATTATTCATTTTGGTATTCATTTTTTTCTTGTTTTGTAAGACCTCTTATGATTCGTTGTCAAAGTTGCTGAGCTGCATTTCTGAGGGAATCTTAGTTTAATTAACTAAATGTGAATATTTATTTGATTCCCAAATTTCTCAACAAAAATATACTCATAAAAATAGCGGAATAAAGCTAATAATTAAAGAATTCTCAGGATTTTAAGATTTATTAAACAATCTAGAACTTCAAAAGAATTATTATAATTTTAAAACAGTATTTCCTTATTTAATTTATTAAACCATTTATGTTTCAGGAAATTAATTGATAAAACTAGAATTATTTAGCACTAGACAGGTTTCCCATATACTGTAAGGACTCAATTTGTATCATCAATTTTTGGCCATTACAAAAAAAAATTATTGAAATTTTCTGAAAATCTTCGAAAATCAAATACATCCAAAAAAATAATTTACCAAACGAGAAAATTTAAAAAAAATCCAAAAATTAGAAAAAATTAGAGAAAGTGAGAGAGAATCAGTTGGGCTGTCAGTACTTTCCCCTTTACAAAAAAATCAATAATTTTTTTTTCATTTTTCGATTGATTAATTTATCTATCTCGAAAGGAAATGCAAATCAACACATCAGAGGGGTGGAAATCAGAACTGGGGGGATAATTAGATAATCCATAGGTCATGTATAATTAATAATTAACCAAACTAAAAAGAATCCCATTACAGAGTCAAAAGTAGGAAAAAGCGAAGAAATATGATGCCCTCCATTTTTAATAAATCCCGAAACCGTTCGGTTCAAGTCAAAATCTATCCATTCCCATTAAGTTTTTGCTGAAGCCCTCAACTAGGGGGTATCTGAATACGCTTTAGTAACTCTCTTGAAACTCTTATCAAAATATATACATTTTGAAATCGATTGCGATCATCAACAGACAAAACCATTTTGGTTTAAACGATGATTTCAAATTAAAAAGCACACACATATAAACTGTGATATTTCTTTGAGCTGAGCCTATTAATTCAGTTCGGAAATCACAAATGTGCTTCGATTTCTTTAAAATTTCAAACTGCCTTGGACTTCAATAATCGAGAGATTGCTTATAGTTGTTGTTGTTTGTATGCTTTTGCTTTTATTTTGCATATATGAGAAAGACAAAAACAATAAAGAGGATATAACAAGAATAATCATTCAAATAAATAAACAACAAAAACAAGATTATTCAAATGATAAAAATCAAATATAATAGCAATAACAAATCTAATCAAACTACACGAAACCAAAAAAACAGATTTAAAAAAGTTAATTTCAATTTAAGATTTACTTTAATCCGTTGCACTTGAAACAAGGCAATTTTTTCATTTTGCAAGATGTGTTTTTCTGTCTTGTCTTTGCCTTTTTTCAGATAATATTAATTAATATGAATTAATTTACACTGTTAGAGAGTTATGTTTATTTTGAATTATACCGCCGAATACAAATTTCGAATTCGGAATTTTGAAGAGAAAAAAAAAAGTTCAACTGATAAAATGCAGTTCCAGATTAAAACCCAGCGGCAGAGTCAGAAAGGGGGTCAGATTAATCAAAGGGAAAGTTCAATATTAAACAAATAATTAAAAATAAAAATTAAAACCAAAATAAACTAAGAGGAAAACGCAACTACGGCAGGAATAACTTCACAACAGTTTTTAAACAAGTTTTTAGAATTTCTCACTCGATTAAAATGAGACGGTTATTTAATCGATCCTGATGTGATATTCATGCAAGCTGTGTATCCTTTATTTGTTTTGAGAGCGATGACCCATTAGATTGTCCCTCAGAATTGTCCTTATAGTTAGTTAACTCCCTTTATGTATGTCAGTCCCTTTAGTAAATAATTAATATAAACGTTGACTCTTGATTTAGTATGAAATAAACAACCATCTAGTTTGTCCTATTACTGCAATAATAACAATGAAACACAGTTTTTAACTTCCCGTATAATTTTGCTACTGTCTAAGTGGATTGGAAGAGATTCAGAAGTTTTTAACGCGCAATAGTTGAAGAATATTCAGTAAAAAGGAAGATTTAGATGAAGTTCTGAGATAAATGAATTGAAATATCTGAGAAAAAATGACCCATTTGTAATTATTATGAATATCTGATTTCGCAATCTTTATCCAACAATTATCGCTAAGAAAAAATTGACGAAAATACACTCTTAATGGCTTTAAATACAGAAGATAAATAAATTTAAATAAATTCAAATCTTAAATTAAATAAAGATATTAAAAATAAAAAAGAAATATTTAAATAAATTAAATTCAAAAAAATTAAATGAGGCGCCAATGCAGCCCGCATAAATAACAAATATTCAAATGTGTTGTACATATTCAATATATTGTCGTACGTCTCATTTAGTTGAAATTGTCAATTCTTAAATCTAGCAAATAATTCTTATGGGAGGGATGATTTGAGGGGGAAGGGAGGGAGGGAAGGAAATAGTTTGACCATTTCTATGTTTCTAGTTGTAAAATATCCTTTCTAATTAGGATTCTTGTTGTTGGATTGGTTGATGTTGAGAATGAAATGACTCTTCAATGGTGTACGAAAAAAAGAATAATAGTAAGAATAATGGATATTTATGGAATGATTGCGAACAATCTCTTGAAGATCTTCAGGAAGTAGGAAGCTGTTTGTTACCTCTGCAAATCAATCACTTGAAGTTATGCAATTACTTAGGAAAAATAATAATGGGGAATTATTTCTTTTTTTTCCAGTTGATGACACTGATCAAAAGATAAATAATATTATTGTAAAAGTTAAATTCGCGAATTATTTTGTGGGGAAAGTCCGCAAAAAAAAAAGATTAATAACTGATTCAGAAACAAGTGGTGCTGCGATAATAATAACTCTTCTTCATAGAAATATTAATTTTCAATGCTTCAAAAAGAAAGGGAGCAATAATATTCTAGATGAATGATACAAACAAATATTGAAGATTCACAAAAAAAGAGAGAATCATTTTGCTAATCCTCCGTCTCCTTTGAAGAGATTCTATGAGAATTTGAATGTGCCATTTTATATTTTATTGTATCTTGTTAAGGCTACCAAGGGGAAAGACTAAGCGTAAGAAGGATATTGTAAATAAAGTAATCCTCTATGGCCAGTTCCAACAGTAGAATGATCAAAGAAAGTATTTCCATCACGTTTGAATTGATCCAAAAGATATTAGACTGCTCTATCAGCTGCATTTTTAATGGCTTCACTTTGATTGTAAGCCTCGAGAAGGCCTAGAAGACCCCAAGCTGTTTGAGAAACAGTTGATTTACCAACTCCATTCCATTTTACTGGGTCATTGTAGGATAGCACGCACTCACCAAACCCACCGTCTTCATTTTGTTTAGAAACTAAATAATAAAGTGCCTCCTAAACCCAAGGTTCGTTGAGATCATAATGGATTCTAGCTAAACCAGGGATGACGGAACCAGCAGAGAAGATGTAGTTCACACCCCATCTAGCTTCCCAAGATCCAAAGCGATGATCTTACTTGTGTTTCAAGAATTTGATCATTTTTTGGATCTAATGATTAGAACCTGATGTGTAGTTGAATTCACCTAAGGCTTCTAAGAAGTGACCAGTGATATCAGGACAAGAAGGATCGAAGATTTCAGATGAGTTTGCAATACCAGAGATGTCAAAAATAAACTTTAATAAATAGTTGTTTCCATTCTTGCCTGTAAAAAAGAAAAAGAAATAGATTTAGAACAAAATGATTTTTCATTAAAAATAGAGTAAGTGTATTCAGATTTAAAGCTTAAAAATTAGAAAAAAAGTGTATTAAAAGCAATATTCTCTGGGGATAATTAAAGAATTCAAAAAGAAAAATGAGGGAATTTGTGAAGAAAAAAAAACTGCAATATTTTTAACATATTTACCTTTATCGAAAGCTCCGAATCCCCCATCATCGTTTTACATTGAAAAGAGCCAATCGATCGAATCATTTATCTATGAAGAGAAAGTCTCCTTGAAGTAGCTCAATACTACCATGAGAAGAGAAGTATCATCGGTGTCAGGAGCATACTCGAAATCATATCCATAGGAAATGCCTGTTTTAGGCTGAAGTCCTTCTTTCACCATATGTTGAACAATCGGTAAGACTCTGTTTTTGTCTGCTCCACTTTCTAGCATCGCCCAAGAAATTAATATTGTGTCCCACCATCTACCGTCATCAAGAGTTCCATGGTAGGCTTCTCTGAAGTTAAAGATATTCCATTCCACAAAATCATATCCTTTTGTTTCGAATTCTTGCATTTCTTGTGCATAAAGTTAAGGGTGTTTTCTTGTGAAATCTTGGAAGCACATCGTGGATAGCAGAGTACTTACTGTGTACGCGCCAATACTTCCTAAAGGTCTTCTCAAAGCAAGGATTTCGTTGAGGAGATTTACCAAATCTGCATCAGGATTTTCTCTTTGGTATCCTCTTGGGTTAATGTAAATTCCATTCTTAGGGTAATTCAACCAAAGTTCTTTGAGATCAGCAACAGGAGCGTAGAACACAGCTCTTTGATATCTCATGTAAGCGAGAGGTAACATGTGAGGATACACCCATTATCCAGTCAGGTCCTTCATGTAGGTATATTTAAAAATTCCATCTTTTCTGAAGAGGAACAAAGGAATGTACCACAAGTCTTCCCATGGGAACTACCCATACGAAGCGAGCTTATATTTCGTCATCGTCTAAGTGCCTTCGATACCACCGTGTGCTAGTATCCATGACTTAGCCTTTTCGAGAGCTGCTGGAATGTCAGGATGATTATTGACAGTTTTGAGATACCAATAGTTGAAAATCGTAGCATCTAATGATCCAGTTGGAAGATTCTACTCAGGGACTTGTTCCCAAGAGCCATCGCTGAATTACTTCTTTAATAATCTCTCAGTGAAGTAAGTAGTGTTGAAGGCAGTTTTATTTGTCCAATTCAGCACAAGTGTTTAGAAATAATATTCACTGATGAACATTTCTCCAAGATAAGGTGGATAATACCAGGTAGAATTATGGACCTCATTCCACATGAGATCTTATTACTTCTAAATGGTCTACTGGACGTCCAGCAAATCGACAGCTGCATAAGCCACATTCAAGGCTATGACAGATAGTATCAATATTTTGACAGCGTTGCTTTTCATTTTTTCTCTTTTTGTGTTTTCTTCCTGTTTCAAGGGGTAATTTTTGATTTTTATTTATTTATTATACAATTCATTGAGAA
>Ga0302271_10004113_pt1 | contig 11801 bp, 7 predicted proteins | sample III_Bog_N1_1_FD_198767 | JGI IMG/M metagenome (GOLD analysis project Ga0302271, IMG submission 198767) | Peat permafrost microbial communities from Stordalen Mire near Abisko, Sweden - III_Bog_N1_1 | ecosystem: Environmental > Terrestrial > Soil > Wetlands > Peat | place: Sweden: Abisko... | reverse complement strand
AATACCCTGTCTAAAAAAGAAACGGAATACTTTACGGTGGATTCGAACCATGGATCAAACAACCAGAATGTGTGAGGGGTATCAGGGATTGTATGCACTTCGCTATAGATCTTATATTGATTCATCATATCTATCATTTCATCCCGTCCTGCATGAAACCGGGGTTGAGTACTGCATATAAATACTATAGGAACCGATCTGGCATTCACCCAGAAAATAGGAGAAGCATCTTTCCATATCCCGGGTTTATCATAGAAGGTGCCTCCAAGCCATTCCACATCCGGCGAGTTTGGTTTACGCACCAGGTTTAATGATCCGGGAGCCATAAAATCAACCACGCCGTCAATATCAATCACCGCGTGTATGGTACTTTTGGTGGTGGTTATTCCTATTGTCCCCTCAAACTTAGGCACATTGTTGGTCATGCCTGCCAAAGCAGCCAGTTGCCCTCCTGCCGAATTACCTTCTATGGCAATATGTGTAGTGTCAATGTCGTATTTGCCGGCATTGGCTTTCACCCAACGGATGGCGGCCTTTATGTCAAAGAGGGCAGCCGGGTACTTCGCTTCGGTGGACAGCCTGTACTCTACCGGTATGGTAACATAACCGTGCAGAGCAATGCGTTGCGCCATGGGAGCTTCCATGGTTTTATTGCCCGAACGCCATCCTCCACCGCATATCATGATCAATGCAGGATAGTTTCCTTTTTTAGCCGGACGGAATATATCCAAATGCAAGTCTCTCTTATGGTTCAATGAGTCGGTAACTGAGGCATAAACAAGGTTACTGCTTTCAATTAATGATGGATCATTTATCCGTTCGGCTAGTTGCACCTGCGGATAATTCTTTTTAATCTTTTGCCAGGTCTGATAAGTAGTATAGCTGGTATCACGCGGAAGTGCGAGAGCTTTTGTTGTCAGCGGAACAACTGACATCAAAGAAATAAGTAAGGGTATAATTCTGGTCTTTAAGTGCATCGTAAAATCGTTTACATGATTATTTAAAAGAGGGCTGTTCACTTTTCAGGAAACAACCCTCCTACTCTGTTTAATTATTTAGGGGCTGCTGAAAAACTATTTATTGCCACGGAGTGGCTAAATATGAATAGCCCCCGGTGTAGCTTGCAGAACCGGGGGATATGAATGACCCGGAATGCATAACCCAGAAGCAGGTTGAATATCAATGTAATATGTTATTATTAAACCCGATTAGCTGCGCTGACCGTTGGTTCAGGGTTCTTGTTTCTTCGCTTCCTCACGCTTACATCCTGTGGCATTCCCAAGAAAGCTCCGGCTTTGTTGCTTTTTATGACGTAATGAAATCCAAATAATTTTTCTGATTTACCACTAAATATTTTACATTTGGATAATTGCTTGCAAAAGCATTCGGGATTTTAGGTGTTTTATCTCCCCATTTAAATTCAAATGCATGAATTTCGGTTGCAGACGATTCAATTAAATCTATTTCTTTACCACCATAAACCCGCCAAAAATAAAAATCTTTATTCAGGCCTAAATAATTTTTTTGTTTTATTCTTTCACCTATCAAATAGCTTTCCCATAATGCCCCGACATCTTGCCTTAGTGCTATTGGATTGAAATTACCTATCATCGCATTACGAATGCCATTGTCGTAGAAATACCATTTCCCGGCTTTAGAAACCTCATTTCGTTGATTTGTTGAATATGCACCAAGGCGATAAATAATAAGTACTTTCGATAATAGATCAAGGTATTTTTCTACAGTATTTTTACTCATTCCCAATTGTTTTCCCAATTCGTCGTATGAAACTTCATTACCCATTTGAAAAGCAATCAGCTGAAGTAAATCTTTCATTTTCCCTGCATTTTTCAATCCTTCAATCGATAATATATCTTTTAGTAAATAGGCATTGACAATATCTCTCAGATATTCTTGTCGCAGCTCATAATTGTCCATTGAAATAAGCTCGGGATAAGAGCCGTATATAAGCCTTGATTCTAAATTAGCACGTGTTTCAAATGGATTTTCGGTTTTAGATAACTCTGCCTGACTGAAAGGAAATAGAAGAAACTGACTGCTTCTGCCAACTAAAGGTTCTCCTGTTTTATTCAGCAAATCAAAAGATGATGAACCACTTGCAATTACTTTTATTTCCGGAATTTCATCCACTATCAATTTTAATTTTCGGCCAATATCCGGTATGTTTTGTGCCTCATCCAGAACCAATAATTCAACGCCGTTTAATAAATGCTTGTAATTTGATACTGTTTGTTGTTCCAAAAGTAAAAGTGTATTCATATCTTCACCATTCAATAAAAGATATTTTCCACCGAACTGTTTTACAATTTCACGTATCAATACCGTCTTCCCTACTCTACGGGCACCAAATAACAGAATTACTTTGTTGGGTTGTAATCGAAGTGTTATTCTTTGTTGTATTAGTCGTTCAATCATATTCATAAATCTTTTTTTTACGCAGCAAATATACGAAAAATGTCAATGCAATGACGAAATTATATATAAAATCGTCAACGTAATGACGAAATTGTGATTTTTGTATTCTTTAGGTATAGTTTGGTTCATGATTTCAGGAAGAAATAAAGCTGTAAACTAATTATCGAGCTACAACAAAGATAAAGCTATGTTACCGGCAAAAACCTCTATTCGCCACAACTTCTGCCATCCGCTGAATGGAATGCTTCTGCTCTCGACCCGCTCGCTTTGAGCGAGCGGGTCGGTAAATTATGCAAGCTTTCAGAGCCTTTGCAAACAGATTTCTTTCGTTCCACCTATTAACTTCCTGAAAAATAAAAAAGACACAATTTCTTGCGTCTTTTTTATTTTCTGAATGAAATTCCTGTAACTTCATTTTAACCAGACGTTTTACCTCCGTCATAATCATCCATGCGATATAATAGCGCGGGAACAGGTGTATGCTAGCAGCTTGGTTTTTCTGTTGTTTTCTCTCGTGTTGATTTAAGTTCTTTTATTTTCGTTTTCAATTCAAAGATGTCACTGATAATAATTCCTGATATAATACAATTTCCTAACGGAAAATAAAGCACATCAATTTTGAATTAAATCAACTGTAACAATGGTGGTGGTTTTCTGTTCTATTACTAATACCGGATTTAGGTATGATAGGGTATACTATCAGTTCTACTGTCGTAGCTGTTATTTTCAATATAATTCATTTCAAAATTTGTAAATAACTATGAGTATCAGGGGCTGTTTCAAAAGCAAGACAGCCTCTTTTTTTTTGGAAAACCCATTTGATAGTTTGTTCTTTAATTTGTTTGCGACTTAATATCTACGTATGATTATTTAATACATCTATAAAAGACTCCAAACGATACAATCAGAGTAAATCACCTCTATTGTGCAACAGCCACTACTGACTAACCCTAAATATTCTTCATGACTTTTAGAATCAGTTATTACTCAGGATTCAATCGATTCCCTATAATCACTAGGCGTTTTATTTGTAATTAGCTTAAATTGCTTGTTAAAATGAGGCAAATTGGGAAATCCAGACTCATAAGCTATTTGGGAAATGCTCATATCTGTATTTAATAATAGTTTACAAACATTTTCAATTCTTATCTTATTAAGAAATTGGAAGATTGTTTTACCCGTCTCCCGTTTAAATGTTCGACATAATGCAGTTGGATTTTGGTGGGCATATTTTGATAACTCAGCCAAGGTTATATCATTACGAAACTGTGCATACAGATAATTATATGTGCGTTGTAATGAGCTTACATTTGTGGTTATGCTATTTTCTGAATTATACTCTTCATTTGAAATTATATTAAAGTTAACATTTCTGCCTATAGTATCCAGTATCTGATATAGCTCTATTAACTTCTGAATACCATTTACGTCATCTATTTTATAAAGCATGTTTCTTATCTTTTCAAATAATGTCTTATCTCTAAAGAATAGCCCTTGCTGGCTTCTTTTCAGCAAAAGCTGAATGAAATTAAACTCAGCAATCTCGTTTATTTTAGTTGGAAATAAATCATGCTTAAAGTGCAGTACTTCAATTTCATTAGCATCATCAGTTTCCGTACTTCTTTTTCCGTCCAAAATGAAATAATGAGGTACATTTTTGCCTATAACAACAATATCCTCACACATATAATCTCCTAGATTACTACCAACAAAACCTTTCAATTTTCCTTTAGTCACAAAGACAATTTGGTAATCATTATGCTTGTGTTGATGACTATCATTATCAATGTCTAGCAATACTTTTTCATCCTCCAAATACTTTAAAGCAGAATTGTCTTCGAAGGTGGTTTCTCTTTTTATAATTTTTCTTTTCATTTCTGATATATAATGCAAATATACAAACAAATATTGCAAATATAGAATCTAAAGTACTTTATATTCCACAGTAATTTTGCAGCATCAATAGGATAAACCTAAAATGAATTATCAACAATAGAAATTCAATAACAGTTTATGTTTCAGGAGGGATGAATTTATAAAATATAACATGAATAAAGTATTAAATATGAAACAAAACAATCAATTTTACAGAACTACAGGACATATTATATTATCGGTATTTATTATCTATTTAACTATGGGTATGGCATTAGGTACATTGCCAATGTTTATATTAAACAAACTCAATTTTAGTAGCTTTATTGTAGGGATAGTCATAGGATTACAGTCGTTGTCCACTTTACTCACAAGAGCATATTCAGGAAAGCTCTCTGATACTAAAGGCCCTAAAGCCAGTAAATCTATTGGAGTAATTTTGGTGGCTGCAGCTGCAGTGATATACACACTGGCTATTGCTTCAACTCAGTTCCCAATTTTGGCATTGGTACTCTTATTATTCGCAAGATTATTGCATGGCGTATCCGAAAGTTTATTAGTTACCGGAGCTCTTGCGTGGGGCATTGGTCTCGTTGGTCATGAAAAATCAGGAAAAGTAATGACATGGAATGGTATAGCAATGTATGCTGGTATTGCCTTTGGAGCTCCACTTAGTATATGGATTGCAAAATATACTGATATTAAGTACACCTTCATTATTATGATAATCCTGTCTTTATTAAGTTGGCTATCCACCTTTAAACTCCCGACAATACACATTGACAAAAATCATGTCAGAACTCCATTTCATAAGGTAATTGGGGATATTGCCAAACAAGGAGTAAGTTTGGGACTGTCATCTATTGCATTTGGATGCATATCTTCATTCATTGCATTACTTTTTATGGAGAAAAATTGGGGTGATGCTTCATTAGCCTTCACAACATTTGGAATTTGCTATATATTACCCAGATTAATTTTCTCTTCATTTCCTGATAAATACGGTGGATTTATTATCACATTAGTGTCATTATTAATAGAAATATTCGGTCAAATAGTTATTGGTTTTGCATCCACCAAAATAATGGCTGTTATAGGTTGCGGTTTGACTGGGATAGGTTTTTCTCTTATATATCCGTCATTGGGCGTATTAATTATCAAAAAAGTATCTCCTCAAATGCGAGCTACCGCACTGGGGGCATATTCTGCTTTTTTCGATTTATCGTTAGCTTTGACAGTTCCACTAGCTGGACTAATTGCTGGTAATTTCAATTATCAGGCTGTTTATTTCTTTGGAGCAGTCAACTGCTTACTCGCATTTTTATTAATTCTATATCGAAGAACGTAATTATTTAAGTTTTATCTAGATATATACACATGAATACATTCGTTAAACAGCTCAATAATTTTCAATTCAAAGATGTCACTGAGAATAATTCCTGATATAATACAATTTCCTAACGGAAAATAAAGCACGTCAATTTTGAATTGAATCAACTGTAAAGTAAAGATTATTATCCAAATAATGAAAATGTTTAAGTTGAAAATTCCGATAAACAGATAGACAATATTGTTTTTCAACTTATATCCTTTGCTCTTTTTGAAGACAAGCAATCTTAATAATAACAATACAACTCCAGTTGTTACGCAGAATAATGTAGTATAGAAAAGAACAAAGTAAACGCCCAGACCTCTTAAATAAACTGCTTCATCTGTGAAGTACTCAAAGAAACAGTACAATGACCAAAAGTTGATTATAATAAACGATAATGTCGCATTTCTGTATATTAGTTCTTTCTTCATAACTTTTTATTTTCTGGATTCTAATCAAAATGTTTAAAGCTTCTCCTCCTCGCTGCCGCACGATTACATCCTGTAGCATTCCTAAATTACCATCACAGTATCCAATCCGTTTTACCTCCGTCATAATCTCCCACGCGATATAATTGCGCAGGAACAGGGGAAATTTCATTTTTTGTACAGTATCTCCCAAAAACCACGTGTGCCACCTTCACGTCTAATTAATCCCTTTTCTTTAAGAATATCTAAATGAGCCTGAGCAGCAGAAACGTTTATGTTTAATTGCTCTGCTAATTTCCTTTTACTGATTTTATTGTGTTCTTCAATAATTTTAAGAACTTCTTTTTGCCTATCGGTCAGATTATCGATTGGACTACCTATTGGACCACCTATTGGACTACCTGTTTCGTCAACAATTGTTTGTAAAAATATTGTAACCTCAACACCGCCGTTCATTTCTTTAATATCCGGTTCGGGTAAACCCGCTTCTTTGCATGCATTGATGATTTTAAGTGTACCACGTCCACAAGTATCGATATAACCTGCAAAAAAACAAGCGTTGGCAATGATCGGGTTACGGGGACATAAATAGTGATCCAATCTCAAATCTTCTGCTATCGACCCGCTCGCTTAAAGCGAGCGGGTCGGTAAAATCCATACTCTTTGCAACAGAATTTCTTTCCTCTCACTGCAGTGCGATTGCACCCTGTAGCATTCCTAAACTACCATCACAGTATCCAATCCGTTTTACCTCCGTCATAATCTTCCACGTGATATAATAGCGCGGGAACAGGGAACTTTTTAACTTTTAGATGCTTAGAATCTTTCTTGTGAACTTTACATCTAAATTTAAACTATATTTTTTTTAGATTATTCAATATCAATAAATTATCATCTTTATAAATTGCCTGACTTTTTAAAGGGTTCAAAAGCAAGTTGAATTTAGAGTTATCTAGAATTATCAATCCACTCAATAGAGGATTTTTATAAAATACTCCCAATTCTGTCCATTCTGTTCCATAATCTCTATCTTCTAATAAGGTTTCATAATCAGAATCATCTTCACAATCAAATTCGGCTCCTCCTAAAAAGTACTCTTTAAAATCTTCAAAATCAAAACCACTTGCAAAATCAAGGGCTATTGCTATAAAATATGGATAGTTATATTCTCTGATTATTTCGTTGTATTTAGACAATTTACATGTTATCTTGTTTTTATCTTGGTCTTTAAATTGTATGATTTTGTTCAGTTTAATATCAATTGAGCGATAGGAATAACAAATTAAATGATTTGAATTTGTGTTTATTCTAGTTATTGTAAATTCTAATGAATCTTCAATAATTAATTTTTCTCCAATATTTTTCAATGAAGAAAGTAACCAATTTTCTAAATTTTGGACAATTGAAACTATTTTCTCTTTAGAAGTATCAAAATCAGTGTTTAATATCTTTAATCTAACGATATATCTATATTTTAATTCTCTTACTTTTTTAGTTAGTTGAGATAGAAAATTATATGTAAACTGGTCATTTTTACTTTTACCAAGCCGATATACTTCACATATTGCTTTTGAGTCACCTACAGAAAGTATCCAATCCGGTGTTTGCTTAGTGTAATAAGGCTTTTCATATTCTAAATCAAACCCAAGATTATTGAATAATTGACCGAAATCTATCTCAGTAAGTGTAGAAGTAAAGGTTGTTTCATTTGTTTCATTTTTGAGTCTCCTTACAATTTTTTGTTTAATATCCTCTTGAAAGGAGTTTAAACTTTCTAAGAATTCAGGATATTTATTACATAATTGATTGAGTAAGTTTTCCATATTATATTATATTCTATTTCTAAAGATCTCTTTCATTAATCACTTACTGCCGCACGATTGCATCGTGTGGTATCCCTTAATTACAATCATATGATCCAATAAGTTTTACCTCAGTCTTAATCTTCCACGCGATATAATCGCTCGGGAGCAGTGAAATAGGCTACTTTTTCCATAGATACATTTTTCTGCTTAACGCCTTTGATTGAAGTTCCTACAATTAGAAATTAAGTTCAAACTGCCTTTCATGCTGGGTCGTCCCGACCGCACGAAAGTCTATGTATTATGGGCTAAGTATTTGATTTTCATTCTATTTATCAAGAAATATTGTTTAAAAGGTCAATCTTGTTCGTTAGATAATCAATTTTAAAATCTCCCACTCTGAAGTTGTTGAAATGAACTATATGGCGAAAAAGCTGATTTTCTTCTGTTTGTCCAATTGTTTTAGTCGTAAAAGTAAGTTTTTTGTTTTCTCCTTCTGTGGTATACAAAGGAGTCTTTGATAAATATGGATTCCGGATATAATTATTATAGAACATAATCAAGTATGCTTCACCATTACAAAATAATCCAATATGGTCATCTGCTTGACTTGTCAAATACTCAACAGCGAAAATTTTCTCAAATTTGTCAACCAATTCTTGTATTGTGAGCTTTTTGCTTTTTATGTTATTGTAAAAGTCTAATTCAAAGTTTTTTATATGTAACAACATGAAAAATAATGTCGGAAAGAGATATTGGCTACTTGGTATAGTTCTTAGTATAAGCCTAGCTTGAGCATAAAGCTTTTCTTGTTGCCTTAATGTGTATTTCTGATTCTCAAATAGGTTTGTGGTAAAAGAAATAAACGTACTTCCATCTTCACTTAATTCACGATATCGATTTCTTTCTGCAGAATAAAAATATTCTTTAAATTCATAATATTCAAACAAATACTTGCAAAAATCTTTTGCATCAGGGTCAGGTAACTTATATTCCAAATCAATAAACCTTCGAAGATATTCTTCAGTATTAATGTTGTGGCTACCATAATATCCTTGTATAGAGTTGCCTAATTGAATTTTGTCAATGGACAAAACAAAGATAATCCCTTTAACTGAGAAAAAATGCTTTACTTTCTCTAGGACTTCAACAGCATAGTCTGGGCGACAGCGATCTAGTTCATCAATAATGAAAATAACAGGTTTATCATCGTTATTCGCTTCTATATATTTTTCTAATTCATGTTTGAAGTCAATCAGACCTTGTTTCTTATTTACATATTCTTCAACTTCTTTGTCCAAAATGTCAGTTGCTGCATCTATTGATTTCTCTAAAACATCTAGAGTAATACCGGCATCCATATATTTTGAGATAACACCTTTTGCAAGTGCAGGTAATATGTTTTTTGTAATAACAACTCCCTTTTTTAATAAAGATTTATATGTCTTGGTTTCGTCATTAACTAGTTTTTTTAATTCGCCTAACAAAGCAGTTAATGGTTCGTTTTCAAAGTCATTCTCCCAAGCGTTAAAATATATTGTTTTATAAGTTGCTTTTTCTAAACTTGCTTGCCACATTCTAACAAAAGTAGTTTTGCCTGTTCCCCATTCTCCATTTAAAGCCAATACAAAACCCTCAGCATAGTTTTGAACAATTGTCGTCAAAACATTTGCATATTTTTGTCTACCAAGTTTGCAATGAAGAAATGGATTTTCTTTGTCAGGGAGTAGTTCTTTATGTCTAATTTCCATGTTGATTTATTCTATTAGTTGGCTTTTCTTTTTTTTTCTACACTTGCCCATAACATCAATATCTGTGCAACTTGAATTGTGTATGTACTATGCTATTACACACATATCCGTTATCAGTATTGTTTAAGAAGCACAAATATATTCATAATTTTAGTAATGGATACAAAACTGCGCATAATTTCTTAAAATTAATTTAAAACCTCAATTTTTCAATTCAATTCTTCTTGCTTTAGAACCCGGGTGCCCCGAAGGCAGAAAGCCGTATTATAATCAGACCCTGACTCAGCCGTTTTATCTCCTTGTTTCCTACGCCTTTTGTTTTAGGTTCAGATAGGATTCGGTTATGGTTCAGATATGGTTCGGTTATGGTTCAGATAAGTATTTAAAGTACATTCCATGCTAATTTCATGTAACATACATGCCTATATAACGCATCTAAATAGATACGTTGTATATGCATGATATATGCGTAGTATATACGTGATATATGCGTGATATATATAACTGAACCTTATCTAAACCTTATCTAAACCATAACCGAACCTTATCTAAACCAGGAACGAGTTCAGACTAAAATCCGGACAAAAAGGCTTTGAAAGAGATAGAACCGTTAATTGGCACAAATTTCAGTAGCAGGCATGGGAATTATTGAATTCAGTGAAGCAGACAGCTAAGAATTGAAAGTATCGCCGGGATTGCCGGATATTTAGAAACGCATGGACGCAGATTTAACAACTATTTAAGTTTAATATAGGCATTCTATCTTTTTGGTTGCTGCATAATTCCCTATTTTTGCGACGTCTAAAATCAACAAATACTTAAAAAGAACAATACAAGATGATTCAGGAAAACTTTATCCGGTTATTCGAAGATGGATTTCGCAAGAACTGGGATTTACCGGGATTTAGCAATTATGGCGAAAATGTGACCCTTACTTATGCCGACATTGCCCGAAAAATTGCCGAATTACACCTGCTTTTCGAGCAATGCCACATACAACGGAATGATAAAATTGCACTGACAGGGCGTAATAATGCCAACTGGGCAATAACCTACCTGGCCACTGTGACCTACGGAGCCATTGTTATCCCGATATTACAGGACTTCAACCCAAACGATGTGCATCACATTGCCAACCATGCCGAATCGAAGCTTTTATTTGTGGGAGATGCTGTGTGGGAAAACCTGGAAGAGGAAAAACTGACTACCGTAAAAGCTGTTTTTTCGTTAACCAACTTCCATTGTATTGCCTTATTAAATAAGACCAAGGAAAAGGATGTAGAGGAAAAAGAAGCAATCGCTGACCTGCCGGTTGAGCCTCAAATAGATTTATCCCTGGTTCAAATGGATTATATCCTCGGGTTATTCAATAAAAAATATCCGTATGGTTTCCATCGCGACTGCGTCCGGTACATCGACAAACCCAATTCAGAGATAGTATCCATCAATTATACGTCAGGCACCACCGGCTTTAGCAAGGGGGTCATGACGCCCGGCAATGCGCTGGCAGGCAATATCACATTCGGACTTCGCACCAAGCTCATAGCACCTGAATTCCGGATTATCTCCTTCCTGCCCCTGGCACATGCTTACGGCTGCGCATTCGAGTTCCTGGCTTCGGCGTGTGCAGGCTGCCATATCCATTTCATAGGAAAGACTCCTTCGCCCAAGATTTTATTAAAAGCATTTGCTGAAATCAAGCCGAATGTGATTTTCTGTGTGCCTTTAATCATTGAAAAGATCTACAAAAAACAAATTCAGCCTATGCTGGCCAAGCCATCCATGCGTTGGGTGCTGAGCATTCCTTTTCTGGATCAACCGGTTTTAAGCCAGATCCGCAAAAAGCTAATCGATGCTTTTGGAGGTGAGTTTTCGGCAATTGTTGTAGGTGGGGCGCCCCTGAATGCCGAAGTGGAAGAATTTTTCTATAAAATAAAGTTCCCGTTTACGGTAGGATATGGAATGACCGAGTGTGCTCCCCTGGTGAGCTACTCCAATGCCCACGACTTTAAGCCTAAGTCATCGGGCAAATTACTGGATATCATGGAAGCAAAGATCCTACAGCCCAATACAGATACCGGCGTGGGTGAAATATGTGTCCGTGGAGAGAACGTAATGACCGGATATTATAAAAACC
>Ga0302271_10004112_pt1 | contig 11801 bp, 10 predicted proteins | sample III_Bog_N1_1_FD_198767 | JGI IMG/M metagenome (GOLD analysis project Ga0302271, IMG submission 198767) | Peat permafrost microbial communities from Stordalen Mire near Abisko, Sweden - III_Bog_N1_1 | ecosystem: Environmental > Terrestrial > Soil > Wetlands > Peat | place: Sweden: Abisko... | reverse complement strand
ACAAGAATAAATGCAACAATTCCGAATGAAAGAAACATCCAGAATAACAGACCGGAATCAGGCAATAATAATGACATAATAATTCAATTTACAATTTACAAATTTACAATTCTCAATTATCGGCTGATACTTTAAATTGCAGTTTACAATGTACTAAAGTATAAAGCGTTGAAACTTACTCAAGCAGCTTTAAACTTACATTAAAGAATAAAACCACAAACTACGATTGCAAACAATGCAGCACCTTCTACAAGAGCTGCAGCAATAATCATAGATAAACGAATATCTGATCCGGCTTCAGGTTGACGGGCAATACCGTCCATAGCAGATCCACCAATACGGCCAATACCAAGACCTGCACCAATAACTGCCAGACCGGCTCCAAGACCTGCACCTAATTTAGCTAAACCTGCTCCAGCAGCAGCTTGTAATAAAATTGTAAGTAACATAATTTTTTTTTTTATGATCCAAACCCCTAAGGGAGCTTTAAGACCAGAGTTTATAATTATTTTTTATTTATTCTCGTATTTTTCGATATCGTTAAAATCCCCGTTGGTAAATTACAGGGTCTATTCTTTCACTTCTTTTAAATGATGGGGTTCCACCCTGGCCAATCCAATAAATACTGCCGAAAGTAATACAAAAACATATGCCTGGATGTAGGCAACCATTACTTCTACCAGATTTATGAAAACAGTAAACAAGACTGAAACAACAGTCATACTTGCATTCATTGCCGGGCCTAAACTGACTGTGACAAAAACAAGACACGTAAGGCCCAACACGATAGAGTGTCCTGCCAGCATATTGGCAAAAAGACGAATCATTAATGCAAAAGGTTTTGTAAATACCCCTACCAGCTCAATAACGGGCATCAAAGGAAGTGGAACTTTCAACCACAAAGGCACATCAGGCCAGAAAATTTCTTTCCAGTACTCTTTTGTACCGAATATATTTACAATAATGAAAGTACAGATGGCAAGTACAAAAGTAATGGCAATATTCCCTGTAACATTTGCTCCTCCGGGAAAGAGCGGGATTAGCCCCATTAAATTATTCAGAAAGATAAAAAAGAAAACCGTCAACAGATACGGCGAGAAACGTTTATAATCCTTTCCGATACATGGTTTAATTACATCATCATTAATATTCATGATAAACATTTCCATAAATCCAACAAATCCTTTTTTAGATTCATAGGTATCTTTCTTGTAAGAACGTGCTACCATAAGAATGATAAAGATGAGCAGTGCACTGTTGAACAGCAATGAAAAAACAACTTTTGTGATAGAGATATCAAAAGGTTTTACTTCATTTCCAAGAGCATCTTTTTCAATAATTTTACCTTTGTATTTACCTTCAGGTGCAATTATCAAACCCTGGTATTGTCCTTTTTCATTAAATGCAGAAGAAAGAAAAACATGCCAACCAGTAGTACTACTATAAATAATGACAGGTAGAGGAATGGCAATATCGGTCTCTCCAATTTTGGTGATATGCCAAATATAAGAATCGGCTAAATGTTCCAGGATGAGTTCTTTCACATTCAATTTCCCTTCCGGCTTTACTACCGGTACGGGTTCATTGGCAAGAACAAATGATCCTGACAAAAAAACAAATATGGCTATTAAGCTTAATATCTTACGTAAACTATTCATTTACTTTTTTCTTTTTGATTTTCTCTTCTACTAAATAGAAAAAATATGTTTCAATACCTAAGTACAATAAATAAAATCCAATAAAGACTATACTGAAATCGCGTAATTGTACTTTTACAAAAATCAGATAAATGCTTCCTAAAGCCAGGGAAGCCGCCACTTTACACAGCTTGATGATCATATACAGATTAACCAGTTTCCGTTGATTTTCTTTATAATCACGGGTTATAATGGTTACAAAAACAAGTCCCATGATATAAAAGAAACCAGGAATTACCGGATACCAGTTGAAATAGGATGTTGGCAATACATTTTTCAACAACCACCAGATTCCGCAGCCACTGATAAACATGACAATGGTAAGAATAATATTAAGTCGTCTTTTAAGCTGTTCCATCATTTCACGATTTGACTAATTCGAGACAAACTGTCACAACATTTTTGCTTACTTCTGCAAATCCGCTTTCGATATTCAACTCTGTTTCTTTATTATCAGCCAAATAGCTTATTTTACCTTCTTTTAATGACGAAATAAGCGGAGCATGATTTTCCCATACTGTAAACAGTCCGCTTGTTCCCGGTAAAGTAACCGAAGTAACCTCACCTGTAAAATAAATTTGTTCGGGAGTTATAATTTCTAACTTCATATCAGTTAATTGGTTAATTGGTTGATTGGTTAATTAGGTGATGATGGGATTAGTAATAAATTAACTAAGCAACCAATCAACTATTTAACAAATAACTAATTTACTTTTTCGATTGTTCAATCAATTTCTGTCCTTTAGCAATGGCGTCATCAATAGTTCCAACACTAATAAAAGACATTTCAGGTAAATAATCTAATTCGCCATCCAAAATCATTTTAAAACCCCGAATTGTTTCTTCGATGGATACCATGACTCCCGGTTGACCTGTAAACTGAGCAGCCATATAAAAGGGTTGCGACAAGAAACGTTGCACTTTACGGGCACGATTTACTGTCAAACGGTCTTCTTCCGACAATTCTTCCATTCCAAGAATGGAAATAATATCCTGTAATTCTTTGTTACGTTGCAGAATTTCTTTCACCCGTTGAGCCGTATTGTAATGATCTTCACCAACAATCAGTGGATCAAGGATACGTGATGTTGATTCCAGTGGATCAACAGCAGGGAAAATACCTAATTCCGAAATTTTCCGGCTTAATACAGTCGTTGCATCCAAATGGGAGAATGTCGTTGCCGGTGCCGGGTCTGTTAAATCATCAGCAGGGACATAGACAGCCTGTACTGATGTAATGGATCCGTTTTTTGTAGACGAAATTCGTTCCTGCATCCTGCCCATTTCGGTAGCTAAAGTAGGTTGATAACCAACAGCCGAAGGCATACGTCCAAGCAATGCTGATACTTCAGAACCTGCCTGGGTGAAACGAAAGATATTATCAATAAAAAACAAAATATCACGTCCTGTTCCGGCTCCATCACCATCACGAAATGATTCCGCAACTGTCAATCCGGATAGGGCTACTGAAGAACGAGCTCCGGGTGGTTCGTTCATTTGACCGAACACCAGGGTAACCTGTGATTTTTCTACTTCATTATAATCAATCTTGGATAAATCCCAATTGCCTTCATCCATACTCTTTTTAAACTCATCACCATAATGAATGACATTTGATTCAATCATTTCACGTAGCAAGTCATTCCCTTCACGGGTACGTTCACCTACTCCGGCAAACACTGAAAAACCATTGTGACCTTTGGCAATATTATTGATAAGTTCCTGAATCAATACAGTTTTACCGACACCGGCACCTCCAAACAGACCAATTTTACCACCTTTTACATACGGCTCAAGCAAATCAATCACCTTGATCCCTGTCGTCAGAATTTCCTTGCTGGTTGTCAAATCTTCGAATTTGGGTGGTTCACGATGAATCGGGTACGCCCCTTTTTTATCAAGTGGTTTCATGCCATCGATCGAATCACCGATTACATTCATCAATCGACCCTTCACCTGATCACCTACCGGCATAGATATAGATCTTCCCAAAGCAACAGCTTTCAATCCACGACGTAGCCCGTCGGTTGAGTCCATAGCCACAGTACGTACTGTATTTTCACCAATGTGTTGTTGAATCTCAACAATCAATTCTTTCCCATTTCCACGGTCGATACTCAACGCATCGTAAATGGCAGGTAATTTCACTTCTTCTTTTCCTTTTAAATCAAAGAAAACATCGACCACCGGTCCAATAATTTGTGAAATATGTCCAAATAATTCTGACATAAATTTATATTATTTTGAAATAGATTATACTCCTGTTTTTTAAAAATAAGTCGCAAAAATACACAATAAATTTGCATTTTGCAAAAAATTAATCGAATTAAATGCGAATATTGGTATTTGTAAAGTGAATAATGAAGGATAAAACAATTTTTTATTAATCCAACTTCAGCACTTCTAAAAATGCTTTCTGAGGCACTTCAACATTCCCGATTTGTTTCATCCGTTTTTTTCCTTTCTTTTGTTTTTCCAATAATTTCCGTTTCCGGCTTATATCACCACCATAACATTTAGCAGTTACATCTTTACGTACAGCTTTAATGGTTTCACGTGCTATGATTTTTGCACCTACTGCTGCCTGAACAGCAATATCGAACTGTTGGCGGGGAATGAGTTCCTTTAGTTTTTCGCACATTCGTTTTCCCAATGGTACAGCATTGTCAACGTGAATAAGACACGAAAGTGCATCCACCGGTTCACTGTTTAGAAGGATATCCAGACGGATTAATTTGGAAGGCCGGAATCCATTCAAATGATAATCAAAGGATGCATACCCCTTCGATATGCTTTTCAGTCTATCATAGAAATCGAATACTATCTCACCGAGTGGCAAGTCATAAATCAACTCCATCCGGTTTCCTGAAATATAATTTTGTTTCACTAATTCACCCCTTTTACCAAGGCATAAATTCATGATCTGACCGATATAGTCAGTACGTGTAATGATGGAGGCACGTATAAATGGCTCTTCAATCCTGTCAATCGACATGATGTCGGGCAGTCCGGAAGGATTATGAACTTCAATTAATTCACCTTTATTGGTGTACACTTTATAGGATACATTGGGAACAGTCGTAATGACATTCATGTCAAATTCCCGTTCAAGGCGTTCCTGAATAATTTCCATGTGCAACATCCCAAGGAAACCGCACCTAAACCCAAAACCTAATGCTACAGAGGATTCTGCTTCGAAAGTAAGGGAAGCATCATTTAGTTGCAACTTTTCAATTGAAGATCGTAAATCTTCAAAATCTTCTGTTTCTATTGGATAAAGTCCTGCAAATACCATGGGTTTTACTTCCTGAAAACCTTCGATACGTTTAGCACAGGGTCGTTTTACATGAGTAATGGTATCCCCTACTTTTACTTCTTTCGATGTTTTCACTCCTGAAATGATATAACCTACATTACCGGCACTGAGTGTCTGACGAGGTGACATTTCAAGTTTTAATACCCCTACTTCATCAGCAGTATATTCTTTTTCGGTACTTACAAATTTTACTAAGTCACCTTTGTTGATGGTACCATTTACTATTTTAAAATAGGCAATAATCCCTCTGAAGGAATTGAATACCGAATCAAAGATCAGGCATTGTAACGGTGCTTCCGGATCACCTTTTGGAGCGGGAATCCTTTCAATGACAGCCTGTAAAATTTCTTCCACGCCCATCCCTGTTTTACCACTGGCACGAATGATCTCCTCCCGTTTACATCCGATCAACTCAACGATCTGATCTTCCACTTCTTCAGGCATAGCATTGTCCATGTCCATCTTATTCATGATGGGAATGATTTCCAGATCATGTTCAATGGCCATGTATAAATTGGATATGGTTTGAGCCTGGATACCCTGGGTGGCATCTACAATCAATAAAGCTCCTTCACAGGCAGCAATGGATCGTGACACTTCATACGAAAAGTCAACATGACCCGGAGTATCTATTAAATTTAAAATGTATTGTTCACCTCCAAACTGAAAATTCATTTGGATAGCATGACTCTTTATGGTGATACCTCGTTCACGCTCCAGATCCATATTGTCAAGAACCTGTGCCTGTAAGTCTTTTCCGGATACGGTATTTGTAAATTCCAATAACCTGTCGGCCAAGGTACTTTTTCCGTGATCGATGTGTGCTATAATACAGAAATTGCGGATTTTATTCATTCGTAATTTTCTTCAGTTTTATGTTGTTTTGCAAAAATACAAAAAAATCATGAATAATGAATTGTCGGTTGTATGCTTTGAAGTATGAATTATATTTTATTTATTGTTTTTCAATGCTTTGTGTTTTTTGGACTGCACACTGAAAATATCGAATCAGAAGATGTACTTTTGCAGTACGTTATTGACAACTACTTTTTTTTAATTTAAAATGAATATACTTCATAAGAATATACTTTTTTTTATAGTCATCATCTTGATGGCGGCCTGTGATGATATGAAAGACATGCCAGCTCTCGTTAATTTACCGGCAACACCAGGTGAAACAGGTCTACTATACGTGCTGTCAGAAGGGCTTTTCAATATGAACAACAGTACGTTGAGTCTTATTAATTTTGAAGACAGAACCCTTAAAACCGATTTCTTTTCACTTCAAAACAACAGGGGATTAGGGGATACTGCCAATGATATGAAACTTTATGGCGCTAAATTGTGGATAGTGGTCAATATATCTTCGCAAGTGGAAGTAATGGATGTTAAATCCGGAATTTCCCTTAAACGAATTCCTTTTTTCAATTCTGCAGGTGTTGCCCGTCAACCGCGTTTCATTACTTTTTATGCCTGTAAAGCCTATGTCTGTTCATTCGATGGTACAGTTGCCAGGATAGATACTGCCTCAATGAACATTGAAGCAATAACAACCGTAGGGCGTAATCCGGATGGTATAACTGCTGTAAACGGGAAACTCTATGTTTCCAATTCAGGAGGCCTGGATCTTCCCAACTACGACAATACGGTTTCAGTTGTCGATTTGAATACTTTTAAAGAGATCAAAAAAATTACAGTGGGCATAAATCCTTTTAAACTCGAAGCAGATACTCACGGCGATGTCTATGTGGTTTCACGGGGAAACAATTCAACGATCAAGAGTTCCTGGAGCCGTATTAACAGTCAAACAGATGAAGTGGTTCAGACTTTCGACAATTTACCTGTTGTCAATTTCACCATTCATAACGATACAGCTTATCTGTATAATTATGATTTTATAAACAGTACTTACTGGGTAAAGACATTCAACTGCAACACCGAACAAATCATTTCTGATAATTTCATTACCGATTCCACCATCCTTGAACGTCCTTTTAGCATTTCCGTGCACCCAACAAATGGGAATATATACCTTACCGATGCACGAAACTATACTGTCAAAGGTGATTTGCTTTGTTTTAACCGAAAAGGAAAATTAGTATATAAAATCCAAAGCATAGGACTCAATCCAAATTCGGTAGTGATTAAAACTACCCCTAACCCCTAAAGGGGGATAAGAAAAGAAACCCAAAGAAAATCAAGATTCCTATTTTAACCAATAGAACTTGATAGAGGAAATAATACCCCAATGCTAATTTAGTCCCCCTTCATGGGTTAGGGGTTCTTCTCTTCCTCCCCTTTAGGGGTCGGAGGTTTTTCATATTCCCAACTGCCTGTAGGTTTCTTTCAGTGCTTCTTCATCATCAGTAATCACCAGCACTGAATCGCCCACTTCAAGTTGGGTATTACCCCGTGGGATAAAATAACGCTGATCCCGTTTCACCATAACTACCAGTGTCCGGTCAGGTAATGAAATATCCATCACCCGTTTCCCGCTACTCAGCATTTCCGGCTTTACGGTAATCTCACTCATTGCCGATTTTATTTCATCCGAAAATTCAACATCAAATTCCTTTAACTTATTCGATTTCACACTAGGTAAAGCTAATTTTAACCAGTGTGCCATCGCCGAAACAGTGGTCCCCTGTATCATAAGTGATAAAATAGTAATGAAAAATACGATATTAAACATTGTTTTTGCATGTGGTACCTGACTAATCCAGGGATATGTTGCAAAAATGATAGGAACAGCACCACGTAATCCAACCCATGATGTAAAAAATTTAGCTTTAAATGTCATTTTTCTAAAGGGAGACAATGACAACAATACTGCAAGGGGGCGCGATACTAAAATCATAAATACGCCGACCAGGATACCTACTCCGGCAATGGGTAATAGCTCCTTTGGATTAACCAGCAACCCTAAGGTCAAAAACATAATGATCTGGAAAAGCCAGGACAAACCGTTAAAAAATTTCTTTGAACTTCGTTTGTGAACAAATCGTTGGTTTCCCATCAACAAACCACCGGCATATACAGCCAGATAACCGTTACCACCAATAAAACTTGTAAAACCAAACAAGAAAAACATAACGGCAAGCAGCATAACCGAATACAAGGCATCATTATCAAGATTTATTCTGTTGATAAAACGTACAAAATATTTTCCCAACAACAATCCTGACAAAGATCCTAAAACAAGTTGTTTCAAGAACTCGAAAACAACTGCCCAACCACTGATATCGGGAGTTTTCAAAAGCTGAATCATAATGATGGTTAACATAAATGCCATTGGATCATTACTCCCACTTTCAAGTTCAAGTAAGGGGCGAAGATTTTCCTTTAATGTCAATCCACGGGAACGCAGGATAGAAAATACGGAAGCCGAATCGGTTGATGACAATATACTCCCTAACAGGAGGGATTGAAGAAACGTAAATGTAACGGTTTGTATAACATTATTAGTAATCCAGTAAATAAACATTGCTGTCAGTAGTGCCGTTAACAATACTCCTAAAGTTGCCAACACGATTCCTTTTACTACAATTGGTTTTATATCGGAAAATTGCGTATCCATTCCTCCCGAAAACAGAATAATGTTCAATGCCATTACACCAATATACTGGGTAATATGAGGCGAACTAAACTGCAACCCTAACCCATCACTGCCTGCAACAATTCCAATCAACAGGAAAAGCAATAACGTAGGCACCCCAAACCTTGAGCCGGTTTTGCCAATCACAAGACTAAAGAATAACAGGATGGAAGCTATAAGCAGAAATAGTTCGATGGATAAATTCATTATAAAAGATCAATATTAAGTAACTTGTAATTTTTTTTTATTTTTACAAAAATAGCTATTTCAAACAAACACACCAAGTTAATGTGGAGGTTTAATAGATTGTTAAGATATATCCCGTTTTTTTTCATGTTTTTTCAGCGGAGTGTTTTGTAGAATGAAAAAAAGCCGTATATTTGCACCCGCTAAGCGCAAATGGTACCATAGCTCAGTTGGTAGAGCAAAGGACTGAAAATCCTTGTGTCCCCGGTTCGATTCCTGGTGGTACCACGCAATAAAACGCTAATAATCTTTATTTAGATTATTAGCGTTTTTATTTTTTGATCATGTTCCGTTATACTCCGTTAATTGTTTTTTAGCCTTTTACGGCTTATAAAAGGTTTCCGTTCTGATGTTTCGGATGGTGTATGATGTTGGCAATATACACTCCTTTTTTAATCTGTTTACAGGGATATTTAGGTGGGCATTATTTTATGTCTTTAGCAGGGAAAGCTATTACTTTCACTAATCCTTAACAAAGAAGTGTCATTCAAACCTTTAATACAAAATAAAATACAGTTGTTGGGTTTGGATAAAAACTAATAGCTAGAGTTAAAAAGAATGAACTTTTGTGTTGGCAACAAGAAGTGGTATAATCTCTTGAGAGAAATAATTATCATCATTTGCAATTGCTTTTATGGCTTTTTCAAACTCATTTTTGCCTGATGTTTTTAATATTATTCCCATGACACCGGCACGAATCAATTCTAAATAATTAGATTTCCCACTTTGCCTGGTCAAAGCCAGTATTTTCAGATTATGCCTTATTTTCAAACACTTTCTGATTGTTTCCAAACCGCCCATTACCGGTATTTCAACATCCAAAATAACCAGATCCGGGATTTGTGTTTTCAGCAAATTGAGAAAAGAGAATCCATTTTCAGCTTCGCCAATTACGTCTCCCAGGTTTTCATTTTCGATCAACAACTTTATTCCCTCCCGAAAGTAAAAATGGTCTTCAACAATTATTATTTTATTCATAGTCGGATTTTTTAAGTAAATCCTGCAAAAGCGATTAGAGCTTATGCAGGATTACAACGCAAACGAAATCAAAGAAATATATAAATAGTCAGGTTATTTTAAGGAATTATTCACACAAAAAAAATTCATTTCAACGATAAATATGAAGCGAAATTCGGCTACTATTTATCGTACTCAAAGATAGTCTGAATTTAAAGACGTTTGATGAGTATAAATCCTGATTTCATATGGGTGTAAACCCCGATTTTGAATGGGTGCAAACCCTTATAAAAATAAAACCTACAGAAGCATAATGAATCTGTAGGCTGTATTTCAGGATTTTTGAGATGGGATGAAATGGATTTTATATTTCCACCAATTTATGCTTAATGGCAAATAACACCAGGTTAATCGTATTTTTTGAATTTGTTTTTTTCAACAAAGCAGAGCGGTGAGTTTCTACAGTTTTGGGGCTAATGAATAGCTTAACGGCCATTTCGGTAGCAGTATACCCTTTGCAAAAACAGTGCAATACCTCTTTTTCTCTTGGCGTCAGATTGTCAGGGTTATAATCATTATTTACTGTTGCAGGGAAATTATCATTATTTGTATTGATAATAATTTGTCGTAATAATTCGTTTGAGAAATAACTCTCCCCATGCATAATAGCGTTAATAGCTTTTTCAAATTCCTGCTTACCTGAAGTTTTCAACACAAAGCCCAGCGCACCGGCATTTACCATATCGAAATAATTCGCTTTCTGATTCAACATGGTAAGTACCAGTATTTTTAAATCAGGGTAAATTTTCAATGCTTTTTTTGTGGCTTCAAGTCCATCCATCACAGGCATTTCAATATCCATAATGACCAGATCGGGAACAACTGTCTCCAGAATATCAAGAAATAATGCACCATTTTCAGCTTCTGCAATAACTTCTCCCAATCCTTCATTTTCAATCAATAGCTTTATTCCTTCGCGAAATAAAGAATGGTCATCAACAATAATAATTTTATTCATACCTTTAAATTATCTTTTGTTATTTTAATTTTCTTCTACCGGAATTACAAGAACCGCTGAGAATCCTTCTCCCTGTTTTGATTTAATTTCGATATTTCCTTTCAAAATCTGAACCCTTTGCTGAATATTCATCAATCCCAGCCCTTTCCGTTCTTTTTTTATTCTTTCCCAATCGAAACCAGATCCATTGTCCTTATATGAAAAAGAAACAGTTTTTTTTGATCGTTCATAGCTATAACTTATTTCAATAGTTGTTGCATTGGCATAAGTCAACGTATTTTTAATCAATTCAGTTGTAATCCGGTACAACATTAATTCAAAGAATCCGCTAAACCGGTCATTGGTATTTGTTTCGAAATTGATTGTGATTTTACTGGTATCATTTATGCGTTGTGCAAAGTCATTAATTGCATCCACATAACCTGCTTCTGAAACAAATCGGGAATTTAATCCACGCGCCAGTTCACGTGCTGTTTGAATAGCCATTTCGATACTGAAATTTCCTTTTTCGGTTATAAGCTTTCGTTTTTCTTCATTCGTTGTGTCAGCCAGCCACTGGAAATAGAGTTTAATGGTCGACAATAGCGGTCCCATTCCGTCATGCAGTTCACTCGAGAACCGATTACGTTCGCGTTCTTCCACATTTACCGTTATGTTTAAGAGTTCGTTTTCGGTATTCACTTTTTCGGTAATATCCCGATTAGAGACCCTTACTCCAAGGTATTTCCCATCAACATTAATACTACGGCAAACATGACCTAACCAGCGAATATCACCACTTTTAGTAACAATACGAAATACAGACTCCAGTTTATTTTCATCCGGGTCTAAAACATGTCGATCAGTTTTATGCTTTTCCCAACTATCCAGATCGTTCTGATACACAATAGAATCAATTAAAAGTGGATTTTCTTCAAATTCTTTAACGGAATAACCGGTTATCCGTTCAACAGAAGGTGACATAAACAAGAT
>Ga0302271_10004111_pt1 | contig 11802 bp, 3 predicted proteins | sample III_Bog_N1_1_FD_198767 | JGI IMG/M metagenome (GOLD analysis project Ga0302271, IMG submission 198767) | Peat permafrost microbial communities from Stordalen Mire near Abisko, Sweden - III_Bog_N1_1 | ecosystem: Environmental > Terrestrial > Soil > Wetlands > Peat | place: Sweden: Abisko... | reverse complement strand
TAAGATTCTCCTATTATCCTTCTACTCATTTCCCAGTTGCCACACTGACTAACTTACAATCAGGGAGCGCAAACCCTAAAAAGTAACTTTCTTCATCATTTATCTAATATTTATCAAATAGCTCTGCATTGTAAGTGCCTGATTCATTTCGAATTTTGAATATTCTCTGTGCAATATGCACTGTCACAATAAAAGTGTTATCCTGCATGCGAGAGCTACCTAAATGCTTCAATGAATTCGGAAGATTGCTACAGTCTCCATCGAAACAGCAAAATAAACCTTTCTCCTAAGTTGGCCAGCATAACCCAGTGCTAATATTAACATGCTTATTGAGAATCAACAGCACACCCCAACACTGTCTAGCTTTGATTCCTGTGACATTGAAAGTCAAATTATAGCATTTGTTGATCTCCAATGGGTTTTCACCAAAAACTGCCATCGGTTCATCTTTGCTATGACATAAGACCTGAGCAAAAAAGGAAATGCCTAATTAATTGAGTGAAAAACGAAACTGTGTGAATTACTCCAGTGGCATTGTTGATGAGTTTAACGAATCTAGAGGCTTTCGCGTAAGTGGATTGTTAGAATGTAAATTCTGTTTGCGATTTCTGAACTACAGCTTCAGAGAGAATGCAGAATGCTTCTTTGAATTTCTCCTATGCGAGCTAAAACTTATCGAAATCAACAATCAATTTGCTATGAGGCAAGAACTTTTCCAGTACCTCCTCCTATGTTCAGGAAATCAACAACTTTATTAGAAAAATAAAGGTAATTTTATTTCAAATAAGCTGCCTACACTGGAGTAGTCTTCGGCATATTGATTCAGGACAAAGTCAAATTCCGCATGATCTTTGGCTTACTTGCTGCTATTACAGTATTTAAAATATGCGTTCAGAAAGTTATTCACTGAATAATGTTCCATAATTGTCTGCTTGGATTGGGACATTTAATTACGCAGAATCTCATTGTTGCTCTGCACAGAGACCATGATATCCTTGAAGGTTTTCTTCATGCCAGCATAGACATTTCCTTCCATTTGAATGAAGAGCTTTTCGATGTATTCTGGGTTGTCTCTGTTGGCTTGCTGGTTTAGTGCCGCTGCAACTCTCTCGCTGATTTCTGAGCTCATAGGAATGAGATTGTCCCCTTCGAGATATTTAATATCTTCGATTTCAACAATTTTATTTTAATGGCTAGAGTGACACTTATCACGAAGGCATTAAGGACATAAAAGCCTGGAAAAGCCCTTACAGTCTTTCGAGAAGCAAATAGAAGTCACTCTTTTAATTGGATGAGTCAGGCAAAATATGTTTTCGTTGGGTTATTGCTAGTTTTAGATTTATTGATTCTGCACATTGGTTTCAATTACCATTGGTTCATTACTAGGAGGCTGGCCATATTGTACGGTGTTATTAAAAGGAAAGCAGTTATCGTTCATGGAACTTGTAGCTGTAGGGATATTTTGGAAGTCATTTGCGTTGAAGTCATCAGTGTTGAATTCAATTAAATTGTCTTAATTAATTGATCCATTTATGTCATTAAATCCTGGCTATGAAACCTCTCCAGTAAAAAATGGTCTAAGCCTATGTTACTAGCCATTAACTAATATCATTTAATTGTTGATGTTTTGTATTTCCCTTGGGTTTGGTTAATCCATAATATCAGATGATCTCTTTTGTTTGTTTGTTTGCTTTTCTCTCTCTCTCTCTTGCTTTCGTAATTCTCTTTAGTTTTTTTGGATGGTCAGATTGATGATTTCAAATGAGAGAGTTCAGAAAAACAAGAATCTTTTCAATCAAAAAGGAATAGCGGAAACTCTTTGAATTATTTTAGAATTTTAAGTTTGAGGAAAATAAGATATTTATCTAATATTGTAGACATTCTTTGCAAATAAATGGTTGATGTCAGGAATATTGCATGGATGGATGATCGCTATTTATCTAAACATGCAGATTATTCATCTAAAAATATCTTCATTTATGCCAAAAATTAAATTTTCAAAATGCCTCATTTCAATATTGTGAAGAAGCTTTTTAATCTGCTAATCTAATGCTTTCTGAATTTAGCTTGCTTTAAGAGAAGATCTCATTTTGAAGTGCTTTGGAGCTTAAAATAATAATAAAATATTGTTTGTGTCTCAGAAAAAAACAAACAATTGCATTCAATAATGAATGGGGAGGGGAGGGACATTCTCATTAATATTTTGAGAATTGAAAGCAAAAATTTTTTCTGTGTAAGATTAAGAAAATTTGAAAGGTTTTGGAGGAATTAAAATATCAAAAAGAGCGGAGGGATTTTAACAAAGAAAAGATTTGAAATTGAAATATAGCCACTTGGCGGACACAAGAATAAGAAAAAGTCAGAACAATGAGTGAAGAGCGTAACATCATCGACATGGAGGAAAATACAGTTGAAGACTAGCATCAATCCTAGTAGGAAACAGCAGAATAGTTCGAAGACTCTATTCGAAAGAATAAAACGAAGCTGTCCGAACATGACAGAATAAAGTTGCTCGTCGTGAGAGTCTGTGAGGATACTCCAAGCACATTCGAAGTGACTATCAGGAAATTAGTAGATTAAATCATCGAATATGCTTAGAAACCAGAAAAAATAGAGTATACTGAGACACTCTTGAGATATTTCGTTGATGCTGTATCGCTACTTCCACTTAAGCAGCCAGTCTACGCTACTGTCCTAGCACTGGTGCTGCTTAAGTCCAAGGAAGTCTTCGATTCATTTCTCAAGAGAATCACAGATTAGCTCTAAAAGACTATTGTTTCAGGTGAATTTTGGAAATGAGAGAGAAAAAATGTGGATTTTATGAAAAAATAATCTTAGTTTATGATGTTTTCTAATGTCCTTTTTGTTTAATAGGTGATCGTTTGAAAGCAAAGAACCTCTTGGTAGTATTGGGTGAGCTTGTTAACATCGGTGTGTTGAATTGCTACAGTTTTGAGCAGTTAATTAGTAGTATCATCGATGAATGCAGCTCGAGTGAGTCTTAAAGCCAAAGAGAATACTATTTATCGATAGTTTTGAGCAGTTTGCTATGTGTTTAAGGTACCTTGTTGCAGAAAATCAGTGCAGAATACAACTAATTGTTATCTAAGTTGAAGAATCTCATTGAGAAAAGAGACACAAGTTATCTTACTCTACTGAGTTCTAGAAATCAAAGCATCGATACCCTGAGTGTCCAATGGTAGGTGCTGAATTCTGCCGCATCAGGCGACAACGAAGAGGAAAACCAAGGGAATTATGAAAACGATCTTAACATCTGGCAGGTGAAAAATGAATTCGAGAAAGAGCTCAAGAATATCCCATAAGCGGAATGGAGTGTGTCTCTTGATCTTAAGCAGTCAACTAGCAATGTAATCTCTTATCAATCTCCATTGTTCCTGTCAGGAATTGTGACTCATCACCCCCATGAAACTGTCGAAGATGAAGATGATGATTAAAAGAACAACAAGAATACCCTGTAATTGACCATCAGTCGACTCACTACTCTTCAAGGAATCCAAGAGATTTTGAGTTTATTCTGTGAATCCAAGAAAAATCTGCTGTAATAGCTGCAAACTGTGTATCGTGTTAGTACTAACTCCCTGTGGGTTTATAAGCTAATCATCGACTAGCTGCTAGGTTAAGGGATTTCTCCGAAGTCGACTACAACGTCAACACAAAGGTCCTTGGTGTATTCTTCGATTTTCAATTCGATGGTTCCCTTGAATAAGGATACTGCTTTTGATGTGCTAATCTAAGCTTTCAATTATTACTATTCAGCATTATCAGCATATCCTGTGGATCTATCGGAGAACCTCGCTGAATTCCTATCACATGTGTTATCAGAACGACATCTTCAATTCCCTTGGGAGACTGTTACATTCAAGTAGTTCCCGAGTGAAGAAAGCAATACAGACGCTATCAACGTCTCAGCGGATCCTTAAGTGTTGTTCTGGAGAGATGTGATCTTTAGATTATGCTAGCTTTGTGGGCGAGATAAAGTCAAAGTTGCACTTTAGAAACCATAGACGATTACTGAGAAAATCAACAATGCTCTCAGCGCTGATGAATCTTCTGAAGCTGCTATCTAATCACCAGCTAGCTTGAACCCTATTTTATATGGATTCCTGACAAAGCCGACAGTCAAGGAGACAATCAGCACTCGTTACTAAGATGAACCTCAGACTAAGAAATTCATGGAGAAATTGGTGTAAAAGAAAACCAGTGAGGAGATAGTTCAAGAAATTACAGGGATCTTAAATGATAAGCAATAAATCGATGAAGAAGCTGATGAAGGGGAAGAACCTGAATCAGAGGAAGAACGAGTTCAACATGTACTCAGTGCATTCATTGAATCGCTGCTTGTTAGATCTTGTGAGACGGTCACACATCTGAAGATCTTATATGAGCGATATACTGTTCTTCTGAATACTCTGAACGAGTCCTACACCAAGGTGTTCTAGAAATCATTAGTTTCAACGCTGTTGAGTTTCTGGAGACATTCCTCCTTCCATTTGAACTTGTATTTGCATAAATTCGCTGATGCTGGACTTCTAACTGATGATCTTGTTGTGAGTGCAATTTTCGAGCAAGTCTAATCTGCAGATGACAGGCATGTGCACTAATTATGGTCGTTTTTGAGGAGATTAGCTGCCGATGCTACAGATACGTACTTTAATCAGATTCGCAATCAAAAAGAATAGGAAAATAACAACAACAATAAAAATAGTAGCGATGCTTTGCAAGTAACTGGACCACTGAATGATCTTCTCACACTTATCTTCAATAGCTTCGCTAGTGCTCTTGATTCAAGTGACACAGAATAGCAATCGTAATACGTTCAGCCGTTCTTATTTTTCTTTAGAAAATACAGCAGAATTCTCTAGTGGAATAAAGAATTTGCAAGTGTCTTCAGCAATCTCCAAGTCCCACAGAATGTTTTGAACTCTTACATTGCTTGAAGCAGCAAGGCACGTGTACACGAAGAAGTAGATGTTAGGGTCACTAGAAAAAGAGAGTTTTTTTCGAAAAAAAGAAGAAAAAATAATGATTGTTTGTTGTGAGTTTATTGAAAATCCATTTGTTAATTTGGAATATTCTTAATTCGTTGAATTTTAAGGGAAGGGTTTAGCTAATTAGCGATTTACTCAAGAAAATAGCTTCTCATCCAGAAAGGATTCGAAGATAACACAAAAATAAACTTGATAACTTAATTCATTAACTTGAGGAAAAGTATTAAATAGAAGGATTTCGTTATTAAAAAACTATTTAAAAGCATCAAACTCCAATTAGATTTAATAATTAAATAAAAAAAAATTATTAATTACCTACTGAGTTTGAATAAAGATCAGCTATTTTAGTATCACATTTCACTGTGCTGTAAATAGATATTATTTGTATTATCCTAAATACATTTTTCTTAACCTGTTTTCCACTGCTTGTTTTTGGATTTTTTTGTTGATTTCTTTTTGAATATTTATTTTTTTTCACAGTAAATTTTTCAGATTTTGTTGAACATATGTGTGTTTTTTTCATGATATCTTCATGTAATGTCTAATGCTTCTTTGCGTGTTTATAATATCTAAAAAATCACATTTTTAGTCTCAAAATCCCTCCCAAAAACAAAGAACAACCACAGTAAGTGGGTAAATAGTCATACTTGATTTAAATCAGAGTGAAATTTAGCGGGGAGAGACTGATCTGTAGCTTGAAACCCGTCAAAAATAGAAATTATAATCGATCAGGACAAACAAAAAATCAAATAATTGGGTGTCTGTAGAATTTACTTCAAGATAGGAAGGAAAAGATAGGAGTGCAAAGGATGAGTGATCATGCTAAAAATGATAAGGGAGATTAGAGCTAAAGGGTTAACTAAAGTAATATCTCCCAAGGGGAGTTATAAACGCAACGTGAGATATATTAAATCGATGATATTGTCTTTGTGAGAGTGCAAGGATATGAATTCTTGCCCAAGTTGTAGGATACTGCTTTTATTGATGGATGATAATTATCTTCTTGAGAAATATTGGTTTATTTTTGAATTAAGATTATTGATGTAGAAAAGACCATAGATTAGAAGAATGACTCTCTCAGAAATACTTGGTTGATCTAATTTCTAGAAAAAGTGGAGTTGTTAGGAGAACTTTTTATATTTATTTTTTGATGGATTTAAGGATGGTAGGGGGGTTTGAACCAGCAGAATGAACAAAATCATTACGTGGTAAATTGTTTTTAATCTTTATTGCTTGTTGGAGAGAGGGATAGTGGTAATAAAATAGCAACCAGCAGGTTAGGTTTGGTGATCTTTAATAACCTCAAAGTTCTTTCATATTAAAAAGAATAATTGACTAATAAATCAATTTAATTGTATTAATGGTTTTTTTAGCTTCTTTTACAACATTTAGGATTTTTGTTTGGCTTAGTGCAAACGTTGTGTTCTCCAACCTCGGAAATTTCAAGTAAAACCTGTGGATAAACCCAAAAATGATCTTACCTTATTGGAGATATCTCAGCAAATTGCTAATAAAATTATCACATGATAATTAACTTATGCCTATAAGCTTTACATGATTAATTCTTGATATTAGATCAATGAGAGAGTGATTGCTGTGTTTGAAATAAAAAACTATTCCTTCGTTTAAAGTTAATTGTTAGTTGATTGTTTCTTTTTCAGATTGGGAAAAAGGAGCAATACATAAGAAAACCTTGGAAAAATAAGAGAATAACGCAAAGAATGAAGAGAAAAGGAAAACAAAAACAGATGAAGATTTAGATGATAACAATGCAATAAAATAAGAAATAAAGTTGCTTCTTTCGATACCAACGAAATTAGAACAATTTCGACACTTGTCATAATTATCATATTTCGGCATCGGTGTTGATTTGCTGCTAATTTTTACAAGTGTCGAAATTGTGCTATTTTCGTTGATAATTATGGATTCCATTATTTTCATTTCATAAAAAAACCTGAAATTCCACAAATTAATTATCATTTGCAGACAAAACACCAATACGCAAGCTAATTTTTTATTACACAAGCTGGGTGATTTTTAAGAGAAGGATAGTGAAGGATTACGTATTTCATAAATGTAATTGGAAATTAAAAAAATCATAAAAAAAGGAAAGAATTAGAAAAATGACTAACTAGAAGACCATTTGTGATTCAAAGTTTCATGAAATTCAAATAGAAACTCACAAATTATAAGAATCTATTGTTAAAAGAATTTCAATAAACACACGGAATCTAAAAAAACTGATGGAGACACTACAATCAACACCCACTTAATTAATAGACTCAATCATTTTATTTAATGCTTCAAATAATATTGGTGAGTATGGTGCGCAGTATTTAGGAGAAGGAATTTCAAAGTGTGATACTCTCGCAACTTTAAATCTAAATCTCTCCAGTAATAGTATTGGCGAGAATGGTGCAAAGTATTTAGCAGAAGGAATTTCTAAGTGTGTTACTCTCACTTCATTAAATCTAAATCTCAGTTAGAATAGAATTGATAAGAATCAAGCAAAATATTTAGGAGAAGGAATTTCTAAGTGTGTTACTCTCACTTCATTACATTTAAATTTAAGTGAGAATAAAATTTATTAGACTGGTGCACAGTATTTAGGAGAAGGAATTTCCAAGTGTGTTACTCTCACTTCTTTAAATCTAAATCTATGGAAGAATTGTATTGGTAATAATGGTCTAAAGTATTTAGGAGAAGGAATTTCAAAGTGTTCTTATCTCACTTCTTTAATTCTAGATCTTTTCGATAATTGGATTGATAACTATGGTGTAAAATATTTAAGAGAAGGAATTAAAAAGTGTGTTACTCTCACTTCTTTAAATCTAAATCTATGGAAGAATAGTATTGGTGAGAATGGCGCAAAGTATTTAGGAGAAGGAATTTTAAAGCTTGCTACTTTCACTTCTTTAGATCTAAATCTAAGGAATAATAGTATTGGTAAGAATGGTGTACAGTGTTTAATAGAGGGAATTTCAAAGTGTGTTATTCTCACATTTTTGAATCTAAATCTCAGTTGTATTAGTATTGGAAAGATTGATACACAATACTTAATAGAAAGAATTTTTAAGTGTGTTACTCTTAGTTATTTAAATCTACATCTCAGTGAAAATAGAATTGATGAGAATGATGCAAAGTATTTAGGAGAGGGATTTTCAAAGTATATTACTCTCACATCTTTAGACCTAAATCTGTTTAATAATAGAATTAATGATAATGGTGCAAAGTATTTAGGAGAAAGAATTTCAAAGTGTGTTAATCTCACTTCTTTAAATCTAAATCTCGATAAAAACATGATTAGTTCCAATGCTAAGAGAATAGCAAGATAATTAGTTATCAAATCAAAAAGATTGATAACATTTAACATTTTATATTGAGTTTGTTTTTTAATAATAGTTTTGAGAAAATTAAAAGTATTATTCAAAGCGTTGAACTCACTTCTCTAAAACTAAGAATTATTTTTTTTTTCATTATTTGTTTTTGGATTATTTTTTTGTTGATTTCTTTTTTGAATTAATTATTATTTTTTTTCAAAGTAAATTTTACAACTTAAATTTACATATATTCGTGCAAAATATAATGCTTCTTTGTTTATTATTCCTTAAATAATCATATCTGTAGCCTCAAAATCTTCATAATCTTGCTTTTTGAAGCATTCCAAAATTACTCCCAAAAGCAAAGAACAACCACCGTAAGTGAGTAAATAATCTTACTTGATTTAAATCAGAGCGAAATATCAGAATCTTGTTTGATAATAAATAGTGGCGGGGAGAGACGGATCTGTATGCTAAAATCCATCAAAAATAGAAATTTTACTAGATCAGTAAATAAATTAAGTGTAGCAGTGCAAACAAAAATCAAATCATTGGATATCTTGTTAAAATTTACTTCAAGGTAAAGAAGATAAAGGAAGCTAACTACATCGCATCAAAGCACAAATATTGTCTTTCATCAAGATAACAATAATAATAATTACACAAATACCTATCGTATTAGCAAATCCTTTTCTGGACTTACAAATAATTAACTATAGCGTTGAGTAGTAGTTTCTCCTTGTGCTATGCCATTTGAACAAAGTAATGTCTCAAACATCAGTAGCTTAATTCCGAGTTGATTGGATATAACTAATGAGTTGATGGATCTGATTACTCCTATAAATAGTACTCCTTTTTTGACTGCTAAGTTCTTTGAAGTCTTGCAAGATCTTGTTATGAAATTAAGATTTGTTACCTCAACGATCACATACATTCTTGATGTTTCCAAAGACAGGAGGTTTGCTTGTTAATCTAGATTAAAGATTGCCTTCAAGATATTGAAAAAATCACAAGCTTCAATATAACTTAATCCTTGACTAGCATATATGAACAATCCAAATGAAAATCATCATATACTGAGCGAGAAGCATATGATAATCTAACATTACATCTTGATCAACGAATTCTATTCTTAGGCTGCTTATATCAAAGAAATAAGCACAGAGTATGTAACTAATATCATATTAATATTAGGGAGTTGACTTTTTATGTATTTTTCAAATGACAATCCAAGATAGGGGGAGGGAATGAGAAGATGTTTGGGATCAAATGTACTGTTATCGATTTCCTTTTGTTGAAAAAAATATCAAAATATATTTGAAATAACAAGGATTTGTTTAGGAGTTCTAAGAACTCATAATAAGGGTATGAGTAAGGAGTTAATCAAAGAAATGATCAATACAACAAGGCAACAAAACAAAAAGAGTAAATCCATTTAATAAAGAATAAGTGAATCACAAAAAGATATCCTCTTTGTAAGGAGAAGCTTCTATGACACAGAATTAAACTAATATCAGCCCTTGAAGGCAAGTGAGAACAATTCTTAAAACGTTAGATGTAGTTACAGGATAATGAAAGGTAAAGAAAGATTGAGAAATAGTATTGTTATTTGGAGGATTAATGTGTTTGTTTGCTTGATAATAACAGGTAGGGAGATCAAAAACAACCTCAAGATTGCTAAGGTTATTTATTTGAAGAAAACCTAAAAAATGCTTTTTTCGATACCAATGAAATTAGCACAATTTCAGCAATTGTCAAAATTAGCATTTTTTCAGCATAGGCGTAGATTTGCTGCTAATTGTGACAAGTGTTGAAATTATGCTAATTTCGTTGGTAATTTTGGATTTCAATAGTTTTTATTTCATGTTTTTTGTGAATTGAAAAAACCTCTCATTAATATTACCTGAAAATCCACAAATTAATTATCATTTGCAGACAAAATGCCAATACGCAAGCTACTTTTTTTATTTCACAAACTGTAGGTGATGTTTAAGAGAAGGATAGTGAAGGATTACGTATTTCATAAATGTAATTGGAAATTAAAAGAAAATCATGAATAATAAAAAAAGGAAAGAATTAGAAAAATGACAAACTAGAAGACCATTTGTGATTAAATGTTTCATGAAATTCAAATGGAAACTCACAAATTCTAAGAATCTATTGTTAAAAGGATTTCAATAAACACACGGAATCTAAAAGAATTGATGGAGACACTACAATCAACACCTACTTAATTAATAGAATCAATCATTTTATTTAATGCTTCAAATTATATTGATGAGTATGGTGCACAGTATTTAGGAGAAGGAATTTCAAAGTGTGTTACTCTCGCAACTTTAAATCTAAATTTCTCCAGTAATAGTATTGGCGAGAATGGTGCAAAGTATTTAGCAGAAGGAATTTCTAAGTGTGTTACTCTCACTTCATTAAATCTAAATCTCGGTGAGAATAGGATTGGTGAGAATCATGCAAAATATTTAGGAGAAGGAATTTCTAAGTGTGTTACGCTCACTTCTTTAAATTTAAATCTTAGTGAGAATAGAATTGATGAGCATGGTGCAAAGTATTTAGAAAAAGGAATTTCAAAGTGTGTTTATATCTCACTTCTTTAAATCTAAATCTATGGTAGAATAGTATTGGTACGAATGGTGCAAAGTATTTAGGAGAAGGAATGTCAAAGTGTGTTTATCTCACTTCTTTAAATCTAGACCTTTTCAATAATAGGATTGATAACAATGGCGTAAAGTATTTAAGAGAAGGAATTAAAAAGTGTGTTACTCTCACTTCTTTAAATCTAAATCTATGGAAGAATAGTATTGGTAAGAATGGTGCAAAGTATTTAGGAAAAGGAATTTTAAAATGTGTTACTTTCACTTCTTTAGGTCTAAATCTACGGAATAATAGTATTGGTAAGAATGGTGCACAGTGTTTAGTAGAGGGAATTTCAAAGTGTGTTACTCTCGCTTTTTTGAATCTAAATCTCAGTTGTATTAGTATTGGAAAGATTGATGCACAATATTTAGTAGAAGGTATTTCTAAGTGTGTTACTCTCACTTCTTTAAATCTAAATCTTAGTGAGAATAGAATTGATGAGAATGATGCAAAGTATTTAGGAGAAGGAATTTTAAAGTGTATTACTCTCACATCTTTAGACCTAAATCTGTTTAATAATAGTGTTGGTGATAATGGTGCAAAGTGTTTAGGAGAAAGCATTTCAAAGTGTGTTAATCTCACTTCTCTAAATCTGATTCTCGATAAAAACATGATTAGTTCCAATGCTAAGAGAATAGTAAGATAATTAGTTATCAAATCAAAAAGATTGATAAAAATTTACATTGAGTTTTTTTGATACTGCAAATAAATCAATAAATCGGAGAAATTCACTGTTCAAAATAAAAATAAATAAAGCTTCTTCAATCTATGGAGACACTATTGAACTCTGTGCGCTACTCATTAGCAAGTCCACAGAAAAG
>Ga0302271_10004110_pt1 | contig 11803 bp, 11 predicted proteins | sample III_Bog_N1_1_FD_198767 | JGI IMG/M metagenome (GOLD analysis project Ga0302271, IMG submission 198767) | Peat permafrost microbial communities from Stordalen Mire near Abisko, Sweden - III_Bog_N1_1 | ecosystem: Environmental > Terrestrial > Soil > Wetlands > Peat | place: Sweden: Abisko... | reverse complement strand
AGTGTTGATTTGTTAATTTTCAAATTAATCAATTTAAAAGTTCCTATCACTGTTCCCTGCTGCTGGCTGCAATTATTGTTGTAACTGTTGCTGGAAATTACTCAATCTCGCAGCGCTATTCTGTAATAAATTTCATGACTCTAACAACTTGATTAAATTCGCGAAAGTCATTTTCAACGATGGGTGAGTGATGCCTTCTAAATAAGAGTAACTTTTTTTCAAAACCTAAACAAAAAAGGAATTGATTTCATCTTTATCCACCCTAATGGTTTAATTCCTCCTATGAAATAAGATAAAAAACAAAACCCCAAGACATCATCAATTCTATATTATTTTATGTTGAAAAAATCACTTTATTGGTTTAAACTAAGTCAACATGTATTTTTTGTAAGGAATTATTGCACACACAAATACTGATTCTTCTTCATTTCTCAAATCTTGAGTAGTTTAGTTGCGGAATCATTCACATTGCTCCAGTATCCCATCAGATCAAGGCTATTGGCGATTTCAGAATCAGCTACGCTTTGCAGTACTCGGCTGTAAGTTTGTTTCTTCTCGCTCTAAGATAACACACAAAAATATTAAAAAAATATTGCTTGATTAAAGTAAATAATTAATGGTGATACTCTGAATCTGTCTATCTCGATGAGACCAAGGATTTTGGTAATGATCTCAATCAAGTTGTCCATGTTCTTCAAGTCGACCTTGTACTGGTAATGGATAAGAAGAGAAGATTAAAGAATGAAAAATACTGTAATGATCGGCTTTACCTGTTCGATTTTTTATTCCAGTTTTCTTTTTTGTTCATCACTGCTGGAAAAGATAGCTTTGACAGTTTTTTTCCCTGAAATGAGCTTATTCAAGTCATCTTAATCGGTTCTAAGATCGTTCTACATACTGAGACGACGTCTTTCTTGGGATTCTTTCTCTTTGATTGCCTCTTCAAATGCCTATAATGGTAGGATAAAAAAATACATAAAATCCAAAAGATTCATGTATTTATGCAAGTTTTTAGTTACTTCAGCGTCTCTGAGTTCAAACTTGACCATGTCATAGAGATGTTGGAATGAATTCTTGTCGGTGCTATTGTCCTATGCATTATAAATAATCTCAATTCTAACAGTTTCGTATTATTGCAATTATCTTACAAACTTCTAGTTGAACTCCGGGAGATTAGTGTTCACGGGATTACAGAAAATTAAACAGTTAGTATCGTTGGAGACATACTCTGTGATGAGACATTTCTCATATTCTGGGAGGATTTCATGATTGAGTCTGCTGAATTGCTGGTTGAGCTCCTTTCTCATGGATGCAAGAGTCTTCAATTGCTCCTTGTAGACTTTTAATCCAGTGATTGCTTTTCTCAAGAAGCCACCCCAGGAATTGATTTTGATTTCTAAGTCTGAGTTCAATGGGGCTTAGCATGTCTCTGAGAAAGTTGTTTGGTACTTATCGATAATGTCAGAGATTGAAACCTTCTTCATTGAGAGGAGTTACTGATATTGTTTAAGACACAACAATAGAAATTAGCTATTTTGTCAATATGCAACAACAAAACCAAATCAAAAATTATTCGTTTACTTTGGACACATCGGAGTCTTTTGATCTCAGGAATTGCTAGAATTCCTCTGAATAGAAGAGATGCTTAAGTCTCGACATCTGATTGCAGAAACTATTCAAGAATCTAGCTCTATTTTCAACAACATTCTAGCTTGTGGAACCCTAATGATATTATTTTTTTCAAATTCAAAAATATATAAATGGATCTCAGCGGTTATGAATATTCTCGTTGATCAGCATCCTTACGATTTCTTTAGCAGGAATGGAAGGAATAAAGCATCCGGGCCAGCGGGCAGCAAGTAATTCCTTGAGGGCATAGAACTCACTGAATCTTCGATAGACATCAAATTATCCGAGTTTATCTTGTCCCTTGATGTTGTATACAGTGTGTCTGCTGAGGGTTGTTTCTTTGGTGATTGGTTCTCCTACGGAGATTATTATCTAAGGATTCAGAATGGACCATAACAACAAAAATCAATTAGAGTTTTGTCCTGAAAATAACCCAGATAAAAGTCTAAAGTTATACTTCCTTTTCGTCATCCAAGATGAATGGATTGACAATACGTTGAAGGCTATCTGGACGCTGTACATCCTGCTAAAAAGAGAAGACAGTTAAAAAAGTGTTTTTGAGTTTTCATGAAATTAATGAATATTTTTGTTATCAATGCAGGTCTAAAATCCTTACGACTGGGACTGGGATATTCTCCTGCTAGGGTAGCTGCTGTTGATCTTGATGCTAAAACTATTATTGATAAGCGTCAGTCTAAACAGGGAAGCTGCTGCCATCTGTCTGTCCATTTCCTTCTCCTAGACTAGGATATGTATTTTGGGGAGGGTTCTAATAGCTGCTTGAGTAGACTCCAGAATCCATTTCTTTCTTCTATGTTGTGCTTGTTTTTGTTTTTTTTCAGAAATTTAACTATGAATATTATTATTATTTTCTTTTTTTCTTGAATGTACCTTTATCTTTATTCCCCCCCTTTCTATTTTTTGTTTTTTTCCTTTATTAACCTCAGAATCTTTGTATCTTACATAGCAAGGAAGATTCACTCTTCATTCGGTTTATGGGATAAAACACATCCTGTTTCTCAATTATTTTGGAGTGGCATTGGTATTGAGGGCTTTTAAGCTACTTATCTCTTTTTTATTTTCCCCATTCCATGAATATCATAGGTTTTATGGCTGATCAGACATCCATCCATTCATTTATCCACTCATTTGTTTTATCATTTGTGCTAAATAAAAAATTTATTTATTGATTTTTGTTCTTCTTTGTATTATTTTAAATTTACCACCATTAAAAAAAATACTTTTTTCTTGCCTAATCATTAGTTAATCATCTCTCTCTTTGCTTGTAACATACATAAATAAACACATGATTATAAACGACACTATTAGGCAGCTTTTGATTGAATCAATTTGGTGGCTGCATTTTATTAAACCTTCATGGAAAAATACACACAAATTGCATTGTGTTCCCATCATGATTGCTTTGCGGATCACAAGTTTTTAGAACTGAAGGATATTTTCTGTTATTTATTTATCTATTTAAGTATTATCTCTGAGTTGTTCTGTTTCAGCTATTCCTTCATTTATTATTAATTTCTTGAGACACACTCATATGACAGGGTCTACTTTTCTTTTTCGTTTTAAACATCCTTTTTTCAATACAATATTTACATTCTAATTGCTTTTTTTTGAAAGACTTCCTCAAGAGACAGTACCACTCCTTTGTTTACTGATTTCTTCTTTGTTCTCTCTCTCTCACAAGGATAATGTTTACAAAGCAGCATATTTCTTTGCCTGCTTGTATGCAACGCATATTTTGTAGATTGTTGTGATTAAAAACACTGACGAAAGGAAAATAGCAGCTCCTAGCGATGAATAAACCAGCCAGATTTCATCCAACTATGCTGAATCCACTTGCATATAGAATATGAATCCAATTTGAGTGAGATTCCCTAAAAGACGCAAGAATTCCATGCTCCAGACAACATCTTTGCTGCTGCAGCATTCAATGAATATACAACAGAACTAGTAAACGAGGAACACACTCTCAAGAGCTATCATAGCAGCTCTCCCTGATCTATTCATAACATAACAGAGAAACAACAAGAGGTACAATGTCAGTAAGAATGAACCGATATTTATCTGAAGAAAAATAAGAAATGGCAAAAAATATTTTTTGTTGACGTAAAAAATAGATCTAATGTTTTGTATGATATAAATTCAAATGCAAGATTTACGAATATATTAGATGTCATCAGTGTACGATTTCGGTTTTGAATTCTTCTCTAGATCGAGCGGTCGATGTTGGGTCTTTTCAAGATCATTATTGCTATGTACAGAAAGATAAAGATCTGACAAATTAACAACAATTACTTGAGTGATATGAGTCTGTGTGTATTATTTTTTGTTAATTATTTAGAAATGTTTGATTAGCTGCTTGCTTAGTATTTGAGAATTCCTAGCTTTTTCCAATAATATTTCCAATAATTCCTGCTTTTGGGATAGCTTTTTATTGGTAATAGAAATCGCGAAGAGAAATGTTTGAAATCACTGAAGATAAAGCAAAATATATCAAACAATGAAAGTACTAAGCTCATTACATTTCTTATTAATTAATTCGTCAAAGATGAGCTATTCCTTGAATTAATGCAAAAGAAGCATGTGAAATGACTCGAATTTCCAAAAATCATAATAGAAACAGAGGAATTGTTTCAGAAAATTAAATTAAATCTAACCAAACAATCAAACAATTCTGATTGCTGCCAGTATCGCTAAGCTCAAATATTCCAACATATTTCAATATGGCCGATCCAGAAGTTTGGAAGGTACAATTATTATTACAAATTGTCGTTAGATTAGCTGTACATGCATTATCTAGACATTAGTTTAGATCTTTTCATTTATATTACCTTCTATCTAAATGACTGTAACACTGTCCTTGGCTTTTTTTTGTAACTCTGTCTATATAGCTTCCTGCGATATCTCAGCAAAGTGATCACAGCTAATCTAACATAAATGCTATTCGAACCGAAAAGAATCCCCTCCGCATACGAACAGGAAGCGTTGAGAAACTTTCAATGCATAATAGAATGTCTAAATCTGAAATGGGTCCATTTTAAATCCCCTCCGATGAGGAAGTCCTGCGATATTATGAGCTTGAGCGTGCTTAAAGAAGTGCAAGCAAGCATGAGATTTAGAATAGCAAAATCTGGGAAAAACAGACATTCAATAGTCGAAACTAACTGAAGCATTATAAAGACTTCTAAGTCGAACTTGATGACAACCACAAAAACAAGACAAACTACTCTGATGGATAGAAAAAGCTCATTTAGAAGGCACTGGACATTGTTAAGGATCGATAGACTATGTAGAATCTCTCAGGAAATAAAAAGGAATCCATCACAGAGGTTCTGGAACTTAAAAAGGAAATGTTTCTTGTCACAATGTCACATGATATTCTCAAAGGAGAAGTAACAGATACACAGTCCTTCATCAATAACTTCTCTTGAATAGCTTTTCTTGTTCTTTTCTTCTTTAAGATAGGTAGGATCCATAAGTAACAGGAGGAAAGACAACAATCATTGATCTCCAGCGAGAAGATGCTCAAACAAGATTACGATAATTTTCAGAAGTTCCTGGACTCAAATAAGTAGCAACGCGTGGATGCAGAGATGAAAGCAGATCAAGCGAACAGATAAAAGAGAATGAAGGAAACATAAATCAAAGATTTGAATCTCAAATTGACGACAATAAGAGCTGAAAAAGCAAGGAACGAAGAGATTCTTACAAGCATCAAAGAACACAAGGAATTTCTAGATAAGCTTGTTCCAAAGGTAAGACATAGAAGATAAATACGCTGACGTTTGGGCGAACAGCTGACTTAATTGTTCGAGAATGTTTTAGGAATGGGAGGAGGAGAAGTAGAAGGAAAAGGATAGAGTGATTTCTGAATTGAGATAAAAGTACATCGAATCAAATATATTAGATCAACAGTAAGGTGCAGGTGAGAGAGAGAGAGAAATAGAGATTGTTAATGCAAATTGTTGAGGATTTTAGTGTTTTAATCTGTTTATTATTGCAATTTTAGAAAAGAACGCATTACGCATGAAGAGCAAGAAAGATTTGAATCCAGCTGCATAGAATGACAAGCTCAAAGTTTAGATCATGAAACTAGAATAACAGTTCAACTAATTGGCGTAAAACGAAGAAATCGAAGAAATAGAAGGTATTACATCAGTGGCAAATCAACATTCTTTTAAAACTTATTTTGCTTTGAGCTACTCCATATTTTTACTTACCTTTTGAAACCTTAGAATTTGAGAACTCCTACAAGATGTATTTCCAAGCCCCAAGCTAATTGTCAGAAGTGTTCAATACCTTGGAAGAAAAGAACCTCTTTCTCATGCAGATGAAACAAGAAGACGAACAGAACTTCGAAGAGTTGAAGCACTAATTCAAACTAGAAAAACAAGTGAGAATTCTATTGTCTCGAGATCCTTTTAAGTTTTATTTTTCTGTCAGTTTTTGAATAACAAATCAAGAGGATTACAGACAACGAAAGAGCAGCTTCGGAAGCAAATTGATGAGATCAATTCAGGGATGAGCAATATAAAATAAAACTCAGAGGACATGATCAACAAGAGTGATGATAAAAATGAAATCAAACTTGGATTTATTGTAAGAAATAAAAAGATTCCTAAAATAACTTCTCCTTTTAACCCATTCCCCTTTTACTTACTCACTTGCCACAGATTGGAGATCTCTACAGCGCATTCAAAGACGAGATAGGTCTTTACAACTAAGAATCCAAACCAACTCTCTTTGCACTTTCTGTAAAGAGAGACTCATTATTATTTCTGTTTTCATTTTCTCTCTAATCTTTGTCTTGTTGTTTATGGCACAGTAAGTCGAGAATTTATTTGAGAAACTCTTCAAAGAAATCAAGCTTTGTCCGATTAAACTTGTAGAGGAAAAAGTAACGAAATAGTTGATATGTTGCATTACAAGAATAACCTTAATTTGCCATTTGTTTTAAAATATTGATTCTTCCAGCGTAAGAAAGCAGAAAAGGACAGAAAGCAATTGCAAAGAGATGCACAAAACGAGAGGAAGAAAGAAGAACTTGATAGAAGAAATGAAAAGAATCGTATCAAAATGACACTCTCCACGAAGAAAAAGTAAAAATATTTTGATTGAACGAGTAAAGTAAGGCGTTTTGTTGGAAATAGATCTGGGAGATTAGACATGATGAGAAGTGCGCCTTTCATGAAAGCAATCACAAAAGATGAAGGTGATAATCTGAATCAAATCGACGAAGACATGAAGTATTTCAGAGAGGATTACAAGCTGCTTTGAAGAGAGAAAGAATGGTAGCTAAAGGAATTAACTTAGAATCTTCATAGAATTAAGAATTGATTTATTTTGTAGATTATTTAGAGAAACACATATTTTATGAATGTTGATGAGGGGGAAATTAATCGATCAATAGCTAGTTTCTTCATTGATCTTGATGGTTCTGTTTATAGGCAATTCAACACCTGATTTTGAATGTCTGATCTTCCTTTAGATTCCTGAAGGGTTAAGAGTTTAAATAATTTTTTCTCCTTTGATTTTTTTTTTAAAATGACTCCAAAAATATATCCAAAGAGTTCTTGCTTTGAATCGATTAATCTCATCTCATTCTGTGCTGGGAGGATGTCTTAATATTTGAAATAAAACTGAATAAAACACACAATAAAAAGGGTGAAAGGCATAGAGAAACAGCGATAGTGTTCTTAAACAAGGAGAAAACAAAAAAACAATATAAATGGCATCGTACTTCTCATCTTCGAACAAAAAGGGTGAACTCTTCGAACTCCAGGAGGATTTGAACTCTCCTCTTTACGAAAAAAAGAAAGAAGCAGTCAAAAAGGTGATTGCGCACATGACAATCGGTAAAGACGTGTCTTAACTGTTCTAGCCGGTCATCAAGTGCCTTGAGTTCCCTCAGTTGGAACTCAAGAAATTAGTGTATCTTTACATTATCAACTACTCCAAGACAAAGCCAGATGATGCCATCATGGTTGTCTCGCAGTTCGATAAAGACATTAAGAATAAGTCAAACCCCATTATCAGAGCGCTAGCTGTCAGAACTATGGGGTGCGTTCGAGTCCCATCCATCAATGCATATTTAGCAGAGCCTCTAAAAGATTCATTGAATGACCCTGAGCCATATGTCCGTATGACTGCCGCTTTATGCATCCCAAAGGTTTATGAAGTTACACCTGATATTATTGAGAATCACGGGTTGATTACAGCATTGCAGAATATGCTCACAAATGAAGTCAACGCCAAGGTCATGGCTAATGCGTTGATTGCACTCAATGAGATGTCATATTATAGGTAACCTAAGATGGGAAGAGAGAAATTAACCCAAAAACATAAGGAATTAAGAATTTTATATTTTTTTCCTTTTTTTGATTATCGTTTTTTGAATCCAAAAGAGGGAAGAATCTGATCACCATCACTCCTAAAGTATTGCAAAAGATGCTTGCTGCAGTGAATGATTGTAACGAATGGGGACAAATTGTGATGATGGATTATCTTGTCAACTACATTCCGGAGAACTCAAAGGAAGCAGAAATGTAAGGGAACATGCAGTCAATATGAACAAAAATATTGAGATGTTTTTATTGCTTTTTTTAGGATCGTTGAGCGAGTGCTGCCAAGACTCTCGTTAATAAATCCTGCAGTGGTCCTCGGAGCTATCAAAGTTGTCATCAAGTTCATGGACTTCATATCTTCTGTCGATATTGTCAAGCATCTCACATCAAAGATAACACAGAATCTCAGTAACAACATCAAAATTGTTTTTGCTTGATTCAAATAAGTTATTTTTTTCCTTTTTCTTCTTAGCTTCGTTGATCTCATGGCACCAACCTTAGATCTAATATGTGGTATTGAAGTGTGTGCCATATCTTCTGTAAAAACGTCCTGGCTTGATGGAGAAGAACATCCGTGTGTTTTTCTGCAACATCAACGAACCGTTTTACATTAAAAACGAGAAATTAGACATTCTAGCTAAGATTTGTGACAATAAAAACTACGAAGCTGTCCTCAATGAAATCAAAGAATATGTCAATGAACCTGATCCAGATTTTGTTAGGAGATCTATCACTTCACTGGCTACTATTGCACTCAAATTCGATAAGGCTGTAGATAAGTAAGAACAAACAACTAAAGCAGTTATTCAAACAAATAATAATCCCCTCTAATGATGTGTTTTTGAATTTGATTTGAATAGAACAATCGACATTTTAGTTGAGTAGATGAAGTAAATCCGTGAGACCTTCAGAACAACTGAACCTTATGTTTAAGAAATCGTGATTTCCATGTAGAAAATCTACAGGAAATATCCAGCTAAAATCACACAGTGCTCAAGCTTGGAAGTACTTGTTGGCATATTAGAACTAGCCACGGAGGAACAATCGAAGGCCTCTGCAGCTTGGATCATTGGAGAGTTCGCATAGCACATCCCAAAATGCACAGAACTTATCAAGTCTAGAATTGCTGAGTAACAACATCTCCACTTTACACTTTGAAGATAAATATTCTTTCTTTTCATCAACACTAAATCCAATTTTCCCTTTCTTTTCTCTCTCTTTTCAGCTTCCTTCAAGAACAACGTGGAGTCTAGCTAGAGATCTTAACAAGTGCTATTAAGATCTTAATTAAGTTCCCTGAAGAAGGCTAGCATTTCATCTAAGGACTTTTAGAACAAGCTTCTTACAAGACAGAAAACCCTGATGTCCGTGATCGAGCCTTCATCTACTGGCGAATGCTCTCTATTGACACAGAGAAAGTTAAAGACACTGTTCTCTGTGAGATGCCAGCAATCTAAGAAGACAACTACACATAAGATTCCGATTTCATTGATAAAATGATCGATTCCCTTGGGTTAATCTGCTCAGTTTATGGTAAAACAGTCGAGGAGTTATTTCCAAGAAGAAGAAAACCAGCTACAACAGCAGCAGCACCTGCTACAAAAGAAGGAGCAAATAACACATCACTTTCATAGAATAAATCACCTGAAAAGTCAACAACAACCACTGCAACTAAACCAGAAGTTCTCAAGGAAGAAATTTAAGAACCAATAGAGCCAGTAGCAACTATTAAACCAGCAGTTGTTGTTGCTGCTCCTGTTGCACCTGCTAAATTTGACTTATTAGATATGCTCGATGAACCCGCCTAACCAGTATATTAATAACCTTAGGTAATTTAGTCAGCTCCGATGGTTTCAATGCCATTTACACTCGCCCCTCCTTAACAACAGCAACAACAGCAAGCTCCCAAGCAACCCCCTTAACAAGCATTTGGAGGAAATACTGATTTATTAGATATGCTTGATGACCATGTTGTTGTATCTACCCCTGCACCTGTGTAAAATATTTCATAGTAATCAAACCCTGTAGCTTCCTTCCCTTAGCAATAATAATCAGCAGGCTAGAGTGATTTCGATTTGTTTGATTCTCCCACAAAGGGATAGAACAACAACGCATTCGGTGCTGCTAATCCAATTATCTACACAGTAATAATATCACTTTAAAGAAATTTTATTTTTACTAATATTTGTTTTGTTTTTGAATCTTCTCAGCCATACGTAACTCCCTCAACCACCGGGAAATCCGGGAAATCAGGATTCTCCCTTGAAGCAGCTATACTCAATGAGAACGATTAGATTGTCTTGAAATTGCGATTGGCAAATCAATCACAAGTCACAGTCAACGACTTTTTACTGCAGATCTCCCCGAATTACTTTGGCTTGAAAGTAACTTCATCTCCAACACTGAATCTCTTTCCAGGATAGACAGTAGAAACCCAAGCTGTCATTGCCTTCATTGGATAAGCAAACACACAAGTTTTACCTCCAACACCTTACAACATTACATTCGCTGTTAAAACACCAATCGATGTCTTTATCTTCAATGTCAATGCAAACATCACTACGCTACTTGTAATAATCATACAAAACTATCCCCCCCACCCACCCCCCAATATGACAAGTCATTATTAATTAACGGTTTTGTTGTCTTTTCTCTCCAATAGTCCAGCAACGGCAGAGTATCTTAAGAAGAGTTCAAGACAATCTGGAAGGCCATCCCTGAGACAAACAAAAGAGAACAACAAACAGCTGTATCTAATCCTAGTTATTACATTCTCGAGACTCTCAAAGAGAAATTAGCTCAATAAAGGATTTTCTTCGTTGCCAATAAAAATGGTAAAAAATAATATTTTTTGGGAATTTTGCATTTTTTTCTTCAATTTATCTAATACTATTTGCTCTTTCTATTTTGACTTAGATAACAGCTATTACGGGTGCAAGTTGAATGGCAGTGTAGTTCTAGTAGAAGTTCAGGCATCGAATAACTAGAAAGGAGTTACAATTAGTGCTAGATCTCAGGATGTGAATATCTTATCTCCAATTGTCTAGGGAATTGCAGGGATCTTGCAGAAATGAAGGAAATAATGAGGAATAAATAAAAGATGCATGTTTCTTTTGGAAAATACAATCAAATGAGTTGGATGTTGTTGAATATGTATTTGCTATGATAATTTTCTTTTGTCTTAAAAAGCTCAATATTTATTAAAATATTTCAAATGAAAAAGAATTATTAATTAATGGTGTGAGTATTAAATAAGTTGAATGGATATGCTGTTCTCTTGATAAACTCCTGTAGAAACAGGGGAATGTTTTTTATCTTTTTATAAATAATGCATTTCTCTCTCTCTCTTGTATGTTAGCTTATGGTTCTTGTTGTGCTTGTTTGTTGTTGTTGTTGTATGCATATTGTTCTCTTATTTTTCTATCTAGTGTTGTAGTTATTGTTTGTTTAGTTTGTTTAGTTTGTTTGCTTTGTGTATTTGTTTTGTTTGTTGTATTTTTTAATGTTGGATAGAGAATTCACTTTACAAATCGAACATATCAATGACTTAATTTGTCAGATAGTTCTCATTGCTGCTGCAACTTCACGAAAATAAAACATATCACTTTAGGTTAATTGGTGTTTTGATTAATGATAGTATATAATTTAAGAATAGAGAAGGGATAAAGAAGGGGGAGAGATATTTTGGATAGAGAAAACAAACAAAGATATCATTCAGCTTAAGATAAATGGGATTTTAAAAACTTAACTGAAGCTAGTTTGTTATGGTGATTGGTTTAAAAATTATTGTAAAATGGGGGGGGGGGGGGGAT
>Ga0302271_10004109_pt1 | contig 11804 bp, 6 predicted proteins | sample III_Bog_N1_1_FD_198767 | JGI IMG/M metagenome (GOLD analysis project Ga0302271, IMG submission 198767) | Peat permafrost microbial communities from Stordalen Mire near Abisko, Sweden - III_Bog_N1_1 | ecosystem: Environmental > Terrestrial > Soil > Wetlands > Peat | place: Sweden: Abisko... | reverse complement strand
AAAAGTGTTAAGTCTCTTAGAGCAATATCGCCCTGAGAAAGGTCTCAGCGTAAGTTAAAAAATTCTAATCAATCGAAGAATGCTAGTCAGCTCAAATAAAATCTTAAAGTTATATTCCTACGATGTGGATGTTGAAACAGAAGACAAAATAATGCTGCTAATCGAGCGTACTGTGAGGCTACTAAGTGAAAGCTATCGGTTCTTGAATATCTATGTCTGTAAAATCCTGCCGAATTTGCTGAATGATGCATTTCTGAATGACGCGTCACACTTAACTTCGGATGACGAAAACGATAGATTCCCAGTGTCTAGAGTTAAATCTGCATATGAAGCACTGCATTCCTATGACCTACCATAAGAAGATAAGCCATAAGCAACTTCTGGAAGGAGCTAGCAATAAGAATACAAGCTTAACAGCGATAGATATTCAACATAATTCACAGATGATAAAATATATAAAATGATAAATGAACGATACAATCAACCGCTAGATATCAAATATGAACTAGATTAGTATTTTATATAATTGTTGTAGTATTTCTTGAGAGTCTCGAATATCTACAAGAGAATTCTAAAGTTTAAACTCAGTTACTTCTATCTGAAAGAAGCAAACAGAATAATTGATGAGATCAGTTGCTATCAGGTAAGAGAATATTTGATAAAACTAGCCTGCCAATGGTAGAGGTCAGAGATAATTGATTGTTTATAATTTTTCTTCAGAATCCAGAGATCGTTCATTTGAGTGCTAAAATCAGGATCACTCTCTCAAACTTCTACTTTGAAGCTTCAAGGTAACAAAAAGTTACTTTTTATCTTGTTTAAACTCCTGTTTGGATAGGCCTAAACTTGCCATCGATTTAATGGAGAACGCTGTGTTCTTGATGCAATTTGAATTTCGACTTCGAATGTGTGATAAAGAACCAAATGATGTGATTACGAAAAAAGAAAACGGCAGACAGATGAATTGCATCAAGACTATTATCATTAGTCTCATAAATCTAAGTTTGTTTTATGAAGACATTAAAGACTATAAAATGCTCTTCGAGACGGCATAATTAGCTGAATATATATCTCAAAAATTCTTGAAAGGCATTGATGAAATCAAAAAATACATGAGCAAAATATTCCAAGAAGTCTAAAAGAGATATCAAAGCTACCTCACTGAATTAGGAGAACTAGATATTATTGCTAGAAAAGTGCTCTGGAAGGAGGTGATTACCCTTTCAAAGTAGTGGGACGAGGGTTAGTTGAACGAGAATGATAAGTTCGTGAAATAATTTGATGATATTTTCTATGAAAATTTTAAAGTTAGAGATCTCAATACGATTTTGAACATTCAACTGAAAAAGCAAGATAAGCAATACATCTCAGTAGAGCATATGTAAGCTGATGAAAAGGGTTGTTTGTATTCATTGGTTAAAATTTATGGGTTGTTCTAGGAGAAAATAGGAACGAAATGAAAAATTATTTTTTATGATATTTTTGCAGGGATAAGAATAAATTCCAGAAAATCGAAAATGAACAACTTAACAAGCGGATCGTTTCTAACAAACTGAAGGATAAAAATATCCCTATCATCAACGAAAATGAAGAAGAATATAATGAAGATATTCAAGAAGGATTTATGCAAGATTTCAGTGCACAGAATGAAAAATTTTCTTCAGATTTTGGACCTTCTCCATCATACAGAGAATCTGGTATTTCTCCTTCTTGGCATCAATTTTAATCTCAGACTAACTCCAAGTACCTCAATCCTGATATGTAAGGAAAACGGAACCTCAATGTCTAGGGTAAAAAATGGAATATAATTGAAATTGTATTTATTTTCTCTGCATCTTTCATAGAAAATAACAATTCTTTGAATGAATTTTTCACTACTTTTATAATACTAATAACTCCATAACTTGTTCATAGAGGAAAAGGGAATGATGGCAAATTTAGGAGTAGATCAAATTGGGTTTAAGTCACCTAAATCACCTTCAATATAATTTTCCAAACTTGACAGAATTAATGAAGCTTCTCAAGACGAAGACGCCTTCAAAGATAGAACAGAATCACAAAGCTAATCTAAAAGCATAGCAAAGGATCTAAAGCGATCAGCTTAGTCTTCTCACAACCGATTCAACGAGAAACAAACTGGTGTATCTTAATCTGATGAGAACGAAGATGAAGATGATAATAGCAAATCTCAAAGTGAAATATCGTTTTTTGATCTTGGTGCAAGTTTTTTTGAGAATAATGAATATGAAGATAACTGGAAATCTCAAGTCTAATCCTCTGTTCAATAACTATCTCAAGATAATTCAGTAGAAAATAAGTAACCCACATAAATCATAGACAAACAATAGTAGCAATAAGCTTCTACAAACAAATATCATCCGATCGATCCTCATACTCTCAAAAAAAAGCCAGTTTTCATCAAGCAGCATCCACCTGATTTTAAATCTCATGTTCTCACATCGAATGATTGTCAGATCAATTTATTAACCTTTTTACACAACTGAGTTAATTATTTATCTTTTCATTTTAAAGATTTCAATCCTTATGTGAGGCAAGCACCACCCAAAAAGGAACTCAAAACAATTATTGACGAGAATATTGAAAAGTATATGAAACTCCTTCGTTATCCGAGAAACGCTGAGGAATTCAATGTAAATAAATGTTTATTTTGTTTCATGATTGTATTTGGGATTATTTTTGAGGAATGAATGTATTTTTTAATTTTATTTATTTTTTATTTTTTTTAAGGTGAAATTTCTGGAAGAATACATCGAGAAAATAGTCAAAGATCGCATAAAATAGGAGAAAATAAACGATCTCAACTTAGTCAACGACCAATTTGAGTTTCTCAAAGACAGAGACGACATGGATAAGAAAAGGTTTGAGTTTGCTCGCAAAATAGTTCATTTGAAAATTTTCAGAGATCTCAATCCCAAACTCAAAGATCAGTACAATGAACTCTACTTAGATCATAAGCTAGAAATAGAGAGAAATGGCGAGTTTTAGATATTACTTAGCAGTGCATTGAGCTAATTGGATCGAATTAAGTAATTCAAAAAAGATCGCAATGTTGACCTTGTTATTGATAAGGTATTTCAACAAAAAAGAATTGGATTTGTTTGACTGAAAATAATCATTTTTGTATTTCTGTATGTCTCTGCAGGGTCTAAATGTAGATCTCACAGATGAAATGACAAAAGCGCTGGAGTCAAAACTCCAAGAGAAGAAGAAAAAGAAAAATCTTCGTGAAGCCATTTTCAAATACAGAGAGAATTCTCTGTTTTCAGCAGCTAAAAATCTAAAAACAGTTTACTAAAGTTATATCTCATAACTTCGTGAACTAGAGCGAAATGAGCGTATCAAGAAAGAACAGCTAGAACGAGATAAGCACAAGGAAGAGGAGTTAAAATACAATGAACAGCAAAAACAATAATTATACAACTAAGAGAGTAATGAACAAACACAAGCTCCTTTAAAGCAAACATCCAAACCTACTCCCGCGATTTTAATATAAGATAATCAACAAAGTGGATAAAACCCTTAGATGGCTCATCCAAATTTATCTGCTGGTCATCATTTGCCATAATCTTCTAGTCTCATTATTCTACAGTAAGCGAATGCGATGCCTAAATCTTCGAGCTAAATTCTAATGCAATAGTTGCATTCCTATAAAAAAAGTCAGTATGTGACAAATTAATCTCGTAAATCGGAAAGACTTATTGAACTTTTAGGTAAAAAAGAGGACAAATAAAATGTGTTTTTGTATGATTTGACAGCTAACAATTTATTTTTAAAATAACAGAAGGCGAAAAGAAAAACGGAGTAGATGTTGATAGTTTGCTGAAAAGAAAAGCAAAGAGCTTAAAAGACAGAAGAACATCTGATGTCCGTGCTCAGAGCTTACAACCAAAGATCCAAACTGACTTAATTGATTCATATATTAGCGAAGAAGATTTGAAAAAGCACATCAAAAGAAGCAGTTATTTCAAGAAAGAATACCGAAATCAGCTGTTTGATGTGACACTCTGTCGATTTGACACAAAGCAGAAATTAGAGGAAGAAGAGAGAAAACGAAAATTAGCAGAAGAGAAAGTCAGATAAGCCAAACTGTTAGAAAACAGAATGATCTACTATGGATCTGCTAACATGAAAGAAGAAGATGAAGATGAAGTTTAATTAAAACTAGAAGCTGAAGATTTCGCTAAGACTTTGAATAAATCTTCCCATACTCGTACAGAACAGCGTAAAGTCATTTAATATAAAGATCTCAAAGCTAAAGATGCTAGAGCTATTGAGAGAGCGAGAGTAATTTAAGAGCAGAAACTTGCTGGAAAATTTAATGCAACATTTAATTCGATTCCGGAAGTGCCTTAGAATTCCAAATCAAAGAAGCAACAACAATCATCGTTTAGTTCATATCCGCAATAATAAGATGCCGACTTCTATCATTATAGATCTATTTATGATAAAACACCCGATTATTATAAAGAGTGCTCAAATAAGGTTTTAGATTAATTAAATACAATTATACTTGGAAAAAGAATTTTAAATTTATTTTAATTATTATTTTCTAGGTTATTAAGCTGGTAGCAACAGATGTGGAGAGAAATCTTAAGGACACCTATGAAGAACATTTCAAGATCAAGTATAAAGTTGAAAAGAAGAAGAAATTCTACATGGAAGAGGATAACTTTGGAAAGAGGTAAAATAAAGAAAAAAATATAAAAAAAAAATGATTTAAATTTGACATTTGTGTGTTTATTTTATAGATTAACGTCTTAATTCCGTGAGCTAAGACAGAGTACGTTTTAGCCAAGCGATCTTTTTATGTAAGTCGAAAAACCAAAGAACATGTTAGACCTTGCAAAGATGAAAATGAAAATGGATAAAAAAAGGAAAACAGAAACTACCAGCAGCTCCTTAAAACCAGAAAAAAGTCCACTTTCATGAACAGAATGTTAACATTCCTAGATTGGAACTTCAAGAATAACAAATATATTCAAATTTGTTATAAAGTAATTATTTTTTTTTATTTGTTTTATGAAAAACAATGTAAAATAAAATTTCAATAACATAGTTGTTATTCCTACCTATCAACTAGATCTTCATTTTGTTTAATTGTTTTTGGAATTATTGGAAGAATTGCTTCAATTGATTTATTAATTTGTACTTTAAGGAATATGAATGTATTTGTGTTAATATTGTTTCGAACCTTTAGTTAAATTGTCCTAACTTTTTTAATTTTTTTGAAATACTCTAGATTAATTTGATTTACTTATTCTCTTAACGTAGTAAAATTTAACCCTCCCCACAAATCTGAAATAAAAAGCATCAGTGATAATTAATTTTTGGATACCTTGATCTTTTCAGGCATAAAAAGACAGTCTGAAAATCAATTAAAAGTTATTCTCTCAAAGAACAAAAAAAAGATTCTTTTTTATTTCATAAAACTCATGAAATTATTATTGCAAATATCAAAAAAATATTTTGTTCTTTCTCGATGACCAGCATTCTCAATTACACAAATTTAGCAATATTATTTACAAGTCATCATAATATGTAGTTTATCCACTCCATACAATTTTAAGATTCTAAATTTTTGACACATAATTCTCAATCTTTATTGAGCTTCTTGATTTTCTTCTCTGGGATGGTTTTAGATTCTTCCAAAGGAAGATTCTAATCGACGATATATTCGAAAATTCTTTTGTTGGACCACCAACCTGTTCCCAAAGTTGAGACATATGTATGAGGGCAATTTTTGTTTTAAATCTGAAATTGAACAGTTGAGTCCTTCAGTTTCTTTTGTACTCTATGGATTTAGTTTAGTTCAAGGAGATATGGTTTGTCCTAGCAATACAGACCATAGAAGTTGAACTCAAGTTAGTTAGTTTTAGGCATAAAGTTAATCGATTTGAGGTATCGTCTTGACATTGTGTAAGTGACAATATTTCCAGCTATTGTGAAGAATATTAACGCACCGGTGATAAAGTTAAGTTTTGTTTTTTTGTCTCGATTCTCGCTAGTGTTTTCTTGGAGTTTTCCCATTTTATAATTGTAAAAGTATCCTAAATGACCTACACATCCTGTTAAAAACAATCAAAAAGGAGTTATTATTTAATCACAAGTTCTGCATACAAAAAATAAAATTGCAAAGGTATGAGAAATAATTACCAATTGTGAGGCCAATGACTTAGAAGCGTGCAGAATGGAAGAAAAAATTGGAGAAACTATGGATCTTAAAAAGAAAAATGCGCTCTTCTCCTTATACCAACTGCTTAAAAGTATCAAACACTCCTTTATCAACGGCAGATTTGTTTTCTGTCAAAAAAGTCGCAATCTTTTCATTGTTTTCAACGTTTCTAGTCAAGAATTGTCTCCTCGGCTTCAAAAAAAGCCCAGATTTTCGTTAATGGACTGCAAATGCTAATAAATTTCTCAACATCTTGGCTGCAGTCTTCTCCTTAATCAAACAATCTAACTTTATTTTCTTTGTTTTGTTAATTTTGTTGGGAGAAAGATACTCAAGGTTTCTTAATTCTTAAGAAGATCTGCTTCTTGTTATTTACATTTAAGAAGAACTCAAGTATTGTTTACAATACTAATATGTTGCAGGATTATTAATCACTAAAACTAATTCAATGATAATTTTAACAAATGAAGCCTATTTTGATAATGCAGGTAAGTTTCATGAAGAAATGCACTTTTCACATGTGCTTCAAGAATAAAATCTAGGATAACACAAACAAAATAGATACATAAGGACATCTAAATATCCCCATCAGTGTAGACTGACTGTTCACTTATGGCGAAAAAACAATTTCGCAGTAGTATTATCGCTTGTTAGGGCTTAACATTCCGCTTAGACAAAATATCTTGTTTATTATTTTGGTTTCCTTTGCTTCAATTTTGTCATTAAATAATCATCAGTTATTCTAGAAAGACTGCAAATGAGTATCGCCATAGTAGTTTGAATTCTGTTAGATATTATGGTTATTGCTGTTGCTCTCATTATCAACAATCTATCTTTTTTGCTATTATTATTTTTACTATTATTCTTATATTTCTTAATTATCTGCAGACTCTTCTTGAAGTTCATGAAATCTTAAATTGATATTACTTTGGCTATTCTGATTTCTAAATAAGCAATAAGACCCTATTGCTCCTACAACCACCATCCCAAGTACAAATCCTGTTATCGAAGAGATCCCTCCAGTAGATTGCTCAGATAATTGTTCATCTAAGGTTATTTTTTGTCCCAAAAAGCAAGAACAAAATAAATCAATCGAAGTTCAAAAAATAGAGTAAATAGCAATCTCTATGCTTTAATTCTCTGTACCTTTCGGCGATTGTCTCTGCGTTTATTGAATATCATCTACCAGCAGAAACGATCCAAATATTTAGCTAAAATATTTTTTCCTAGGAATGGAAAACTGCTTGTTCGTTGCAATGTACTCATCCTCAACTCTGCTTCTGACAAAATGACTCTACGGCTAGCTTGTAGGCTATGCTTCAGCCTTCTATTGTTCTTAATTGATTAATCAAAAGCACAAACATTGTCAAATATTTTTCTCTAAATATAAAAAAACAACTCTGAAAAGTAGTATCCATTACAAAGTGAAATGTCACATTCTGACAATAACCCAACAAAGACTGTCGAATTATTCTGCAACATTAATCGGACATTCATGGAGCTATCAGCAGAAGCAATTGTCCCTTTGTACGACTAAAACTCTCTGTAGAGCTTATATTCATCGCCCAGGAAATCCTGCAGAGAATTGTATATTTTATCTTTCTCATGAGAAACATTAGAATTTGTGCTATTAACTCTATTAATCTTCTCATTTACGTCAATAACTTTGTAAAACACCTGTGTTTTGCTAACTATTTCACACCCATTAACTAACCATTAGATCTAAAGTGTTGAATTCATTTATGATTGAATTACAGATTAGTGGTTAGAATTAAGACTTACTAATAACCCAAATACCATTCTAATAGCTGCTGAAACTTAACCGAATCCTTTACTGCCATCTTGTACTTCTATCCAATGACCTAGATTGTAGTCTTTCCCTAAAGCAATGCCAAAAGATAATGCTTTTTTGGTAGGTTTATTTGTGTCTGTGAATTTTTCATAGCAGCTATTTTAATTTTTAAATGATGGGAAAATATCAATCCAACTATTGGAGTAGCTCCAATTCTCAAAGGAAAACGAATTATTCATAAGCTAAGAAGAGATTGGTTCTTGTTGAGAGATTAAATCGATGCTGTTTTAGCAAAAAGTAACATTAAAAATGGATATTTTGTTAACTACAAACAATATTCTAACTTGATAATCCCAGATGGATCTGCTGCTCTAGCCATTCTCCTTGCTAGTTCTTCAAAAGCATTATGGTCAGGAGACACTCTGAAAGATCGATCATTATTCCAAGAATAACTAATCGTGAAGTTGTCTTTGATACTCAGGAAAATAGCTGCTGTGAAAAGATGAGAATTGTAGATTAAATTCAGGATTTCAAGGGAGAACGATACATCTTCACAGATAGGTTCTGTAGAATTATTGAAAGCACTCTTTGAGCTATTCTATTGTTGGTTTTGAAGGATTTAAATGTCAAAAGGAAACAGAACAAGGTAGTTGTTAGTTAGTAGATCGAAGCGAGGACGAAGAAGCAGATACCTAGCAAGATGAGTCACTGCTGAAGTGATAGACTGAGTAGTATTGTTTAAGGTATGAATATCAGAGGTATTGTTTTAAGAGTTTGCTGAAATGAATGTTTGAGGGAAGGTAACATGTGAGGGATCAGAGAAGTTTGTGATTTCAGTGAAAAACAATAGGTTTTCGTCGTATTTTGGGAGGTTAAGGTAATTTGCAGGGACGATTTCGTAGTGATCAGGTGAATCTATCTGGATGAAGGTGAGATGAATGTACTGAGGGAAACTAGCAGCTAGAGATGTGAAAACTTCCCAGATCTGGGAAGATTGAAGCAGATCGAACATTGAATCCTTTGCTCTTTCTTTAGCTTCTAAATGCTCTTTAACTTTGCGAATAACTTCATTTGTATCTTCGTTTCCAGCAACTATTACTGGGTAATAAAGGAGCATTAACAGGAGTGCGAAGAATAACCTGAGAAAATAAGAGATTGCCATTCCACAGAAAATGAGAGAGTAAAAAAATTAGACCTTGGGTTTAATTACTACTCCTAGTTATCCTTCTGCTTCACATTAATTGCATCAGAAAGATTAGATCCCTTGTGGAGTATTCAAAGTTATGCTAATCTGCAAAAATTAATGCTTTTCTAAAGAAATTGAAATATATATTGAAATCAATAATAGTGTAGCAAAAGACAAAATTTTATTTTTGGCATTTATTTTGTGTGCAAATTATTTAGCATGATTCTAGTTTCGCTTGAGGGACACACTAATGAATTTAATATCATCACATATCTTAAAACTGAATCATTTGATTTCTGCAGAACCGCTAGACAAAATGTAAATCATATTGATTTGTACCTAAAAACAAACATTAACTGCAGTGAAAATTTAAAAAAACGATTTGAATCTTTCGTTCGTTCCCCGGATCTCTTTTCGATAAAGATCCTTTATATTAACCTTCTTTCCAACCATTATTTGAAGGAAAGGAAGAAAGAAAAAACAGGATGCGTACAGAATAATTCAAAAGTCACAAATAAAAAGTGTAAGAAATAAAAAGCAAAATAAGAAAGAAAAAAAAAGAGAGAAAAAATAAACAGATAAACAAAACAAACTTATGACAACGAATATCGGTGTGCATCTCTCGAAGGAGCAGCTAGTTTAGGCGTTCTTGCGTGGCAAACCAAATGCCTCGATTAACCAGCCAATTCAGCCTAATGATCTTTTTGTTGCTTTAAACTTAATGAGCCATAATGTCTCCAATTTTGAATATGACTAACAGACTTTCGAGGAGTTAATCGAGAGAGTTTAATTAACAGGATAGACACTCACTGTTAGCAACTATTTAGATGTCCATATTCTCGCAGTTGATGTGCTCAACTATAGGCTGTTGCAGCTGCAAGATGGCAAACAGGTTTTTTCGAAATTTTTGTAGAATCTTCAAAGTCGAATTCACGAGCTCAGTGCAAACCCACAGAATGCTTAAGCCATCCCTGGGTTTGCTATTGCTTTCAAGTAGCTGTCCATCAAAGAAACCATCCAAAGAAGTAACTTGAATATTCGACTTTTCAATGAAAAGCAAGGTATCGATTAGACTCTGCCATTTGTGAATTCTAACGGTTTCCAGTCAATAATTCTTCAAAATCAATAGGTAAAAAACATAAATTCTATTATGGCAATGGGATGTTCTTCATACTTATTGTTTTTTCTTTCCTCCCTTAGGCTCCCCTGGAAAGCTTAGATTAGTCATTTTAAATCGAAGTTTTCGACGAACAAACTAACTTTGGATTCGCTACTCTCAACCTCTATCAAATGAACATCACCTACCCTAAGACTGTATCTATCCCGCTAACGATGGACTCCCTTCCCTGCAATTGTACCCTCAACATAGAAGGATTTGTATCAGTAGAAAACCTTCCATTTGCGTAGGAAGATTTTGCTACTCTCACACAGAGATACTCAGGCCTGGAAACGGACATCTTAGACACACAAGAACAACTCAATGGACTCAACAGCCCATTTGCTGCATCTGGCAGACCTAACTAATAGCCCTAAGTGCAAGGGTTAATGCAATCCCCATAGCAACACATGAATACCTACAATGCAGTAGCTCCATACGAAACCAACGTAAATTCTCAAAAACCCTCAGATTTAGGATAATCTGGTGATTTCAGCACTTAGTCACTCGTCAACAACATCCACTATCTGCTCATTGGATTCCTCTTTGCGGCGATATTCTTCTGTCTGAAAAGATAAATGTTCCTGGATGTGTCTATTTCGATTGGGTTCCTTTGCGTGCTGTACAAGATTGATTTACAGCGGGATCTAAAAGCTGATGTGATACTCAAGCTCTTCACAGGACTGTTTGTGTTCTCCGGATGCATGGATATCGCGTGGTTCATTGTGTTTTTTTCTTCTTGGAATAGAACTGAGACTAGTGAAGATCAAGGTGCTTAGGGGATAATTCGTCCAATTATCATCATGTGCAGTCTCTTATTCTTTGTTTATAAGCTCGTTGTGATCGTCGCTGTGTTCTATTTCCAAAATTAAATCGCTGGGCATGCATAATAAGCCAGAAGAAACATGAGTCTGTTCTTGGAGGAATCAAAAGCGCCTGTGAGTCTGAACAACTAGAATGTGACTTAATAGCCATAATTCTAAGGACAAAGCAATGTCAAATAAGGATATTGAGGGAGAAGACAAAGAGCTTGAAGGATAGGGAAAGAAATGGTTATTGCTTTTTTTTGTTGAGATTTCTTTCTGTTTATGTTTTTTATATGAAATTTGTTATGCTCTTTTTTGAAATTTTTCATTGGTTTTTGAATTGGAAAAATGGAAATGTTTTTGCATGAATAAAGTGATGAATAAAACAAGGGGAAAATTCACATTGCTGCTGAAATATCTAGGAGAATAAAAGGAATTTACATTGGTATCAATGAAATGAAAAGTTGTGTTAATCTGAAAGAGTTAGGATGAATGAATTTGGGGATTAGCTGTGAATTAATTCCTGAGTAGTTTTGTAGGAGGGAAGGTGACAAGTAGAAAAAGAGGGATTTCAATTACAGGAAAAGAATCTGAATATGCGTAATTAACAGTTCTTTTAATTAAACATGCAGATCTGAAATATTTTATTCACTAAACGCAACATCTCTTCA
>Ga0302271_10004108_pt1 | contig 11805 bp, 8 predicted proteins | sample III_Bog_N1_1_FD_198767 | JGI IMG/M metagenome (GOLD analysis project Ga0302271, IMG submission 198767) | Peat permafrost microbial communities from Stordalen Mire near Abisko, Sweden - III_Bog_N1_1 | ecosystem: Environmental > Terrestrial > Soil > Wetlands > Peat | place: Sweden: Abisko... | reverse complement strand
CTGAGAATTCCGCCTGGTACATTTTCTCATAACCTTTAACAAACTTCTCAAAATCTTTTGTTTTAATCTCAGGAACAAGTATTACGCAATACGATTCCCTTGGAATTGCATTTCTCAGATCACCTCCTGACGCAACTGACAGTCTTATCCCATAGTCAGATTCGGCCTGCATCAGAAAGCGGAACATCAGTTTATTTGAATTAGCCCGGCCCAGTGCAATGTCGACTCCGGAATGTCCGCCTTTCAAACCCTTTACAAATATTTTATAGGCGACCATACCTTTTGGAGATTTTTCTTCAGCGTAGTCCTTGGTTGCACTGACATCAACACCACCGGCACAGCCAACATATAACTCACCTTCATCTTCAGAGTCAAGGTTCATAAGAATATCACCTTTAAGCAAGCCCTTTTTCAGACCGAAAACACCTGTCATACCTGTTTCTTCATCAATTGTAAAAAGCGCCTCAAGAGGTCCGTGAACAATAGTTTTTGAAGCCAGGACTGCCATGGTTGAAGCTACTCCGATGCCGTTATCAGCTCCGAGGGTTGTGCCATTGGCTCTTACCCATTCACCGTCAACTACGGTTTCTATAGGATCTTTCTCAAAATCATGTTTCTTATCGCTGTTTTTCTGGGGCACCATATCGAGGTGGGTCTGGAATATAACTCCCAATCTGTTTTCCATGCCTTTTGTGGCAGGTTTACGGATGATTACATTGCCGACTTTATCAACAATGGTTTCAAGGTTATTTTTCTTTCCAAATTCCTTCATATACTTAACCATGTTCTGTTCAAATTTTGAAGGACGGGGTATTTGAGTAATCTCATGGAAATAGTTCCATACTTGTTTCGGTTCAAGATCGCGTATGCTGCTCATATAAAACGGTTTTAATTTTTTAAAATATACAATAAAATTAATACAATTAAGTAACATAAACAATGATTATATGTTTGGATGAAACAGGATAATTATTCAGGACCTTCAGAATCAATGTGAAATTTTGTAACAATAACTTAACAATTTACTAGCTTTGATATATGTTACAAATTTGTTACATTGCAAACGCCTGAATCGGACATATTTCAAGATATAACAAGTAATAAATGAGCAAGTTATCATTTCTTCCAAGTGTGCTAAACTCGAAAGATTTTCAAATTATTTATAAATAATAGCAAGATGACCTTTTTATATATTGTAGTTGCTCTGGTTATAATCTTTGATTTTATCAACGGTTTTCACGATTCGGCTAATTCTATTGCAACAGTTGTTTCAACAAAAGTTCTTTCTCCATTTGCAGCTGTCTGTATGGCTGCCTTTTTTAATTTTGTTGCATTCCTGATCTTCCCACTAAAAGTTGCCACAACAATGGGAAAGGGAGTTATCAATCCTGATGTGATAAACCTCACAGTTATTGCTTCAGCTCTTGTTGCAGCAATTGCATGGAATCTGATTACGTGGTGGCTGGGATTACCATCAAGCTCCTCTCATACTCTTGTCGGAGGGTTAGTAGGAGCTGCAGTTGCCAGTTCTGGCTGGAGTTCAGTAGTATATGCAGGAGTAATAAAAATTATAATATTCATAGTAATTGCCCCCGTTCTTGGTATGGTAATGTCTTTTGTTATTTCTGCAATAGTGATATATATTTCGAGGAAACATTCTCCGTCCGGTATAGATAAACACTTCCGACGGCTTCAGCTACTTTCTGCTGCAGCGTTCAGCCTTGGCCATGGTGGCAATGACGCTCAGAAGTCGATGGGAATTATCTGGGTTGCTCTTATAGTTTCAGGGCTGGCGACTAAGAATGATCCTATAGCATTATGGATTGTTCTTTCATGCCAGGGTGCCATTGCCTTTGGAACACTTTTAGGAGGATGGAGAATTGTCAAAACTATGGGACAAAAGATTACAAAGCTTAAACCATTTGAAGGATTTTGCGCAGAATCAGCTGGGGCAATAACTCTATTTGGGGCAACACATTTCGGGATACCAGTAAGTACCACTCATGTTATTACCGGAGCTATAATTGGTGCAGGAGCAAGAAAAGGTGTTTCAGCAGTTAAGTGGGGGGTTACGACAAAAATATTCTGGGCATGGCTTCTTACGATTCCAGTATCTGCGGTTGTCGGCTCATTAATGTACTATCTTCTTAAATTTATTCTTACATAGGACTAAAATTCATACTTTAATATAATACTAATCATCATGAATATAGACAGTTTTTTAAAATTTTTTGTCCCTAAGGACCATTCCTTCTTTCCATTATTCGAAAGTGATGTTCAAAATCTTGTAAAAGCAGCTGAACTTCTTATGGAAATGCTTGCCAGTTCAGATGTGGCAGAGCATGATAGACTTCATAAAAAGATTAGAGATATTGAACATATAGGAGATGAAATAACCAATAAAACGTATGAGCAACTAAACAAATCATTTATTACTCCTTTTGACAGGGAGGATATTCATGAGCTTACTGCTCACATAGATGATGTTGTTGATTCTATTAATGGAATAGCTCGCAGAATTTGTCTCTACAAACCGAAAAAAATGATGCCAATTTATGTTGAGATGGCTCAACTGGTATATGAGGGTGCTAAAGAAGTTGAATCAGCCATTCATTGTCTGAAGGATCCGGTAGCTAATAAGGAAAAAATAACACGTGCGTGTGGAATAGTTACAGCGATTGAACACAAAGCTGATGAATTGTATTTTGTAGGAATATCTGAACTATTTGAAAAAGAAGAAGATCCAAAGGAATTAATAAAGAATAACAAGATCCTTGAAATGCTGGAAAGATGTATCGATGAAGAGGAAGATGTAACTGATACTCTCAAATCAGTTCTGATCAAAATGGCATAGAAAAAGACTGGAGATATGAGGTGTGAGGTGTGAGGTGTGAGGTAAAACCATTCTTCAGGAGGAATTCTTAATTTGCCAATAAACTCTTATAAATATCTATTAGTTTTTCCCTAATAATATCCTTGTCAAACTGAGTCAGCAGCTGTTGTGAAATATTGAGTCCTTCGCTATAGAAATTCTTATCACTCTGCATCCTTCTTATAATATTAATAAACTCTTCATTTGTGCCGGCTTTGATATATGGATTTTTATATAATGATTTATATTCTTCAATGTCCCTGTAGATGACCGGCATTCCACATGCTGCTGCTTCGAGGGGGGCGAGCGGAGAGTTCTCCTGGTAGGAAGGGAACAGCATTAGATCTGCTGAGGCATAAATAATTGGCATTTTTTCAAGATCTACCTCTCCGGTATGTATTACATTCTTTCCCACATTCTGCAATCTCACATTTATCCTTTTAACACCTTCCGTCAAACCTCTGAATGGTCTGCCTCCAGCCCAAACAAAAGTTATATCAGGAAGAGCCTGTGCAACATCGAGAAAATCATCAATCCCCTTTCTGCCTTCAAGCTGACCAACACCGAGAACCACAAATTTATCATCTTTAAGTCCCAGTTTCTTTCGTCCTGCCAATCTGTTTTCTTCAGTTCTTTTCCACGTATCGGTATAAATGGGATTATATATACTAACAATCCTTGTCCTGGCACCGGTATCAATTATAGCTTTCATAACCATAGGCGAGATTGCTATACAAATATCAGCGTAGGAATAGACTATCCTTAGTCCCAGTTTTATAAAAGGCATAAAGATCCACCACGCAGGCAGAGATCCCTTTATGGAATCAGGTATGACATGAGCTGTGAATACTCTTTTGCCTTTATATTTTCTTCCTTTCCAGATATAATACAATCCATAAGTATGTCCATGAAAAACATCACCAATACCTTCATTATTTACAACTACCTCAATATCATCCTTTTCCTTTAATAATCTTATATGATTAATAAAGGCAGTATGTACACCTGTTCCTTTCATTAAAAACGTGGTTTCCGATATCACATGAACTTTCATAAAGAGGATTTAGATATGATGTTTAATTAATGAAATGAATAATACCAAACCTTATCATTATGTATTTGTTCGAATAACTTTTTTCCTCCTGAGAAAATTAACAAGAAATACCAGACCTAAAATTGTTATGAGCAATCCAAGCATTACATATTTAAAACTTCTGATATGCTCAACTAAAAGGTCCCAATAAGGACCAATAAAATAACCTGTCAGCACATAAAATGAAGCCCAGATAACTCCTGAAAATATGGCAAGGGGCAAATACATCTTCGGTCCCAAATGAAGAAGACCTGCAATTACTGATGTGTACCCCCTGGTAAAAGGTGTCAGCCTGAAAATAAACATTGTCAGTTTTCCTCCTTTAGATACTTTTAAACTAAGACGTTCTATCATTGCTGAAGACAAGGGTATCCATTTCGGCTTTTTGTTAATAATAAAGCTCCCTGCATTATAAAACAGGAAATAGAGTGTATTTGTTCCAAGAAAGTCAGCAGCGATGGCAGTGACTATCACATATGGGAAGAAAAGAAGCCCCTGGACCGACAAATAACCGGCGAAGATGAGCAACAACTCATTAGGAAATGGATTAGGCATACCTACTTCCTGGAGAAAAACAAGGACAAATATTGCCAGATATCCATATGTTGTAACCCAATAAACAACTTCTTCAAGCATAATTTTTGAAGATTAGATACAAAATGTTTTTAACTTTTCAGCTTAATAAACAATTCTTCTTATCGCAAGTTTGTTTTATGCAAATAAATAAGCAAAATGTATTCAAACAACTGATAATTTTCCCAAGTATGTTTAATTAACTATTTCTTAATGAGATCGTATAGATATATTAATCATTTATTAACACGAATAACTTGTTCCTGAACGGCTAAATAATAATGCCGCCCCGGCATAAATATGCAATTACCTTAATAACCTTCTTCCGACTTTACCGGAAATGCCTCCTATTGTTCCTAGTATCAGACCCATAACTATTCCAAGGACAAACAGATGGCCAAGGGTACCCGTAAAAGTCTGATAAGCGAAATATACAGAAATGTCGCTATAACCAGAAGATTCTTTCAAATCCGACCATTCTTTAATGTTGAGTGGATCAAGAAGGATAAACTTCATGCCAAAAACAGTCATTAAAAGAGCCGTCAGGCAAGCAACACTTCCGCTTCCAAGACCGATTCATAATCCTGATTTTAGTCCATCAACAAATTTATCGGAATGGTAGGACTCATTAACAGCAGCAATTAATATAGCCAAAGCTATAACAGCCCAAAAAATATTGTCGAGGATATCTCTTAGAGGAAGACCAGGTCTTATGAAATTGTTCATGGATATTTCTATTGTCCATAATAATCCAAAACTAAGACCCAACACGACATTTTTTTCCTGTCTCTCAGAGATTTTTACTATTTTCTTTGTGCAGAGTATAACTACCAGAGTTGAGATAAGAACTACAGACAAAAGGCAAAAGGCTGCCTCCTTTCCAAAAGGCCAGGCGAAAGGTTTATACATAGCCCAGACTGCTACAATCAGAAAAACACATAAAACAAGGATGATTCTGAGGATATTGTTGCTTTTTATATTGGACATATAGATCATAACTTCTGTTTTTTGCTATAAAAAACCAGCAACTCAGATGAAATACAGCTTTATAAAAGTACGAAATTCTGGCACAACAATAAAATGATTCTCAGTAACAACTTAACAGAATCTTAATTATCAGAGCATAATATCGTAACATCAGTGCAGTATGTTTGCGGATAAAACTTTTATGACATATAGTTGAATCATTCAACTTTGTTTTAGTTCTTAATTTGAAATTATTATGAAAAAGATACTTGTAATAGGAAGCGCGAATACCGACATGGTTATCAAAACAGACAAACTTCCATGTCGGGGAGAGACAATTGTGGGGGGAACGTCTATGGTTAACTCAGGTGGTAAAGGTGCCAATCAGGCAGTAGCAGCAGCCAGACTCGGAGGAGAGGTGACTTTTGTTACCAAAAGAGGTAATGATCTTTTCGGGAATAAATCAGTGGGTCTGTTGATGCGGGAAGGAATTGATACACAATATGTGATAAAAGATATGGATCATCCTTCAGGAGTTGCACATTTGAATGTTGATTCTTCAGGGAGGACGAGCGGCGTCACTGCTCCCGGATCCAAAAGCTATCTCAATCCTGAAAACATTCCTGAAAAACTATTTGAGCATGGCAGGTTTGATCTTTTGCTTCTTCAGCTTGAAATTCCAGTACATACTGTTGAGTATTCAGCATTCTATGCCTGGAAAAATGGTATTAAGGTTATTCTGAATCCTGCTCCTGTGAGCGAAATATCAGATGAGCTTTATAAGCATATCTGGCTCATAACACCAAATGAGAGCGAAGCTGAAGCTCTGACCGGAATCAGAGTAACAGATGAAAACTCAGCTGAGGCCGCATCGAGGGTATTTCTTTTAAGGGGTGTCGAAAATGTAATAATATCCATGGGAGCCACCGGAGCTTATGTCAAATCTCAAAACTATGCTAGCATCGTACCCGCTGTTAAAGTGAAGGTAGTCGATACCACTGCTGTAGGCGATGTGTTCAATGGAGCCCTTGCAGTTGCCCTTGCTGAAAACAGTGATTTCAGAAACGCTGTTATTTTTGCAAACAAAGCAGCTTCAATTTCTACCACCAGGATGGGCGCCCAGGCTTCAGCACCATACAGAAAAGAGATTTCAGAGCTTCATACTTATGCAATAAATAAAAGCTAAGCTCATTTCTCTTTTATTATACAATCCGGTTTAAATGCTTAACTAAATCAGACTACAACTGCTTAAATATGAACTTAATAAAGGATACAGATCTACGAAAAATCTTAGATATAAAGGAAGATGAAGGCGAATGGCTCTTAAACAGTTTCAAATTCTTTTTCAGAATTGAAAAGCTGAATGACCTATATAATGAAAACTCAGCTTTATCTGGTCTCGAATTTATTGATTCCGTTATAAATCAACTTAATATCAGATATACTGTTTCAGAAGAACTTGAAAAAAGGATCCCGGAAAAAGGTCCTTTCATAATCATATCAAATCACCCGCTTGGCGGCCTCGACGGATTATTGCTGTTAAGATTTATCTGCCGTATCAGACCTGATTTTAAGCTTCAGGGAAATTTTCTTGTTCAGCATATTGAAGCGGTGAAAGATTATATTCTCCCTGTAAATCCGTTTGAGAACTTCAAATCAGCTCACTCTTCTTATAAGGGATTAAAAGATGCATATAAACATCTGAAGGAGGGCAAACCATTGGGAATATTCCCCGCAGGAGAAGTATCGTCCTACCAATTCAAGAATATTAAAATCACCGACAGGCAATGGCATAAGTCATCTATAAAATTTATTAAAACAGCCGGAGTACCTGTGATTCCAATTTATTTTCAAGGTCACAACAGTACATTATTTTATCTGCTCGCACAAATTCATCCTTTATTGAGGACTGCCACGCTTCCTGCAGAATTATTGAATAAAAGCAATCAGATCATCAATATTGAAATCAGGAAAACTGTACAACCGAAAACTCTGAACGCTTTTACCACAATATCAAGCTTATCACACTATTTACGCGCCAAAACATATTCGTTAAATCAACCAATAAAAATTGAAAGATTCTTTGACGCAATCCATCCTAATGATAAAAAATCAAGGCTGGAAATAATTGAACCAGTTGATCAGAGACTTTTGGAATCTGATCTTAAAAATATTGACAATGAATATTTATTGTTCTCCCAGGGGAGCTTATCAGCATACTGTGCTACATTCTCTTCCATGCCAAATATTATGAGGGAAATTGGCCGGTTAAGAGAAATAACATTCAGAGAAGTGGGCGAAGGCACAAACAGGAGTATTGACCTCGATCAATTTGACTTACATTATGTCCATCTGATAATCTGGGATAATGTTAATAAAAAAATAGCAGGTGCTTACAGAATAGGTAAAGGCAGAGACATACTGGCTCAGTACGGTAAAAAAGGTTTTTACATCAATTCACTATTTAAGATAAAGAAAGGATTCTATCCTGTTTTGGAGAAATCCTTTGAACTCGGCCGTTCATTCATCATTAAAGAATACCAGCGTCATCCCTTCCTATTATACATGCACTGGAAAGGAATCCTATGGTACCTGGCTAAAAATCCTGATTATCAATATTTAATCGGATCTGTAAGCATAAGCAATAATTTTTCAGGAAGATCAAAGAGCCTGATTGTGCAGTTTATGATAAAGAATTATTATGATAACAGCATTTCCAAAAGTATAAAACCAAGGAAAAAATTTAAAATCTCGAATGAAATACTGATTAAAAACAAAACTATTCTTAAAAATATTGATGATAATATAAAAACGCTCGATTTATATATCAATGAGCTCCAGCCGGCTCTGACAATACCTCTCCTAATGAAGAAATATCTGCAGATGAACGGGAAAATTATTGGCTTCAATATTGATCCCGACTTCAATGATTGTCTCGATGGATTAATGATGGTAAATATTGCCGATATCCCTCTTGATATGTTTGATGATCTCATCAGAGAAATGGAAGAAAGTAATGTTATCGGAAGGCTTAAAAATGTCTGCATTTCAATTTAACCATCTTAACAAAAACGTAACCATAGAGTATTTACAATTACATCGTTTCTTAATATTTCCTTAACACCTCTGTAATTTTACTACAGTACTTTCGCTCAAAACCTGAACCATGTATCGTTTTATTTTTTTATTACTTTTTGCACTTACTATTTCCAATTCAATCTATTCAACTGTTCTTAAAGGCAGGGTTAGTGATTCCCAAACAGGTGAAGAACTTGTCGGGGCAACCATATATATTAAAGAGCTTAAATCAGGTACAATTTCAGGTCTTGACGGTTCTTTTTTATTTAAGAATGTGCCAAAGGGAAGCTACACTGTGTCCACTAGTTTTATAGGTTATAAGACAGTTGAAAAATACATCACAATAAGTGAAAACGATAATCCGACAGTGAATTTCAATCTTGTGGCTCTTACAAAAGAGCTTGACCAGGTAGTAATAACCGCACAGCAGGAAAAGAATACGGATATAAGTGCGAGGATTTCAGAAAAAGTTTCCAACCAGGTAATAAGTGTAGTAAGCGCAAGAACAATTGAGTTATCACCCGACCTTACAGTTGCTAATGTCATTCAGCGAGTATCGGGTGTTACACTTGAACGAAATTCAACCGGTGATGGCCAGTATGCACTACTCCGGGGGATGGACAAACGTTTCAACTATACAATGGTGAATGGGGTGAAGATTCCCAGCCCAGACAATAAAAACCGCTTTGTTCCGCTCGATATGTTTCCTTCCGAACTACTTGAACGTCTTGAAGTTACAAAATCGATTAATGCAAATATGGAAGGTGATGGGATTGGCGGAGCAGTGAATATGGCGATGAAAGATGCTCCTTCTAAAATGCAGCTTACAGCTAATGTATCAACAGGTTACAATTCGCTTTATTTTGATGACGATTACCAGTCCTTTGATGTTTCATCTATAGACTGGCAATCTCCAAATGAACAATATGGACTAGCATATCCTGTTCAAATGAAGGATTTTACATCTGAAAACCTTAGTCTTACCCAAGGGAAATCCCCACCTAACCTCAATGGCGGTTTCTCATTCGGAGACCGTTATTTTGATGAACGAATCGGAATTCTTCTTGCAGGCAGCTATCAAAACAACATTCGGGGAAATTCAAGCGACCTTTACAGCAACTCCACGGAACCCGACCAACAGCAAACAATCACCCACCGATTTTTTTCAAACCACCAGACTCGTATGGGCCTCCACGCAAAACTCGACTTTAAACTTTCACCAAACCACAAACTGATGTGGTATAATGCCTTTATGGATTTTACCAACGCCCAGGTAAGGGAGGCTGTCTCTCTCAATTCACGAACCATGCGTTTCAGATTAAACAGTCAGTCAATTTTTGCTTCAACGCTCAAGGGAATGCATAGTTTCAATAATTCCAGATTGAATCTCGACTGGTCCTTAGCTTATGGCAATGCTTTGAATGAAACGCCAGATAATGTTCAGATAAATGAACTTATTATAAACGGTATTGCCAGTGTCGATCAGAACAGCGGGGCAACCCGCCGCTGGGAGCACAACTCCGACAAAGACCTTGCAGGATATGCAAATATTCAGCAAAGAATCAACCTTTCAGAGGGAGCAACACTTGACCTTTCATCAGGCGGGCTGTACAGGACAAAGGTACGAGGCAGCTATTTCAATGAATACAACTTTAAGCCATATGATGAAACAAAACCTAACCCTAGGGAACTGATCAGAGGGGTAGATTATAATAACTATGATGAAATAAAATATTCAGTCAACAGTTATGGAAATTTAAGTGATCCGCTGAATTATGATGCAAGCGAGAAAATAGGTGCATTTTATGTTATGGGAAAGCTGGCATTTGCAAAAATTCAGCTCATTGCCGGTGTCAGAGCGGAGTATACCAACCAGGGCTATAACCTTAAGTTCCCTACGGAAGGCGCAAGAAATGAAGGTAACCAGGAATACGTTGACATTCTTCCGAGTTTCAATTTAAAATTTGCCCTGCATGAAAATACAAATCTTCGCCTGGCTTATTCAAAAGCTTTAAACCGTCCCAGTTTTTTCGAGATCGTCCCTTACAGCATTATATACGAAGAATATAAAGAGCGCGGAAATCCCGATCTTAAACATACGCTCGCACACAATTTCGATATACGCTATGAGTATTTCCCTACGCCTACGGAACAGTTTATGGCAGGTGTTTTCTATAAGAATTTAAAGAATCCGATTGAATTCGGCATGATGAACGGTTTTGGTCAGGATGTATTCTATATGCCAACTAACTTCGGGACTGCCAACAATTATGGTCTCGAACTGGATGTCATTAAATACTTCAGCTGGTTTGGAATAAAAGCTAATTATACATATACCAGTTCGAATATTACAACGACAAAAATGAGGGTCCTGACAAATCCCGACCCGAATGCTGAAACCAATATAATTACTGAATATGTCAACCAAACCCGCCCTTTGTACGGACAGGCGGCGCATGTGGCCAACATTTCATTTCTGATCAAGGACAGAAACGATGGCTGGAATGGCCAGTTAGCCTTTTCCTATACTGGCGACAGGCTTTGTATCGTTTCACGCTATCTGAACGATGACAGCTGGCAGGCCGGGTATATTTCTATGGATGCTTCAATCGAAAAGAGGTTTTTAAAAGGGTTTACATTTTTTGCAAAAGCCTCTAATTTGCTCAATTCCCCGATGATACAATATGTAAAACGGAATGATACAAATGCGATGCTGACCAATGTAGCGACTTATCACGGCGGAATTATTGAGAGAAAGGAATTTTACGGATTAAATTTTTCAATAGGAATCAAATTCAAATTCAATTAACCACTTTAAAAAAATCATTATGAAAAGAGAGATGTACTTAATTTTTGGAATCCTTCTCTGGGCAGCTCTATTTACAGGCTGTAAAAAAGATGAACCTGTTGCCCTGGCAGGAATTACCATATCCAAAACTTCTACCACACTGAAACCTGCACTGACTGAAGCATTATCGCTGACATTTTTTCCGGAAAATGCAGCCAGTAAAGATGTTATCTGGTCTTCTTCCAACCAGAGAGTTGCAACAGTCGATAATAAAGGTTTAATTACAGCAGTGAGTGTTGGCACAACAACGATTAGTGCTACCCACACTTTGAACGCTGCAATAACAGCCACCTGTGAAGTTTCAGTATCATGGGCTACCCTGAATAATACATCGGGTAACATATCAGGTACATGGGAGAAAAACTCAACTGTAAA